>Ga0100403_1002037_pt1 | contig 16848 bp, 10 predicted proteins | sample CryGeymet201501t_FD_83663 | JGI IMG/M metagenome (GOLD analysis project Ga0100403, IMG submission 83663) | Groundwater microbial communities from Crystal Geyser aquifers in Utah, USA - Crystal Geyser metaG 2015-01t | ecosystem: Environmental > Aquatic > Deep subsurface > Groundwater | place...
ATCATCAACACTTTTGGCCTCAGCAAATAAAGGAATCAGCAGGTCTTTTTCGACAACCACTTCGCCCCATATTTTGGAATCAAGAACTTGCTTGCGTTGTAAACGAACACGCATTTCTTTATAAGTTGCAAGATCACTGGATAAACCAGATAGAGTCGCCTTTTGATCTTCACTAAGAACGCTCGTATAGGCTTCAGATTTGTGAACTCCAGCAAGACCGTCAACAAACAAAAGCACATCAAGCGCTTCGCTGTATTTGACGTCATCCGCAAAAGTGAGAGTACTAAAGAAAAATACTGTGATAAAAAAAATGGCCTTCATATTTCTATGATAGGCCATTTTGCTAAGACTTAATAGATAAAATTATTTGGGTTCCACAGTCTCTTGAATAACGGATTCAACCTCGCTCCACTTTTTAGTAAACTTGCGCTCTTTTACGATTACAGGTTTAGCAATGGCTGCCGGTTTGCGAACAGCTACTTTTTTGTCATCTTTCTCAGGGTCTTGGAATCTGTAGCTCGTAAGAATTGGCTTACCATCTTTGTCTAAAACCGGATTACCATCTTCATCGAGTTGTGCCACATATTTAACAATCACTCCATCTTCTCTTACGTATACTGGCTCTTTAGGTGCCGAGAGAATAGCACTGAAGATATCTTGATTAGAATTCGCATTAACAAATTTTGCGGTAGCGAGCTCGCCAGCAGTTAATCTTAGGGTCGGGGCTTGGTTTACATTAGCTCTTCCAGAGATACCATAATCATCGATTCGAGGTGAATTGATTGATCCTCCTCCTAGTTGAGAAGATCCTGAAGGAAGTAATGAACCACCTCCGCCGCCACTACCATTTGAAACCGGGCCGCTTGATTTTTGATTGATCGGACCAGTAGGAGTAGGAGCAAATGAAGGTGTAGAAGCGATTGATCGGCTTGGATTCCCTGCATCTGATTGCTGATTTCTTTCTTTTGCGGCCATCATTTCTAACATTTCTTTTCGTAGTTTTTCATTCTCATTTTTCATTTGTTCTCTTTGCTCACGCATTTGAGCTATCAATTCTGATAATTGAGCAGCTCCTTCTTGATCTCCAGCAACTTGCTTTTGCTTTAGTTGCTTTTCAGAATCATCAAGTCTTCTTTGCAAATCTCTAATCGCTTGATCACTCGCTGAAATTTGATTCGCTTTTACAGGATCAATTGCCTGCATTTCTTCAGGCTCAAGTTTTTTATCCGATTTAACTGTAGGAGAAAGAGTAGAGCCTGAATCAAAGGTTGATGGAATCAACGGCTTGATTTCGCTTACGTGTTCAGTCTCTTTGGTTCCAGGTAAAGCATTACCATCACTTGGATCTACTTTTGATGCATCAAAGTTTTTAACCTTGCTTGCGTTAGCAAACTCATCTTCTCCAGAGGAAGAACTATTTTTGTATTTTTTATTAACGATTGAAGTTCCTGCTTCAGCATTTCGTGTATTCACAATCGCTGCTGCCACATCATTTGATAAATCTTTATTGGTAACATTATTAAAGTTGTTAGTGACAACCTTGCTCCCTTCACCTGTTACTTTATAAGCTTCAGTTAAGTTCTTATTTCCTTCGTCCTTACAACCTCTACCAAAGATTTCTGAATTCGCCACATGGCTTTGTGCTCTTGAGTCGAGGAAAGATGAAGCAACGTCACTACATTTTAAATCGTCAGCTCCAAGCGCAGTTCTTTTAACGGCATCAGCTCTTTTCGAGAAGTAACAACTTAGCTGAGCAACTTTAAGAGAGTGCTCATTTTTATCTTTTGGCTTTGGTGTGAAAATTGATTTGTCGAGGAAATCGAAATTAGAATAGAGGAAACTCTTACCATCATTTACTGTAGCGATTGGTTGTTTATTACTATAAGCTGAACAGAAATGAGCAAACTTATCTTTCATAGCAGCACATCTCTGCCCCATGTTTTGTGAAGCAAGATGGGTGAGTCTCAATAGATACTTAGAACGATTAGCTTTGTCGTCTTGACAATATTGGATATTAAGCATTTTTGCTGGATCTTTAGCTTTAGCATCATCACAAACAACTTGTTTAATTTTACTTAAATAATCAGCTGTTTTCTGCTGTCTTTCTTCAGGTTTCGCTGTTTGTAAATCTTTAACACTTTCGAGACCAGGGATTAAGGCCAAACTCGTTCTCATATCTGCGATTTGACTTCTATCATTAAACATCAATTGAAAATGAGGTGCTTTTGTAATTAAATTCTCCATAAATTTATTGTCAGTTGATCGATCTCTCATTGCCCGTGCAAAACTTCTTCCAAGTTCCGCTGTGACTATCCCATAAGGTGAAGAAGCTCGTCTCGGAACGTCTTGATCTCCCCCATCGCTTGAAGAATCTGGATTAGCGTGAGCTGGAGCTTCGTGAATCTGCGCAAAAGGTATATCAATTGGTGTGCCTAAATGAGCAGCTTCTTGACCTCCTGCGAGCACTTGAACTTGGACAGCCGTTGGAAATCCCATATCTTCTGAATTCACAGCAGCTGACTTAGCTCCTGGATTGGAATTATTATCTATGAATTCATTCTGACTCTTCTGCAAATAAAGGTTAAAGGCATAAGTAATAATGTCTTTAGTTGATTCCATCTTTACTTGAGGATTATTTTCCGCAAATTTTGGATCTTTTGCACTTGAATAAGCCTGCTTTAAATACTCTGCAGGGATTCCTAAGGTTTTAATGATATTGAGTTGTGAGGCAATCTCTGAGTTAGAGATACTTGATTGTTTCATATCATCTTTCATTGAGTTCCAAACTTCGAGCATATCTGCAGGCAGTTTGACTTGTTCGACGCCTGGAGATTGAGAGATCGTCTGACCGGTCTTATTATCAACCAATAAATTTAAACTTGATTTTTCAATTTCATTTGATAACGCTGCTACGCCTGCTGAAGTACATTTATTAGCAGAACTTTCCTGAACACTCGAGAGAAAAGTTTCGAAATCAGAAGAGCAATCCTGACTTGACTCATAGGCATTTGGATCAATATTTTTTTTAAGGGCCTTTGTTAACGTGTCGAACTCAGTGGCGTAATAGATTGATGATCGCAAATTGTTAAACTCTTCGACGATGCCATCTTGTCTTCTTGTAAAATTGTCTATGATCTCTTTTTTAGCATCACGATTATAATAATCTTCGTAGGCTTTTATATCAGACTCAGATAGCTTTGCTTGTTCACCTGAATTCATAAGACAAGTACAAATATCAAAAGGTTCAGCTGCGTAAGGTCCAATTGTATCTCTATACTGATCGAGACAAGATTTTTCTCCGCTTGTTGCGATTCTTTTCGATACTGGTTCTAAGGTTCCAAACGGCAAGGCCAAGCTTGGCCAGGTTGCATTTTGTTGCTTATTCCAGGCACAATACAGGCAAGATCCTGAAGTGTGATCACTTGTTTGACTTGTTGAAGGACTTCCCCAATTTCTCCAATTTCCCAGTAATCCAAGTCCATAATCCCAATTAGAAGTTGTTCCTTCCAGCGATAGTGCAGGAGAAGGATTTGAGACTGGACCCAAAAACAACGGCGACGTCTGTGAAGTGCTATCAACTCGAGGTCCAAAATTATTTAAGCTAGAAGGTCCATTATAAATGGGTCCGCTCAATCCAAATGAACCACTTCCTTCAGAAGGAACTGCTAGTGGAATTGCTTGTGCATAAGTCACAGACACAGGAACCCAAGCGAGGGAAAATGAGACGAGAAGAGTAGATAATTTTCGAATAATCATAATTTGGTTCTCCACTTTCACCCTATCGGGAACTTGGACTTATTACTTGAGTTGTTATGTACGATTATAGAGGTGAACTGGTTGAAACCTATGAAAGAATTCAGGAATCACCGAAGTTGATGTCAAATTTGGGCCCAAGTTATTGAAATAGTGAATATGAGACGATCAAAATCAGCAAAATAAAGTGCCTCAAAATATTGTCATGACCCTTATAACTTTGTTTAATTAAACAGTTTTTATCATTCACCTCTTCTTAAGGAGTCACCCATGACCCACAAGCAAATCACCACCAAAAACGAATATTTCAATAGTTACCAGCAGGCTTTAGAAGCGCCGGAAGAATATTGGTCTGAAGTAGCAAAAACATTTGAATGGATGAAACCTTTTCAAAAAGTAACATCAGGTAATTTCAACGATCTCAATGTGAAATGGTTTGAAGATGGTGAGCTCAATATCACCGTCAACTGCTTAGATCGCCATCTCAAAACCCGCGGCAATCAAGTGGCCATTCATTTCGAGGCCAATGATCCAAAAGCAGCTCCTTTAAAAATGACCTATCAAGAGCTCCATGATCGCGTTTGCCAATTTTCAAATGTCCTTAAAAACCGCGGAGTCAAAAAAGGCGATGTGGTTTGCTTCTATATGTCGATGGTTCCAGAACTCATGGTTGGCGTTCTCGCTTGCGCTCGAATCGGAGCTGTTCACTCTGTAGTCTTTGGTGGGTTTTCCGCTCAATCTTTAGCAGGAAGGATTCAAGACTCAAACTCAGTCATGGTCATCACAAATGATGAAGCTTATCGAGGTGATAAAACGATTCCTTTGAAAAAAATTACTGATGAAGCGCTCGCGTCCTGCCCAACTGTTAAGAATGTTTTATTACTCAAAAGAACCGGTAAGGAAGTAGGATTTGTAGAAGGTCGCGATCACTGGCTCTCTCCTCTCCTCGACTCTGCTTCTAAAGTTTGTGCTCCTGAAAAAATGAAGGCTGAAGATCCTCTTTTTATTCTTTATACTTCGGGATCAACAGGAAAACCTAAAGGTCTCATGCATACGACTGCAGGCTATATGGTTTGGGCCGCTGAAACTTTTAATCAAGTTTTTCAAATGAAAGAAGGTGATCTCTACTGGTGTAGTGCCGATATCGGTTGGGTCACAGGGCATAGTTATATTGCTTATGGGCCAACTCTCAATGGTTGTACTCAAGTGATCTTCGAAGGCGTCCCCACTTGGCCAGATGCTGGACGTTTTTGGCAAGTCATCGACAAATATAAGGTGACTCACTTTTACACCGCACCAACGGCCATCCGCGCTCTCGAAGCTTGTGGACTAGATTTTGTGAAGCCCTACAAACTTGATTCCCTAAAAGTTTTAGGATCAGTAGGCGAACCTATAAATGAAGAAGCTTGGGAGTGGTACCATAAAAATATCGGCAAGGGGAAATGCCCAATCGTCGATACTTGGTGGCAAACTGAAACTGGCGGAATCATGATTTCTTCCCTTGCAGGAGTGACCGAATCAGTACCTTCTTTCGCGACATACCCTATGCCAGGCGTAGCGCCCATGCTAGTTGATGAAAAAGGACAAGAGGTCAAAGGAAATCCTGCGGAAGGAAATTTATGTTTGAATCTTCCATGGCCAGGAATGGCGAGAACTGTTTACGGTGATCATGATCGCTATAAGACAACTTACTTTTCATCTTACCCTGGAAAATATTTTACCGGTGATGGTGCCAGACGCGATGATCAAGGTCGTTACCGAATCACGGGACGAGTCGATGACGTCATCAATGTTTCAGGTCACAGAATCGGAACAGCGGAAGTCGAAGATGCGATCAATCAGCATCCAGATATAGTTGAGAGCGCTGTTGTTGGTTGCCCTCACGATATTAAAGGCCAAGGGATTTATGCCTACGTGATTTTAAATCCTGGCAAAAAGCACACAGCTGAGTCTCTCAAACCAGAGTTGGATAAAATCATCATCGAGATCATCGGACCAATTGCGAAACCAGACGTTATTCAAGTCGTCAGTGGTTTACCAAAAACACGTTCAGGTAAAATCATGCGCAGAATTCTTCGCAAAGTTGCGGCCCGTGAGAAATCAGGATTCGGAGACACATCAACACTGTTGAACCCTGAAATCGTTGATGAGATCATCAAAGGCGCTGGACTTTAGAGTAAAAACTTAAAAATATCTGATGGAATCATAAGTCCCCAGTAAAGGGCCTTTTTTCCAAATGATGTATCAAACAAGAGTTTTGATCCATCTTCTGGTTTTCCGTTCTTATTGAGTTTAACTGCGCCATCAATTCTGGTTTGAATATTTGATGTCACAAGCTTTGCGATCTCAGGATTGTACTTACAAACGATCCCCATCTCAAAGTTGAGATTGCGCGAGCGTGGATCAACGTTATAGGTTCCAATAAAAGTGTGTTTATCATCGAAAGTCGCCGACTTCGAGTGAATACCCCAAATGCCATCATGAGCTTCTTCGCTGACTCCGCCCCATTCAATGGGACTCTTTCCTTTATAGATATAAGCTTCCATCCCTTCTTGAACATAAGTGGCGGCCATGGCATTGAAAACAGCGGCGACATAAACAGCATCTGTGCTGTATAGACTATTGGTGAGAACTGTCAGCTTAACTTTTTTGTTCAGGAGTTCAGTCATTTCGTTATGAGTTTTTGAATACAAAACAAAGTATGGTGATTCCACAACAATTTTTTCATTAGTTTCTGCAATTAGCTTGGCAATTTCATTTTTAAGCAATTGGTTGCGACTTTTCTTTCCAGGAGTGTCTGTATAGAAATATGTTTCATTACAAGTCATTTCCTTTGAGCTTTTATTGAGGCGCTCGCCTTCTCTTTGGATTCCATCAAGAAGAACGGCATCGTCGGTATTTTGAGTAACGTAATCGAGACCTTTGTTTAAATTCTTTTCATATTTTCTCATCGCCATTCTGAATTGTTGCTTTTTAGTCGCTCCATTACAGCTCCGATCAGCATGGTTGCAGTGAAAATCACTGAGTTTAGGTTCTTTCGGAAGTTTGGCATCTTTAGCGTATTTAGCATCCCAAAAAAGATCAAACGTTTCTCTCATTTCTTTGGCCAGCGGACCTGTTAAGAGAACATCGCGGTCGAGAAAATTGTATTCAGGGTTAAGATCAAAGTATTCATCAGCAATATTGCGACCACCAGTTACTGCATATTGATCATCAATAACAAGAAGCTTTCTATGATTTCTAAACTGTGTTGAATAGAATTGGAGAATCATGGTTGGATTGAAGTACTTGACTTCAATATTGTCGCGCTTATCTTCTGGCAGAGAATTTTTCATTCCAAGCACATAGAAAGGCTTCAATTCAAAAACCGGTGCCGACTTATCGACGAGTACGCGAACCTTTACTCCTTCGCGCGCTTTATCTAGTAAGGCTTGAGTAAAAATTCTTCCCACTGGATCAATTGAATAAATAAAGTATTCAACTTCAATCGTCTTTTTCGCTTTCTTAATCAGTTCAAGTCTTTGGTTTAAGGCAAGAATACCATCATCCATCACTTTCAGTTGATTAACACTTGAATCTCCCGCAAAAGCAGAAAATTGAGGGGCGCTAAGGCCAAGCAATAAAGCAAAGAGCACGACTTTCATAGGTATCCTTTTGAGAATGAATAATTCACTTAAGAATGCCAGATATTGTGACTTTGATGGGTTAAGGAGATAAAAATGACAAGGCCGTCAAAAAAGAAGACAGCTTATTTGCATTGAGCGGCACCAAATTCAGAGACTTCGTATCCATCTGACCACTCTTCAATACCTATTTTCATGTTGTTAACGATATCTCCGGCGGCATTGATGCCTACTAAAGAAACGATATAAAATGATTCGGATTCATCGACTTCAGCATCGATCTTTACCGCGAAGAAATTCTGCTCTTTCATGGTATTCGGGCAACGAGCTGTAATCTCTTTGAGGATGAGTTGTTTGATTTCATTTCTTAATCTTGAATCCACCGGATAGATGATTGAAGCCTTGGCCGAAACGGTAGCGAGACTCAATAACCCTACTAAAAGAGTGCTAAGTCGTGACATAGAAAACCCCCAAACGAAACGAGAGGATGTTTTAAACGGGGAATTTGGCTTCGGCCACTAGCTGTGAGAATTTTTAACAAAATCTTAAAATACGATTTACTAAACACTTGAAATTCGTATAACTCAACGCGCCATTAAAGGGTCCTTGAGAAGATATTTTGCCCCGTTTTGAGGCGTAAATGATGGTCATAGATTTTCGCAATATTTCGAAGCAGAAACCGCCCAGTTTCAGTTGCCAGGTAATGATCACCTTCTTGAACGATCAATTGATCATCTATCATCGCCTTCAATTCATTTTTCATTTCAACTTGATGGGCAAATTGATCAAGACTTGAATTCCAACGCCCATTACACATTATATTTTGAATAATATCATCAACTGATTGATCTTCACTTGTATGGATATGACCGGATTGTATGGCCAATCTTCCGATCTCAATGGATTCAGTATACGTTTTTAAATCTTTTTGATTCTGAATAAAGCTTTGACGAGAAGAAGAAATAGAAGAAGGACCTAAACCTATAAGAGTTGGAGATTTAACATCAGTATAACCCATAAAATTTCTCATTAAGGCGGCATTGGCCTGGGCACGCTCTAAAGGCGATCCTTTTTTTGCGAAATGATCAATTCCAATTTCCACGTAATCTGAGTTCAAAAAGAGCTCTCGCAATTTGAGATAAAGCAGATGCTTGTCATGACTTGAAGGCATAAGCTCAGTCTTAATTAGTTTCTGATTGGAAATCTTCCATGGCACATGAGCGTAGCTATAAAAGGCCACCATATCAGGAGCTAAAGAAAGCACCTTTTGAACAGTCTCTTCAATGCTTTTTAAAGTTTGCTTTGGGAGACCGTAAATAAGATCAAAATTGATGCTTTCAAATTGGCGTTGGCGAACTTCATCAACCAGTGTTGAGACCAACTCAAAAGATTGCTCCCGATTTATTTCCCTTTGAACTTCAAGATCAAAATCTTGAATCCCCATCGATAAACGATTGAGACCGTATTTTTTAAATATATCGAGATGCTCGAGACTTGTGGTCCGCGGATCGACTTCAACTGATCCGAGCGCTAAAGGTTTACCTGAAACGAGATGCCCTAATAAGTCATCTAGCTCATCTGGTTTTAAAAAAGTTGGTGTTCCTCCTCCTAAATGAATTGAGTGAGCAAAGAGATTTTCAATCTTTTGTTGGTAAAGATTCCATTCTTTAATCAAGGTTGAAACAAAAGAAGCATTTCCTACTTTGTTTTTTTTAATTGTGCGATGACAGCCACAATAATAACAAAGCTTTTCACAGAATGGGATATGCAAATAAAGATCAGCTCCCAATTCAGAATTGTAGTTTTGTAATAAATGTTCAAACCACAATTGTTCGGTAGGAGGACCAGACCAAAAGGGCACGGGTGGATAAGATGTGTATCTGGGTGCTTGTTGGTCGTACTTAGCGATCAGCTCTTTTGATATTTGCATAGGGTCATATTGCCTGAGGTCGAACTGAAAAAATATGATCTAGATAAGTTTTTCGTCTGTGATTTTCTTGATATGAGCATCTATCGTCTTGCGCGCATACTTGACCAAACTCACTTCTAGGCCTTGATAGATATGATCGAGAATTTGCTCGTGATTCTGCCCCTGTTTCAATAATTCAATAATTTGTTGTTCGCGATGTTGGCGATGCTTGAGTGTCATTTCAAGCTTATCTGTCCCCCCAAGCGTGATTCCATGAGAAGGAATAATAAACTTAGGTTTCAGCTGAATCATTTTCTTGAGGCTCTCAAAATACTTGGCCATATCGCCTTCTGGAGCACCAATAACGACAGTTCCGACGGACTGAATGAGATCACCTACAATAATCCATTTATGATCAGAAATGGCCGGCGCCAATTGACCTTCATCATGCCCAGGAACGGCATAAAGAATAACATCGACATCTCTCAAACGCGTCAGACGATCCCCTTCCGCTTTAATAATCAGATCTAGTCCTTTAAAATAGTCATTCCCCCAACGTTCAAGAATCAATTCTTCGGTCTTTGCCGATAAAGAAATCGAAAGAGAAAGTTCTCTGGCAAGTCGTGGTGAAAACTCATGATGATCGGGATGATGATGAGTAAGAAAAATTTCATCAACTTCAAATCTCTTTAACGTTTTAATTAATTTTTGATACTCGTTCTCGTCCTTTGGAGAAGGATCAATCAACACTCTTTTCTGATCACCGATAATAAAGGCATTAGTGCGATTGGCCGGAGGAAAGGTATTTGAAAGTGGCAGTAATTGAATCACACCAGAGAGTACCTCAATAAAAGGAACTTCTGAATGGAGATCAATATCTCTGGAAAAATCCACATGCACTGGACGAATAGGAGAAGCAAAAGCTTCAATCACTCTTAATGTCGGAGGAACACAAACAATATCATTTTGAAAATATTCTTTCAGGACATTCTTAGGATCGCGCCAAGCCCCTTCCCTAATTTCATGTTCATCACACTTAAAGGATAACTTTTCTTTAAGTTCAATATGAACAAAATGAGTTTCAAATCGGTAGGGATTAAAGCTTGGTGTCACTGCGATATCTAAAGGTTTAAGCGCTAAAACTTGGTTGCTGTTCAATGACTGAATCAAATCAAAATCTAATTCTTCTTTAAGTTCGCGAACCAAGGCTCCGGCCAAGGCAGGAGAAAAATCCGAAAGCATGGGATGATCACAATGATCACTTTTTTCAACCGTCCCCCCTGGAAAGGCGGTATAGCCAGGAAAGGCCGTCAGATGATTTTGGCGAGTGATGAAGAACACTTCAGATTGATAGGAAAGAACTGCGGTGATCGCGACTCTCATGCTTTCTTATCCCCAAAGACTTTTTTCCATAGCTCTTTAAGCTCTTTCACTTCGTGTAGAACTTTCTCCTTCTTCGCCTGGTCCATTTCTTGAATAGGCAGAGAACTCATCTTGTTATCAAGTTTTTTAGAGAGTTCTTTCATCTGAGAGAGGTGGAGATAACGAAAAGAGGCCTTCCATAAACGAGAATGACAATCTTCGTTCACTCCCATATGGGTTCCTGTCATTTGAGATAGTTCTCGAGCACAATCGATTTCCGAGAGATGAAAAATCCTCTTATGTTTTTCCGAATACTTTAGAGGAGTCTGAAATTCTTTCTCAAGAATTAATAATTGTTCACGAATATCCTTGAAATATTCTTGACCAAAACTTAATGAGATGAAGAGGTAGATTATGCTCCCCATAATTCCTTTGCTTTTTGATAGCGAACTTCACGATAGCCTTTTATATTCTCTAAATTAATCAATGTATCAATGACAGTAGAGTCTGTTTTTGTAATACTTGTGACTAATTCATTACGAATTCGTTGAGAAATTTGTTTCTCTTTGGTATGCCAGCTCGGCATAACCAATCTCAAAAAGCGGGCATGTCTCATCAATTTCAACATCCAGTCCTTTGGACTAATATCAAATTCAATTTTCTTGCCCAGAAAATCAAAACTTGGTCGATTGATGTGGACCACCTCAAAAGTTCGCCCAAGTTGAGAATACATTTCTTGATCACGTCTTTTCTGTATTGAGCTGATCATTTTATGGGCCACAAAAACTTCGTCTTTAATCCAAAAGGTTCGAGCGGCAATACGAAGCCCACGAGCTCGAACGTCGTCATTCTGAGGAGAATTCGCAATGGTGACGGCCGTATCATAAAAGCGTTTCCACTCAGCTCCTCTATCATAGAGCAAAATATCATGAACATATTGGCCCAAATGAGCACGATTCAATTGGGGAAAGAGTTTTGCTAATTCATTAACTTTTGAAATATAACTTTTCTCTAGTTGGGCTGAATTTATAAGAGCACTTTCTTTTATTGATTCAAGCAAATATTTTTCATCATCATTTTGAACTTTCCCCTGCTCTTTTTGAGGAGCGAGAGTGATTTGTCTTCCTAATTGAAAGGCTTGCCAATTGGTTTCGAGTTCAGACTTCTTCATTGAGACCTCAAAGGCCTGCTTTAAATTTTCGAGCGAGAAAGGCAGCATTCCCAATTGAAAAGCAGCTCCTAAAATCATCGCTGAAGCGTAAACACTTTTATTCCAATTCTCAGCACTGGTTGCTTTTAAAGGAAGCATTTTTAAACGATTTGAGAGCTTTAATTCCAATTGTGAAATCAGTGCTTCTCTCGTCATGGGCTTTTTTTGATCAAGCATGATGGTTAAAGGAACTTGAAATTGATCATCAACGATCAAAAGACCATCCTCTGATAAAAACTTCAAGTGAGTAGGGCCATCGAGAAGATCGGGAGACATGAGACAATCGGCTCCACCAATTGGAGTCACTGGGCCTTGGGATACAGACTTAGGATAAATAACGAGGTGGCCTGTCACGTTGCCGTTTCTTTGGGCCAATCCTTTTTGATCAACAAATTTAAAATCAAGATCAGTTCGCCCACCCATTTCAAGAGCAGCTCGAGAGAGAACTTTCGATATGGTTGTCACACCAGATCCACCGACACCTGTCACGACAGCGCGCCACACTTGCCCTTGAGCAATTTGCTCTAGGCTTTTGTGAACTTTTGGAAGTGGCAATTGCTCAAAGTGATAGTCTCTTTTTTCACTTTGATTTTTAAACTTCGTGGGATGGTAATCCAAAACATCAACACGTTCAAAACTTGGACAAGCTTTGATTTTAGTACAATAGCTATCGGCGACGCAGATTTGAGGATCAATCATTACTTTAGATCCATAGGCATCTTCTGTTAAAGTAAGACCCGGACAGCCCGTCATGTCAACGCAAGCACGACAGTCTTCACAAACATCTGGATTGATTTGATAGAACGATTGAATCGGAAGTGTTTCACCATTGGCAAATTTTTTCCTCTCTACTGATTTTTTTCGCCCATGAAAAGTGAGGCCACATTCTTTATTTGAGATGATGACTTTTACACCAGGGCGATCAATCCATTCGCCTAAAGTATTTTTATAAAAATAGCGATCACTCGGATTAACCTCAATCGCATCTTGAACGCCGAGGGCTTGAACAGCCGCCAACATATTCTGGACTGGGCGTGTACTTCCATCGACAGAAATACCTGTGCTAGGAGAAACTTGATGCCCTGTCATTGCCGTATTGTCGTTATCAAGAAGAATATAAGTAATAGTGTGACCCATTTGAACCGAGTTCGAGATATCGGTAATTCCCGAGTGATAAAAAGTAGAGTCTCCCATTAAAACAACTGAAGGGTTGGTGGTGAACATATCGACACCAGAGCCAAGGGCTCCGCCTTGCCCCATAGCTGACAGGTTGTGCATTTCTTTAAAAGGTGGAAGAAAGGACAACGAATAACAACCCACATCTCCATGACTAATCAACTTAATGCCTTTCTTATCAAGATCTGATCGCAATTCTTTTAGCAGACTGAGAGTCTCACGGTGAGGACAACCTGGACAGAAAGTGGGTAGTCTTTTGGGAAGATCCATTCCAAGTTCAGTAGGTGTCTTGCCAGCGAGACACTGTTGCTTCAATCCAAGTTTGCTTAGAAGATTTTCACATTTCTCTTTAATGACTTCGTAAGTAAGACCGCCATGAGAAGGAAAGCCGGCTTCAGTTGCAGAGAATGATTTCCCGTATACTTTAACGCCGAGACCGTGTCTTCCGATCAATTCATAAAGTTCATTTTCTAAAAATCCTCTTTTTTCTTCCACCACAATTAAATGCTCGAGACCTTTTAAATAAGGAACGAGAGTGTCTTCAATCAGTGGATAGCTTGAGGCAATTTTATAGAGGCTCACTGTTTGGAGGTATTGGTTTTCATCAAGGACTTGCTTAAGTGTTTCAAAAGCAATCCCACCAGAGATGATTCCAATTTTTGCACCATCATTACCAAAGCGATTATCCAGATTGGCCTTCAAATAGGCTTGCTTTATTCGAGGAAAGCGCTCATTGATCATCGCTACGTCGGCGAGCAATGAGTTTGGAGGAACCATCACATTTTTTTGAAGATTAAATTCTTTTGGATTCAGTTCAACTTTTTCAGGGTTAACTTTAACTTCAGGAAAAAGTTCAACTCTCCCCCCACCTTCCGCCATAAATGTTGTAAGCAAGAGTCCCTGATAGATAGAAGTTTCACGCGAAATTTCGAGAGCAACTTTCATCCAATCTTTTAATTCTTGTGGCGTCGATGGCTCAAGAAAAGGAATATGAAGATGCTTAAAGAGATAGCGTGAGTCTGCGGCCGTTGAGGTTGAGATTGACCAAGGATCATCACCTACAACGACAACCACACCAGGACTCTTACCATCTGCGCTTTTAGGACCAGGATCGGCAAAATTGCCAACTGACAATGCATCGGCTGCCACATGAAGGCCCATGGATTTCATCGCAATCAAAGTATCTCGTCCTGCTTGCTTGGCCCCACTGGCCATGGCCGCAGCATTCGCTTCTGAGTTTGCGATAACGACTTTGATCCCTTTGTCTAAAAACTGCTGTTTCTGTTCAAAAAGAATATTGAAATAATCCGCGAGTGGCGAACCTGGATAACCTGTATAAAGTGAAAAACCTGCTTCGAGACCACCTTGAATAATGAGTTCATTTCCATTGAGGATTGCTGTTTTCACGAGACTCCATTAATCGAGTTTAGGATGTCTGTGATAATCTCATTTTTAGTTCATTCTGTAAAAGCGATGATGGGTCTTGTCCAACCCAAAAGGCAAAAAAAAAGCCCCTTTCGGGGCTTTCATTAAAAATTCCATTGAAAGCTTGAAAGCTCTAAGGAGAAATCATCTCCAACGGCCTTGGCAACACCAGTTATTGGCAAGTCTCCGAGCCAAATCCATGCATCACCTAAAAAAGAAGGAACTGAATAACCTTGTGCAGTAAGAGTCGTTCCTTTTACTTTACATGTATTGAATGTTCCCAAAGGAAGTTTTAAAGCTTCAATATTTCCACCAAGAGCGGCACAGAGATTTAAAATTTGAATGGCCGTTCCATGATTAAAAATTTCAGCTTCTTCAATCCACTCATCATCAATTTGAGTTGGTGATCCAGCGACAGTTGTTTCTGTTCTGATCATCATTTTGCTTTCTGAATACATGGCATACCAAGTTTTGAGTTTCACAGCTTTGCCACTTGCAACTCCTTGATGAACGATGTACTCGCCGAGTTGAGGATTGGCAAAGGCCGAAAAAGAAATAAGCGCAAAAATAACACTAAAAAATTTCATGTCAGATTCTCCTTAAAGACAATAATATGCAAATATCTTAACCTGAAGTTGATGTTCTCAAAAGGAAATGTTACTGGAGTATTTTTCTCAACTGTATAAGCATTTTGACCAATCCAGGTCTCAAGGACAATTTTTTTTCACGACAACGTTTCTCGAGCGCTTTAAAGAATTCAATACCATATTTTTTCTGATAAAAATTGACGACGAAAGCAGGAACAACCCCCTTAGGGTCTGCAAACACTGTCCACTCAATATAAGTTTCATTATCTGAAACAGGTCTGACTCCAATATTACTGTAACCAATATCGGCCCTGACATACTTGTCATCTAAGCCTTTTCTTGGATCATCAATGGAGTAACTGATGACGTAGAGGAGCTTTTTTTCTTTGTGAAGAAAAAGCTCATTATGCATGATGTAGTCGCGGCTCTTCAAAGGCCAAGGCATTTCAGAAACTGAATAAGTAATGGCCTCGAGATCGCTTTTGTCTTCAATTGTTTGCTTTGTCACAAGACCTGGAGTCCACTCAGACGAGCGCTCTACATCTCTGAGATGTTGCATGACTTGTTCGATTGGGGCATCGATTTTTCCAGCTAATTTAAAACCTAAAATGCTACTTCCCTCTTCATTGCGAGAGTAAATAGAGTAACCTTCAATTTCTTTCTCTTTTTTCCATGCCTTTTCATCTGGAATTGTAGATGGGCCAATTGACCAAACATCAAAAGAAACAAAAAAGGCCAATGCTAAAAGTATAAAAGTTTTATTCATCATTTTAAGTGGATTTTATTTTGGGTCAGATAATCCCAAGGAGCAAGGGTGAATTTCATGCCTTGTTGTCAGATTTTTGTTTTTTCTTCTCTTCTTCCGATTTTATTGAACTATTGACCAAACGACGCAACTCGGCACGAGCTCTTTCGTCAAGTCCATGAATGATCGCTTTGTACTGATATTCACCATCTTGGTACCAAGCAGCCTCATCAATTCGTTCTACAATTGTTAAAAAAAGTCGAATCGGTTGCTCAAGTTCAAATATTGAAAAGAGAGGAAGTAGTAATGGACTAGAAAATTTAAACCATGATTCTGAAATTTCATGGACTTTCATATCAACTTTTAACGATAACTGTGAATCTGGATTATTTTTATCGAGATAAAATCTCTCTTCTCTCGTATGAAAAGACATATCTTGATCATGAGTCTTCTCCCGACCTGCTTTGCTTTGGTACATCTCACAAAGTTTGATGAATTGATCAATCGCAAAAGGAGCTTGTTCACAAAGCATAGAATCGTACTGAACTTTTTCTTTCATCTCTTTGGTGCTCAATGGAGAATTAAAAATAATTATGAAAGGATGATATTTTTCGATCAGAGAAATCTCTTGGGTCATTTCAACCAAATCCTGTGAACCTGTCTCGATGTTCCAACAGTAGACTACAATCCCTGGCCAGCTACGAGTAAACATTCCAGAACCACGTTTCCATTTTTTATAGAGGCGAATCGAAAAAGAATATTTATCGAGCGGTTTATCTGAAAGCGAGCTCAATTCTAATTTGTGATCGAGCACTAAAACTCTAGTTCTCTTGGCCACTTGGGCCGTTCCTTTTGATTTCGTGCTAATAAATTTTTCTAGGCGCGAATGAAAATATTCATTCTCCTCTTTTTCCGTTTTAAGACGGCGAATTTTCTGATTTGTTCCCTCATCGGCCATAGGCTCGGGAAATTGTGGACCAGAAATACCAATGTCAGAATTGAATCTAAAATGATAATAATAATTTTTATTCAATGCTCGCAAAAATTTAAAATTGGTA
>Ga0100403_1002042_pt1 | contig 16829 bp, 21 predicted proteins | sample CryGeymet201501t_FD_83663 | JGI IMG/M metagenome (GOLD analysis project Ga0100403, IMG submission 83663) | Groundwater microbial communities from Crystal Geyser aquifers in Utah, USA - Crystal Geyser metaG 2015-01t | ecosystem: Environmental > Aquatic > Deep subsurface > Groundwater | place...
ATGCGTCCGAGTAGCTCGATGCGCTGAGCCAGCCAGTGGTTGGACAGGTTGACAGCAGCGGCGGTGAGTTCCCGTTGCCGGGCGAGTGGGTCGTCTATCATGTATTCCTCCTGTGTGAGTTGGGTGAAGAAGTCCGCCACCAGCCCGGCGTAGTGGTCCACGCCTCGGCAATCGGCCAGCATGGTGGCAAGTTTTGCGGTGTCTTGGTTGGTTAGCGTGAAGGTGAATGTTTTCATGTGTCCAGTGTAGCACGGTTACCGGGCGGGAATGTTAAGGGTGGCCTACGCTTGCCATACGATTGCCCTACGATACAGAAGCCAATGAATTGGCGGCAACAAAATCTGCATGTTTCAAGATTGTCATGGGCGTGGCGCAACTTGCGGAAATGTCTCATCTTGATCATCCCTCAATCAACCAATCGACGCCCGCCTTGTACGGCGCATCGTCCGGCCAGTTCAATAGCGTGGCAGAGATACCGGCTGCCCTGAGTTCGTTCACGACTTTTGGCCCATTCGCTGCGGGGGGATTCAGGCCGGGGTGATCTACCTTCCAATCTAGCACCCACTGCTCCCGCTTTTCCCCGCCACCGTTGCCAACCAAATCATTGTCAAGTGCGACAACCACTCGACCCGGCGATCGAGCCGCCAACCGTGTCGCCCACTCCCGTTTCCAAGTTGTCGCCCCGCCGATGGCTACGGCAGAGTACTCAGGGTGCCCCTGCATGATCCAGGCGGCATCTACGTAGTTCTCGCACAGCCAGCACGTTGTCCCTGGCCGAACCTTGTCCACGTTCCACAGCGCATAGTTGCTTCCCGTTGCAGAAATCCACTTCGGGCCTGCCGTCCCCAAATTTCGACCCCGCAAGGCGATTAAGGCCCCGTCCTCGTAGATGGGGACGGTCAGCCACTCCTGTTTGCTCATGTACCAGGACTGGTCAGGGTGCTGGAAGGGGAGTCGGCCCAGCCCAAACCCATGACGGTCCAACGTTCCCACGGTCAAGGGCTTGTACCCTGCCCATCGATCAACCCGGTCGGGGTGGGTCAGGTACTGGTCAAGCAATTTCCAGGGGTTTCCCCGCCATCTAGCCAGCTCCACGATCTTTTGTTCCCTCACCTGCGGCACGTAATCCGTGGCATCCAGGTCAAGCACTTCGGCCAAGTCCCGGAGGCCACCACCCCACCCGCAAACAAAGCAGTGGCCCCCGGTTTCCCGATAGCTAAAATGGCATTGGCCCCGCATCGCTTCCTTGCCACAGTTCGGGCAGGTGGCGTCTATCCAGCCCCGTTTGTTTTCCTCACCACCCAACCGCCCCTGCACATCCAAGAATAGGTCGCTCATTTGTTCAACCTCCGCACTGCGTCAGTCGCCAGTTTTGACGTGATGGCATCGGCACAGTCGCCACGGTTCATGCCATCACCGTAAACACCCAACCGCCGGGCAAATTTCACCTGTCCATCGCTCGGTTCGTTTATCCGCCACTTCTTAGCCTTGCGGGACAGGATGGCGTTTCCCCTAGTGTTTGCGTAGTCCTCGGCCCAGTCGCTGACGTCCTCAAAGCTGCCCGTCTGCACAAGGTACGCCTTCGCACATCGCTCGCCAGGGCGCTTCGCCACTAGCCACACGTGCATTTCAGCAGCGGGGGCGCTAATAACCAAGCTCCGCTCAATGTCGTCATCGCCCTTGCCCAGCCCTAGGACCATCTGCCCGTTGGGACCTTCGGGCTTGCTCCATTTCCAGGGTGACATGTTCAAGTAGTCCAGCGTTCGGCTGACAATTTCCATCGGGTTACCAGACAACCACTTAAAGTCCCCGTCAAAGGTAAACCCGGCGATGACTTCGCCCTCTTCGTCGCTTTCCTCAATGTACGCTTCTTTTTTGGCGTCCACGCCCAGCACGTCGCCCAGCATGGTAATGTTTCGAGCTTCAAGTGGGGCATAGTCGAGGATCAGGCAATCAGTCTTGCCCGGTACAATCCTGAGTCCCCGCCCAATCATCTGTAAGTAGAGACTGTCAGATTTCGTGGGGCGCACCTGATGGATGCAACTCACCTCCGGCACATCCAGTCCCTCAGTGAACAAAGCACAGTTGACCAGCACATCGTACTCGCCAGCCCGGAACCCGTCAAGGATGCGTTTCCGTTCCACCTTGGGGGTGGTTCCATCAGCAGCGATAGCCGTGATGCCAGCGTCGTTGAATTTCTCAGCGAGCCGATAAGCGCCGTCCACACTTGACACGAAAGCCAGGGCCTTGCGCCCAGATGCGTACTTGTTGTGGCTCTCGGCCACCAGATCGAAACAGTTGTCTGTTTCGTACACGTCGACCAAGTCTTTTGTCACGAAATCCCGGTCAGGGCCAGAGCCCCGACTTTTCACCCCGGCCAGGGTGATGCCAGTCTGGATAGCCAGCCAGCGGGGGGGAGCCAGCCAAGTGTCTCGCACTAACTCCCGGATGCCCAGGTGCGCCACCTTGACATCATAGGGCAACCCATTGTCGTCAGACCGAATCGGGGTAGCCGTGACACCCAAGTGCCGCAATCTGGGGTTTGCATCCTGGAGTGTTTCCAACACGGTCAAGTAGCCATCTGCTGCGCTGTGGTGCGCCTCATCTATGATGAGGTAGTCAATCGGGCCGTGTGCCAAAAGCCGTTCAATTCGCCGCTCAACCTGCAAGGTCTGCACAGTGGCAATCGTAATCTGGCGGTCGCACTCGTCCTGGTCGGCCATCACTATGCCCACCTGACTCGCACGGGCGGGCCAAAATTGAGCAATACGCTCGGAGGGCTGTTCAATCAACTCCTTACGGTGCGCAACCAGCAAGAACCGGGCGTGCGGTTTCTCGGCCAGTATTTCGTCCAACAGGGCCAAGAACACAATAGTCTTGCCTGCTCCTGTAGCGAGGACGGCCAGCACGTTCTGAGTGCCACCACTCCACGCCTGCCGGATACTGTCCACTGTCTCCCTCTGGTATTTTCTGAGTTTCATAGTTGTCCATCCTGAACGTCTTCGAGCGTGATGCAATCTCGCAACCAGTCCCAGCCCAGGCGGTTGACCTTCTCGCCCTCGCTGGTGCTGAGACGAGCGTCACCGCTGCACATCTGGCGAATCATCAATCGGCGGCCCACGGCCTTGTCGATGGCGCTGTGTGTGTAGATGTTGGCGTAGTCGGCGGCGGCGTCAATCGCCTCGTCACGGGTCAACAGTCCACCCGTTGATAGGACTTTAATGGTGGTGGACGTGTGCATGGCTTCGAAATGCCCGCCCATGTCTGTGGTGTGAATCTTGATGTTTGTCATGGTCCCTATCTCCTTTGGTGGTGAGTAGTGTGGCGGGGGGTGCCCCAGGCGTTGGGTGGGGTTAGCGGCGGGCTTCATATTCTTTGTTATTTAGACGGTATATCTTTGCGCCGTGGTGGGCATCAAGGAATTTCAATGCGGCACGGTGGCCGGGGTCGTTCAGCGTTCCGAACTGCTGCCATTCCTGCGCCGTCTTGCTGTTTTTGTACTCAACTTTAATTTCCATTGCCTGTCTCCTTGGTGGTGGGTAGTGTCTCAAAATTGCCTTCCGGTCTATACAGTAACCTACTTTCCCCACGTTGTCAAATTGAGGTTACAATGGATTAAGTAATGGACTGGCATTATAGGTTAACTAGTCAAAAAACATAATAAGAATACTAATTACGTTTTTTGACAAGTTAACCTATAATTATCATCATTTTATCTTGGTAAGGGCGCGGGGGGATGGTCCCCGTGCACCTATTTTGCGGAGGGCTTTGGTTTCCTCCCATTCGCCGCTTTCCAAAAACAGATCCCAATATTTGGACGCCGTGTTTCTGGATACGTTTAGGGACGCCATCAGGTCCGTGATGGTCAAAAGCCTACCCTGATCGGCGAATGAGTCGGCCACCCTCACCACATTGGCCCAATTGAAAACGGGGACGCCATCGGGCGTTCCCATGAGTTCGGCCAAGGTCAAAAGTTTGTAAGGGCGCAATCGGTCAATGGGGATGTTGGTCAATAAATAAACGGGTGTATCACGGAATAGCATCCGGCTTCGATGTGCGGCCTGGAATATCTCAGCTTCCCGTACTTGGTCTTTTACGAGGTTTAGGGCTGGGTCCATAAACTGCACGACCGGATACGTGACACCCATGCCATCGGGCGTGATGTAATTGTAGAGTCTCTCGACCGTGGTTTCCCGGTCGTCAAAGGGGCGCATCCGGTCAGGCCAAAGGCATTTAGCCGTCGCCAGGATGGTAGAGGGGGGGACATTCGGAGTGCCTGCCACGATCAGCACGTCACAGTTTTTCATTTCGTTCGTGCCACGGGCTGCATAGAACCAATTGGTCAAGATCTTGAACTCGTCCTTTAGGGCCTTGTGCGTCACGATGCCTGGGTTCGCATAATCCTTTACGATGTGCTCGACCTGCGCCCGCAACTGGTCAACCGACCTGGGATCCAATTGCCCATTGCTGGTCAGTTCCCCGTCCTTCCTCAACATCATGTCGCTTTTGCCGTTGCCCCGATTCGTCACTTGGTATATTTTTCCAACTGGTCTTGGCTCGCATGTTACGACCCTCACCTCCCGCTGGAACAAGGCTTCGTACATGGCCTTGGTTCCGGTCGCATCAAACCAAACTAGATGGTTCGTTTTGATAGCCGGGCTGATTGTGCGCCGGGTATCCATCGTCAACCCTGCGGCGCTGACTGAAATTCGGGCGGGGTACTCGTGTCCCGCAAGGGCTGCCTCGACTTCTCGCTTCAAGATGGGCAATAGAACAGGGAGGAATCGGGCGGGGATTCTGCTGGTATCACCATCGCTGGGCAAAGTGGGTGTCGCAAACTTGCTCACCTCCAACACGTATTTCGCCATCGTCGCGTCGTCTAGCGCTTCGTCAATTGCAGCCGCCCCGCCCAACGCATCCAGCAAAGCAGGGCCATCTAGGTGCGCCGGTTTCAACCCGCACAACTTGTTCAGCTCATGAATGACCGGGGCCAACGCATCATCGTAAGGAACTTCCGTCAACTGGACTTGCCCGGCTGGGAGCGTCCAGTGATGCTCAACTGCGGCCAGGGGCCACTCGTCTCCGATGATGACCGCAAACTGGTCTGCGAACATGTGACCTAGTGTGACGTGCATGTGGTTTCCATAGATCAGGGGATTGGGGATCTTCTCTTGACTCAGGTAGATGCACTCGTTTTTCATGTAATCCTTGCCGCAAACAGAATCGCAATATTTCCAGCCCTCGTATCCACTCGACACCCATTTTCCGTAGTTCACAGCATGGTGGCAGGTGTGCACCTGGGGATCGTCGCTTTCCTTGCGGGACAGCCACATGTACCAGTCGTCTACGTTTTTTTCTTGCTCTACGGAGGTATTGCAAACGTCCGCAAAAAAGTCGAGGCGGGGGCCAGCATACAGGATTCTACTTTTCTTGCCCTGGGCGTTTTCCAACGCCCAATGTGCAAAATCTACCCCGGCATAAGTTTTTCCACTCCCCGGCGGGGCTTGGATCAGCAACATGTAATCAGGACTCGGCGTCATCATGTACGCCCTGAGTTCCTCAGCCACCACTTTCCGAAAATCGTCCAGCGATTCCCAGTCTGGTTGGACGTATGCAGGGGGGTCCTCAACCTTCCTCAATCGGCGTTGGTAGCCTTCCAGCCGGATCGGTTCCGGTTCTGGTGTGTTTTCTAATGCTCTGGTTAGTCTGTCCATTGTGACGCCTTCGAGGTGGGGCAGGGGTGGAATACAAAACGCCATTCGTTTCAAGGAAGTGGGCAGCACGTACTCTGCTGGTAGGGAGCAACGAGGATGGGTGTCCCCGGTACTGCCCACTTCTTTGCCACGAATGGCGTTTAGTGTTATATGCCGCTCCCCTACCAAGGGATTTGTTCGGGCAAAGGTTCCCAGGCCCTCGCCTGTCCCTATTCTAACATGACTCCCCGCACAACGCAAATCACACAATGCCGGTGACGCTTGACATTTCATAACCCGCCGTGGTAACCTTATGCAAAATCGCATCACCGTTTCATTGCTCAATTCTAGCAGCCCCATGCCAGTTAGCGAAATCCACGAAAGGACCTCACCCGTTGGCAAAGTTACGTAAGCGAAATCCCCGCAAAATCACTGACAAACAAGTCGAACGTCTAAAGGTAGACCTCATCGACCTGGGCGACCTGTCCGGCGTCGTGCACGACCTCAACTCGGACGAAATCATCGGCGGCAACCAACGCAGCAAGATATTTGACATAAACTCGTGCAAAATCGTGATGACAGAGGAATACGATGAACCAGATAGCCAGGGGACGGTAGGTTGGGGATACATATTGTGGCAGGATCATAAGTATACCTACCGGGCCGTCCGCTGGGACGAACGCACCTGCGACAGAGCCAACATTGAGGCCAACAAAGCAGGGGGGACGTGGGACTTCCAAGAGCTAGTCACCGACTGGGACCTGGATGACCTGACGGAATGGGGATTCGAGCCGGAGGAATTGGGGCTTGCAGATCCGGACCCGGACGTCAAGCCACCCAAAGTCGAGGGGCAGTACGAAATTAGCCCGGAGCTTTTCGAGCGTCACGACTATCTGGTGTTCATTTTCGAGAACGAGTGGGACTGGCAGGTGGCAACCGAAGCCCTGGGCGTCAAGACGGTCGAGTCGGCCAAGGTTGGCCAGAAAACGTTTAGAAGCTTCGGGACCGGGCGTGTACTCAAAGCCGAAGCCCTGTTAGGATTCCTGACCAATGCCGATTCCTGATAACGTCCACGTAGCCATAAGGTCGTATAAGCGGGCCGGTCGAGTCACCACCCTGAAGGTGATGCCCTTCGCCTCAATTTGGGTTCCAGAATCACAAGGCGATGAGTACCGCTCCCACTACGAAAATGTGGTGACCATCCCGGATAGCGAGGACGGCAACGGGTGCCGCAAGTTCAACGCCATCTTGGACCGATCCCCCAAGCCCTACACCCTGATCGTTGACGACGACATTACCCGCATCGGCATGTTTGAGGATGGGGAGCTACTAGCCCTGGACGTTGAACAGATTGAGAACCTCATTACGATGGGGTTCTCCCTGGCCGAGGAAGCTGGCGTCAAACTGTGGGGTATCAATCAGAACTATGATTCACTCATCTATAGGACGACTACCCCATTTTCGCTGCTATCCCCCATCCTGTCCCCATTCGTCGGCCACCTGGAACCGGATCTGCGCTATGATGAGGAACAGGAGTTCAAGGACGACTATGATTTCTGGCTACAGACAATCCAAAAGTATCGATTTACCCTGCGCATAAATAAATACCACTACTATCACGACCACGGGAAGATGGCCGGGGGACTGGTATCCCGGCGCACCTGGGCCGCTGAAAACAAAGGAATTGAAGCCCTTATTAAGAAGTGGGGCAGCAAGATGATCCGGCCCGGAGGCACGTCAGGCGGCAAATCCGCTACAGGCCAAAATATCCTTAACACACTCGTTAAAATCCCACTAAAGGGCTGTTAGGCGTCCAAATATCCAAATGCGTGAATATAAACGGCGATACAAGCAATCTGATATACTTTCGGCTATCGACGGCAGTGGAGGCATTATGTCCACAGTAGCCCGTGAGCTTGGGTGCGATTGGCATACAGCAGAAAAGTACGTGCTCAGATGGGAAGCCACCCGACTAGCCTGGGCCGATGAAAAGGAGAAAATGCTAGACATGGCAGAGGGCGTCCTATACAAGAATATCAGGGCTGGGGACTCCAACGACGCCAAGTGGGTGCTATCCAAGCTCGGCAAGCACCGTGGATTTGGTGACAAGCTAGACGTGGAACATTCCGGCGAATTGGGCGTCGTTCAGATCTACATTCCCGACAATGGCCGGGAATAGCCTGCGCCCTCAACCGGGGCCACAAGAGGCGTTTCTGTCAACGCCCGTCGATATCTGCCTCTATGGTGGATCTGCGGGCGGGGGTAAGACAGTTGGTCTACTCCTGGAAGCACTGCGGCACACCAACAACCAGGAGTTTGGTGCGGTCATCTTCCGTCGTTCATTTCCTCAAATCCGAAACGAGGGGGCGCTGTGGGACGAGAGCATGAAAATGTACAGTGGGACCGGGGCCACACCTAGGGAGTCAACCCTGGAATGGACGTTCCCAAGCGGGGCCGGTATCAAGTTCGCCCACATGGAACACGAAAAGACCCGGTTCGATTGGCAGGGCGCACAGGTCCCCCTGATCGGTTGGGATGAGCTGACGCACTTCACCCGCAAACAGTTCTTTTACATGCTATCTCGCAACCGTTCCACATGTGGGGTGCGCCCGTACATCCGTGCTACCTGCAACCCCGTGCCAGAGGACGACGAGATAGGCGGCTGGATTCACGAGTTCGTTGACTGGTACATCGGAGAGGATGGGTTCGCCCTCACCGACCGCAGCGGGGTCGTGCGCTGGTTCGTCGTCGTCAATGATACCTTACGCTGGGCAGATGACCCGGCTGAGTTGCGGGCATTGTACCCCGGCATTGAGCCAAAGTCGTTCACGTTTATCATGTCCAGCGTGTACGACAACCCCATCTTGCTGGACGCTGATCCAGGATACCTCGCCAACCTACAAGCCCTCCCATTCGTTGAGAGGGAGCAACTTTTAGGCGACAAAAAGCGGGGCGGCAACTGGAAAGTGCGCCCTGCGGCGGGCAAGGTGTTCAACCGTGATTGGTTTGAAATCGTGGACGCTGTTCCCCGTGGCGGCAAGACCGTGCGAGCCTGGGACCTCGCCGCTACCATCCAAAAGCAGAAGGGCGACCCTGATTTTACGGCAAGCTGCAAAATTACGTGCGTCAACGGCGTCTATTTTGTGGTAGACTGTACAGAGGATCGCATGGAACCGGCCCGCACCGATGACGCAATGCACAACCTCGCCACCCAGGACGGTAAAACCGTCGCTGTCCGCTGGGAAGAAGAGGGCGGTGCAAGCGGTAAACGGGATAGCATTCAAATAGCCCGCAACCTTGCCGGGTTCGACGCAAGGGGAGTGCGACCACAGGGCGACAAGCTCACGAGAGCCCGTGCGCTGTCAGCCCAAGCCCTGGCAGGCAACGTCAAGTTGGTGCGTGGCGATTGGAACCAGAAGTGGTTAACTCACATGCACGGACAGCCAGATCTTGCTCACGATGACATCATGGATGCCTCGTCAGGGGCGTTTAACTATTTCACCTCCAACACCTATCGCCGCCCGAACGTGAAGGAATACTAATGGACATAATGAAGCTCACCCCCATTCAGTTAGACCGGTTCCTGCACGTGCAATCTATCGTGGGCCGCCAAGAGGCCGACGCCGCCAAAGTGCGGGATCTGCGGGCGTATTACGACGGCGACCACCCGGTCATGCTCACTCAACGCCAACAGGAGTTTTTGGGGCCATTGCTGACCGGCACAGAATGGACCTTCGCTCACAACCTCGTCAAATCTGTCATCGACACGCTGAGGGAGCGGCTATCGGTCAACGGCTTCACGGTCAACGGCCAAAGCCCGGACGATGTGGACGGGGAGACCGCCAACCCTGACGGAGATGCGGCGGGCCTATTCTGGGACTGGTGGACTCAAAACCGCATGGACGCCCAGCAGGTGCGCCTATACCGGCGGGCTATGCGAGACGGTGCGAGCTTCGTGATGGTGGACTTTGACCCGACCGCCCAACGGCCCCGCCTCACCCTGCACAGCGTGGACGATGGCACGGTAGGCGTGACCTACCATCGGGACCCAGGCGACCCAAACGTCATCATGTTTGCCAATCGCTACTGGTACACCTTCGACCCGCTGACGCCCGGGGAAACAGGTGTTCTGCGCAAGACGACCTACCTGCCAGGCGAGATCCGCAAGTATCGCCAAGACTCCAAAGCCACCAATGGTTGGTCCCCGGTCATGGACGACGAAGACGGAAACGCATGGCCGATCCCGTGGAAGGATTCCAGTGGGCAGCCCTTAGGCGTGGCACTGGTTGAGTTCCAAAATCCGGGCGGTTCTGAAGTCACCCAAATCATTGGTCTACAGAACGCACTCAACAAGGCGTGGCTCGACCTGATTGCAGCAGCAGACGCCCAAGGGTTTCCTGTCATGGCGATTGAGTACGCAGACGCCACCGGCGGATCACTTGTGGACGATGACGACATTGAAGGATCTGACGAATTTCAGATCGCCCCAGGCCGGGCTATCGAGATGTTCGGCGCTCACCTCAACCGCATTCCAGGCGCTGACCTGACTTCGATGATGGCAGTAATTGACCAGTTGACCAGCGCTATTTCTGGCGTGTCCCGTGTGCCGTCCTACTATCTGCGACCAGTGGGCGGTGGGGAAGTGCCAAGCGGGGAGGCATTGAAACAGCTAGAGTCCGGCCTCGTCAAGCGGGCAGAAGAGCGCCAATTGGTATTCGGGCAAGCGTGGGAGGACGTCTTTACCCTGGCCGCTAAACTCGCCGCCACCTTCGGGGGAACGGATGTTCCTGGCCCAATGACCATTGAAATCGTCTGGGAAGATCCAAACGTTCGCAACGAGTTGAGCGAGGCACAAACGGCCCAGCTTCACGCCGGGATGGGCGTACCGGATGCAGCCATCTGGCGGCGTCTCGGTTACAGCCCGGACGAAATCGCAGAGTTCCGTGATGATGCCCGACTCCAACGGGCGCAAGACGTGGCAAGCATTGCCAGCGCAGTGAGAGCGGAACAGGTGCGAAATGCACCGCAGACCAACCCGGCGTCGGGGGGAGCGTAACATGGGTGAACCAATCAAGCTAGCAGACGGACGAATCGCCTACGGGCAAGAACAAGCAAAAGCGGCGGCCACGCAGGCGGGCGCATACCATGCGGATGTTGCGGATCTGGCAACAAAGCCGGAAGAAATGCCAGAAGTGGCCCTGTTCGACTGGGCCCAAGTCAAAGGCGTCTCTACCGAAATCAGCCGGGCGCTAAACTACATGGGCCTGACTTCCCCGTCGGCGCTTCTGGCTTTTGTGACCATGACTGGCGGCGACCTGACCGACATTCCCGGTATCGGCAAGGCACGGGCGGCGGCAATCGTGGAGTGGGCAGAGGACCAACTATGATTGAAGACGATGAACTCAAAGCAGATTGGCCAGATGATTTGATGACTCAGGCAATGGGAAAGTCGTGGGAGCTTGTCAAGTTGATGGTATTGCTCAGATTGAAAGCGCCGATAGCTGGCAGAGAATGGGCCATTGCTGCCACAGACGCCGAAAAGCTTCATTCATGGATTTGTTACGCCGTCACCGTTGGCCAGAGTATCATGGAAGATGACGCCTAGCCATGTCGCCTATCCTTCTCGCCATGCTTGCGGCTGGGGCAATCGACCAGCCAACGGCCAACCGCATAGAGCGCACGATGGACCCGGAAGCTATGCGAGTGTGGGCAGAGGCGGAATTGCAACGGGCATTCACCGGCGGACTCAACGCCCAGCAAGGGCGGCTGATTGACCTGCTACGAGACAACCCCAACCCCACGGCGGCGCAATGGGACCGCTTTTGGGCCGGCGAGGGGGAAGCACTATGGGCGGCCACCGGGGATACATTGACCGACGTGGCCAGCGAGATGGCGATTCTGCAAGCGAGTACGGCGGACCTGGCTGGGACGTTCAGCTTCATCAATCAGCAGACGACGGATTGGGTGCATGACTACTACATCAACGCCGACGTTGCCAACCCAGGCGCAATGGGGCAATTGAACCTGACCAGCCGGACCCGGTTCGCACAGACATTTCAGGACTGGCGTTTGGGGGAATTGGAGACGGGTGGGGCGGCGGACGGGTTGCCTCAACTGATACGGGCGACGGCAGACATCTTCGGGCCAGTGCGGGGAGAAATGATCGCCGTCACTGAAACGACACGCATACGGGCGGAAAGCCAGAGACAAATTGAGGAGGGTGAGGAGAGTACAACGTTCTGGCGTGTGCTGACCACGGCGGATGATAGGGTGTGCGAGATTTGCGGCCCGCTGCATGGGCAGGTGCAACCGAAGGTGTCACGCACGTTCGACCATCCCAGCCTGGGCGCTATCTCAGGGCCACCGTTTCACGTTCGATGCCGTTGCTCCATCACCCCGCTGACCGACCTGACCCGTGACATTGCGCCCCTTGGTGACGACTTCGTACATGATGGGCCGTTGCCAGAACCGAAGGATTGACAAGCGGATTGCAGAGGACTTCGCCGGGGATACGGGGAATATAATCAGCGCCCGTGTCCCCGCGTCCCGTATTTTCTCAACGTCCCGCACCGGCTTCGGTTGTCTTGACGAATACGAATTTGTAGTATTGTCCTCCCCCGTAGATGACGTTGTAAAGGTGATTCAGTAATGGAAACCATCAACATAGGCGACTCAGACGAAAAAGCGGATTGGATCAAACTTGTGGACGGCGGCAAGCACAAACGCCGGGAACAGGCCATCTTCGAGGCCATGCAGAAAGAGTACCGGGACGCCACAAAGAAGGACACACCCACGCCCACGGACGGGGACAAGTAGCATGGAAGTCACCATCACCATCGACGACGCCGAAGTCCGCCGGATGCTGAACCTCGCCCCGGCCCGCATCAACTGGGCAATGCGGGCGGCCATGAACGATGCGACAACGCTTCTCCTGGGAGATTTGCGAACATACCCCAACGCCATCCCCGGCAGCAGCTACGTGCGAACGCACAACCTACAAGGCTCCTGGACTCGCACCATTGAAGGGCAGGGCTTACGGGTTGTCGGCACAGTGGGCAGCAACGCAAAAGAAGCGCCGTACAATCGCAGCGTCCAGGACTCCACCATGCAAGCCCGTATTCACCGGGGGCGATGGAACACGGTGCAGGACGTGCGGGACCAGCGAGCGGCCACGGTGCAAGGCTTTTTCGAGACACGTGTCAGACAGGCGCTGGATCGAGTTTGAACCAACCTATTGATTCACACAAACATCTGTGCTATCATCTACCTATCAACCAACCTCCACACCACGCCCGACGGGGCGGCAAAAACACGGGGAGACAAAAGAACATGGCAACTGACCAGATCGTTGATGTAACACCGGTTACACCGGACCTAGAGACACCCGAGACGAACACGGCCACCACGGGAGACGCCACCGGAACCAACGGCGGGGAAGAAACGGCCAAGACGTTCACCCAGGCGGATGTGGACCGCATCATTTCGGAACGGCTGAAGAAAGCCGAATCCAAAGCGGCTGAGGCGGCAAACAAGGCACGGCAGGAAGCGGAGCGCAAGGCGGCTGAGGAACAGGGGCAATATCAGAAGCTGTACGAGCAGACCCTGGCCGAAAAGCAAGCAGCGGAGGAACGGGCTAAGGCCATCGAACTGGCTACCCTGCGGGAACGAATCGCACGGGCGGCTGGACTGCCCGATGCCCTGGCCGCAAGGTTGCAAGGCGAAGACGAGGACACCCTCACCGCCGACGCCAAAGCCCTGGCAAAGCTCATGCCCAAGCCACCGGCCCCGAATATCAACGCAGCGCCGGGCAGTGGGGCGGCTCCGATTCCGGGACAGATGACAGACGCCGAACGTGTCGAACTTGCGGCAATCTATGGCGTCAATCCTAAGTATTTCTAACACAGGAGAATTATCATGGCATTTGGACGACAGACCGACGCTACGTTGGTCAAACCCCTGGAAGGGGCAATCGTTCGGCGCTTTACGGCCGGATCTGCGATTGAAGCTGGCGAGGCTGTGGCTATGGCGTCTGACGGCGCTATCGACCCGGCTGATGCTAGTGCCATCACCCTGGCTATGGCCTTGGGTGTAGCCCTGGGGCCGAACGACTACGCCGCCGGGGACCGTGTGGACGTGGTGACGTTTGGCCCCGTCGTGTGCTATATCGACATGACCATCGGGGACGTGCTATATGTCTCCGACACCGCCGGGGAGTGTTCGCACACCGCCGGGACGAAAACATCTATCATTGGGATGCCCGAAAGCGCCACCACGCTTTTCGTCAGCCCCCAATGGATTGCCCAAGCCTAAAGGAGCTTAACTCATGGCAACTGGACCTCGTGACACTGGCTCCCTGGTAATGATGACCGGCTGGGACGCCACGGAACTTCAAAACTTCAAGCTACAGGATGGTACCACCTACGCCCAGGTTGTGGCGCAGATGAACACTGCCCTCGGCGCATTCAACGGCGAAATGGTCAGCGACCCTCTGTGGTCGTCCCTGGTCAGCTTCACCGACCAGCCCGACGTGGAATACCGTGTCGGCAGCAGCAACGGTTTCGAACTGCACACCGAGTACGGGCGACCGGACGCCAAGCGGGGCGAAACCGAGGGACACATGTTGCCCCTCTTGGCCTTCGACCGTGGCTTGGGATGGACCTGGGATTACCTGCGACAGGCTCGCATGATCCAACTCCAGGCAGACGTGGCCGACGCCATCAAGGATGCCCGTGACAAATGGCGGGTGCAACTCCTGACCCGCATCCTCAAAAGGGGAGACGACAGCGGCGCAGCCAAGGGGCTGGGCACTTCGGGCTATAGCCCTGGCTTTGCCACGGCAGCGGCCTCCACTTCGGTGGACTTCGTTCCTCCCACCTATGCTGGTACGTCCTTCACCTCGGCACACGAGCATTATGTGCCAGACGCTGGCGGTGCTTTTACTGCGGCCATCTTCCAGGACGCCCGTGATGAACTGCGGGAGCATGGGCATGAAGGCCCGTATGAGTTTGTCATCGGCACTGCCGACGAAAACACGGTGCGGGGCTTGACCGGCTTTGTGGAAACTCCCTCCAACTTGGTTACCTACGGCGCTATGCAGGATGTGGCCCGCCTCACCAACGTTGACAGTGGTAACGGCCAGTACTACATTGGCACGATCCACGACTTCGCCGTCAAGGTGGTGCGGGGGATTCCGCAGTACTACGGCTTCGGCTGGAAGTCCTACGGGCGCAACAGTCAGCGCAACCCACTGCGAGTACGCCTGCAGAAGGGGCAGACCCGCCCGATGGTGACGGCCATGCCCGATCCCCGTGCTGGTGGCGGCGCTTACCCGTTGCAATACATGATGCTGTTCACCGAGTTCGGTGTCGGCGTTGCGGACCGCACGAACGGAACCGCCCGCTACGTCAACAACGCTGCTTGGTCTGACGGCACACCCACCTAGCCTGAGGAGGCAATCTAATGGCTAAAGAACAATTCGCAGGGCAGGCATTGCGAAAGTTGGTCGAGGCCGATAGCACCCTGGCCTCGTCTGATTTCACCGTGTTTGACTCCCTTTCGGCCCTGACCGCATCGGCGGCAGAGTTGAACCAACTGGCCGGGACTACGGTCACGGCTGGGACCACTGTCACGAGCAGCCTTGTCAAGCTGACTCAGACCGTGGCCTTCGGTGCTTTCACCGGGGCGGGCGCTGTGGGGACGTATAGCCTCACCGCAGGGACCATCCCCGTGGGGGCTACGTTCCTGGCGGCGGCTGTTACTGCGGTTACAGGGTTCGCCGGGGACACGTCGGCGGCGTTGACCATCGGGGACGGCACAGATGCCGACCGATACAATACTGGCACGATTGACGTGTTTTCCACGGCAACGGCAGGGATTGACGCTGGCGTACCGTCCGGGCTGCGTTATCACCCGGTTGCGGCTACGGTGAAACTCACCATCACCACGGCGGCGGCCTGGGCATCAGTGACGGCGGGAAGTGTGACCGTCGAACTGACTTACATCACCTAACACACCAAGGCCGGGCGAGTCTCCCCGCCCGGCCTTACCACATGAGGCCCAATCATGGCATACGGCACAACCGCAGGCGCAAGCGCATTGGTTCCGGCCCTGAACATCGGAGCGGCCACAGTCCCCACCACGGCACAGCTTACCCAATGGCTGGCCGAGGGCTACGCCCGCATCAACCGGGCATTGTCGGCGGCTGGCTACAGTACACCCGTGGACAGTGGGGCAGATGTTTACAATGAGTTCGTTGGCCTGAATGACCTGTATGCGGCGGCCTACGCCTTGCGCTCCCGCGGACTGGATACCTCCAACGGCACGGACGAGGGGCGGGACGCGATCTGGCTTCGTGAGTTCGATTCCCGGTTAGCTGAACTTGTGGCGGCTGACCTGACGCTCTCTGGCGTGGCCCTGGTTGCGTCCGGCAGTAAGAAACGGTTGCGAGTACGGTCCATGCAGCTACGGCGCATCGACGGCTACTCAGGCGCTTACGAAGGTAGCGTTATCGAGTACGACAACCCAAGCGAGTAGGCGACATAATGTCAACTATGCCAAATATCGTGGCCGCAATCGTGACAGCAGTGTCGGGTGTCACGGCCATCGACAAGGCCAGTACAGACGAGTACCTCCCTCCCATCACCACAAAAGACACGGCGCTGATTATTCCCGCTTTTGGGCAACAGACAAGGGCGGGTCTCACCTCGTTTGACGTGGCCGATTTCTACGAAACGCACCGCATCCGCTGCGAACTGTGGGTCAAGCACAACGGCAATAATGCCAGCCTGACGCAACGAACCAGGGCGGTGGCGAAGGCGTTCATTTCGGCCATCTATGCGGCCCCGACGCTGGGCGGCGTGGTGGATTCTATCGGCTGGTTTGATGGCAATGGCTTCGACTACGCCATCGACGCAGAGGTGGCCGACCAACTGGTCACGGTCGGCGGGGTGACGTTCCTACCCGTCACGATCATGGTCACGGTAACAGATTTTAGCCCAGGCTAGAGGGGGAACGCATGGCAAGCAGAGGCACAAACGCAAAGATCCTGATTGACGAATTCAACTTCTCGTGCGACACGAACACGCTGACCGTGACCGGAAACGTTAGCGCCCTGGACAGCACTGCCCTATGCGCCAC
>Ga0100403_1002046_pt1 | contig 16788 bp, 10 predicted proteins | sample CryGeymet201501t_FD_83663 | JGI IMG/M metagenome (GOLD analysis project Ga0100403, IMG submission 83663) | Groundwater microbial communities from Crystal Geyser aquifers in Utah, USA - Crystal Geyser metaG 2015-01t | ecosystem: Environmental > Aquatic > Deep subsurface > Groundwater | place...
GAGGCCGAGAAGCCGACGCCCGGCATGGTCAAGCTGTCCTCGGTGGTCTACCGCGACTATGACGAGAAGGAGCGGCCGTTCCGCTACGAGGTGTTCTGGCAGAAGGGCGCGGACAAGGCTCGCCTGGTCGAGCGCCAGAGCCGCACGTCGCCCTTCGTGACGCCGCGCTATTCCAAGCTGCCCGGCGAGAACCGGGGCCGGGGTCCGGTTCTGTTCGCGCTGCCCGATATCCGCACCGCGAACAAGATCGTGGAGCTGACGCTTCGCGCCGTAGCCGTGGCCGTGGCTGGCGTCTACACCGCGACCGAGAACGGGCTGAACGGGCCGATCTCGATCAAGCCCTACTCGATCATCAAGGTGCGCCGCAACGGCGGGCCGGACGGTCCGAGCCTCCAGCGCCTCGACAACCCCCAGCGGATCGACTTTGGCGAGCTGGTGCTGGACACGCTCCACATGAACATTCGCAAGGTGATCGGTGACAACAGCCTGCCGCCCGAGGCTGGCCCGATCCGCACCGCGACCGAGTTCGTGCAGCGTGCGCGTGAGTTGGTAGCAGACCAGGCAGGCGGGCTCGGCCGTCTCTATGCCGAGTTCGTGATCCCGTCGGTGCAGCGCGTGGTCGATATCCTGGAGGCGAAGCAAATCCTGCCGACGCAGGGGCTCCAGATCGACCAGTTCTTGATCGAGGTGCGCATGACGAGCCCGCTCGCGCGCGGCGAAGCTATGCAGGAGGTCGAAAACATCGTGCGGTTCATGGAGATGCTGAAAGCCATTGGCGGCGATCAGCTCATGGCGTTTGAGATGGACCTGGAGAAAGTCACGCCGCGCCTGGGCGATCTGATGAACGTGCCGATGGACCTGCGCACCACCAAGGAGCGCAAGGCCGAGCTGATGAAGGCAGCGGCGGCGCAAGGTGCGGCCGCGCAAGGGGCCGATCCCAACGTGGCGGCAGCGGCCGTCGAAGCCCAAGGGGGGCAGCAAAATGGCCGAAGGTAACACCGGGCTCGATGCCCTGTTCCAGAACGCGGACAGTGACGCCTGGCGCGATCTCATGCGCCGCACGGAAGCCGCCGCGCCGGTGAAGCAAGGGCTAAATCCCAGGCTTTACGCAGTGGTTTTCTCGACGCCTATCGGGCGCGAGGTGCTGGCGGATATGTATAACCGCTACGTCAACCTGACGCGCTGCGTGCCGGGCCAGGGGGCCGATGCAGCGTTCTACCGCGAGGGCATGGCGCAAGTCGTGTTCGATATCGTTCACAATATCACCCTGGCGCAAGAAGGAGATGGCAATGGCCAAGAAGGATGATCTGATCGAGGAGGCGAGGGGCCTCGGGATTGAGCTGGACAGCAACGAAACGGTGGCAGACCTGGAGGCCAAGATCGCGGAAGCGAAGGCCAGCCAGCCCGCTCAGATCGAGGGAGAGGTGAAGCGCTCCAAGGTGAACCGGGGCTCGCGCCGCCGGATCGAGCGCGCGAACGCTTCGCTCAACAAGGAGATCGACGCGGCGATCAAGGAGCTGGACATGCAGGCGTTCGTCGCTGACGGCGACGGTAACCGCACCGGCGAATGGTCCGCTGTCACCCGGCTGCGAGAGGCGAAGGCCGAGATCAACGACCAGGTGAACCAGCTCCTCGCGGGCTGATCTGACAAACTCACACCCCAGCGAAAGAGGAGACGACGTGCATGCGGAAGTTCTGGCAATATCACGCCCCCGTGTGGAGCCCGGCCGATGAAGGCTCGGGAGGTTTCGGCGGAAGCAACGAAAACGGCGGCAGCGGCAGCGGCGGCGAAGGGGAAGGCGCAGGAGGCGAAGGTGGCGACGGCGAAGGCGGCCCATCGGGTTCCTCGATCCTGGACTTCGCCACCAAGACCAGCGGCAAGGAAGGCGAGGGCGGCGGTGACGCCTGGAAACTGCCGGACGGCATGGAGCTGCCGGATCATCTGGTGGGTTCGACGGCTGACAAGACGCTGGCGAAGCTGATCAAGGCTTACCAGGGCGCGCGGCGCGAGCTGTCGCAGAGGGGAAAGGGCGAGGGCAAGCTGGAGGGCGCGGTCCCCGACGATCCCGACGGCTACAAATTCGACCCCGAGGGCGACGACGACAAGATCGCAGCCGAGCTGAACAGCGAAGCCTCGAAGCCCTACGTCGATGCCTTTCGCAAGGCTGCGCACAAGCTCGGTATCCCCGACAAGGCGTTCACCCAGCTCATGCGCGAGGGCCTGGGTGGGATCGCGGAAAGCGGGATGCCGATTGGCGTCTCGAACGAGGAGGCGCAGAAGATCAGCGGCGAGCAGGAGATGCAGGTGCTGGTCAAGGAGGTCGGCCAGAAGGAAGCCAGCACCATCGTCAACACCATCGGCACCTATGCCGAGAAGCTGGCCCAGCGCGGCGTGCTGAAAGACGAGCAGGACATGGCCGAGTTCGCCCAAATGGTCGGCACCGGCCGCGCCGCTCGCATCTTCCACCGCATCCTGACCGGCGAGATGGGCGAAAAGCCGATCCCGATGGCCGACGGCGCGGATGGGTCGGTGACGCCGCAAGAGGCATACGCCAGGCACGCGGCCGCAAGCCGGATGCCTGCCGGTGCCGAAAAGGACGCGGCAATGGCCGAAGCCCAGCGCCTGATGCAAAAGGCGTTCGGCAACTCGCCGCAACAGACTGGCTCGATCCGCTCCGGCGTGTTATAGGTGCAGCGGGGCTTGCGCCCTGTAAGAAACCTCCCTACTGGAACGCCCCGGCAATCTCCTCCCGTCGGGGCGTTTTTTTTGCGCGCTTGCCAGATTGCGCGGCTGGTGGCATATTGGCGCACAAGATGCAGACCCGCGAGGAACGGCACCCGGCTTAGGCGACAGGCCCGTGACCCTCAAGGCCCTCGATCCCCCCCGATTGAAACCTTGAAGGAGTGACGCAATGTCCACCTCTCTCTCGACCGCAGCAATCGCCAGCTTTGACGCTGATGTGAAGCACGCCTATCAGGACATGGGCAAGCTGCGCGACACCACGCGCGTCAAGACCGGCGTTATCGGCTCGACGCACCGCTTCCCGAAACTGGCCGCTGGCCTGGCAACCCGCCGGGTGAAGCAGACCGACGTTGTGCCGATGAACCTCGCGCACACAAACGCGACAGCCACGCTCGAAGATTGGAACGCCGCCGAATACACCGACGTGTTCGATGATGCGAAAACCAACATCTCCGAGCGCGAGGAGCTGGCCGGTTCCATCGCCAAGGCGATCAGCCGCCGCGAGGACCAGCTTATCATCGACGCGCTGGAGGCGACCGCAACCACCCTGACCGTGGCAAGCTCCATCGGCGGGGCGAACACCAACCTCAACGTGGACAAGCTCCGTCGCGCGTCTCGCCTCCTCGGCGACAACGGCGTGGGCGAGGACGAGGACATCACCTATGTGGGCTCCTACGTCGGCCGCGAAGGGCTCCTTGGGGAAACCAAGGCGACCAGCGCGGACTTCAACACGGTGCGCGCCCTGGTGAACGGCGATATCGCTAGCTTCCTTGGCATGTCGTTCAAGTGGATCGCCACCCGTGCCGAGGGCGGGCTCGACCTGACCGGCGGCGACCGGACCACCTTCGCCTATGCGAAGTCGGCCATCGGGCACGCCATCGGAATGGATCAGCGGATGGAGGTCAACTACATCCCGGCCAAGACGAGCTGGCTCGCCAACATGCTGTTCTCGGCAGGCTCCAGCGAGATCGACGCCGGTGGCGTGGTCGAGATCACCTGCGACGAAGACGGCGTATAAGCGCCACCGGGGGGGCGGGCTCTGACGCTCGCCCTCTCCTGAAACTGAACCTGGAGAACCATCATGGCTTTCAACCTGCAAGGACTGGAGAACCACAGCGGCTCCGGCGGTGGCGTGAAAATCTGGAGCTACAATGCCGGAACCGATGCCAAAGCCGCCATCAAGGGCGCTGGCTATTTCAACACGGCCGCTGGCCTTCTGAACGTCGGGGATCGCATCCTGATCCACGCCTCGAATGCCGCCTTCGATGCGCACGTCTCGGCCATCAGCGGTGCCGGTGTCGTCACCATCGCGGCAATCGACGTCTTCCTCTAATCCGCTGGGCTGTGGATGCGAGGGACGGGCCGGGGCTGTCATGGCCCCGGCCTCTTTTCTTAGGGAGATGACATGACCGACAGCAGAGTGGACGTTGCATCGCAAGCGCTGGCTCGCCTGGGCGAACCGGCGATCTCCTCCTTCGAGGAGGACAGCGAAACGGCCGAGAAGGTGAACCAGCTCTACGAGCCCACGATCCTCCAGCTCCTCGGATCGCACGACTGGAGCTTTGCTACGCGCCGCAAGGTTTTGCAGGAGGACGCGGCGGGAACGCCGATCAACGAATGGAAGCGGGCCTTCCTCCTGCCGACCCTGCGCACGGATCGCGTGGGCAAGCCGCTGTCCGTGTTCAACGCCACCAGCCAGCGCGCGCCCCAGGTGTTCCTCTATGAGATCCAAGAGCGCTGGCTGTTCTGCAACTATGACCAGGCGGTGATCGAATACATCTGGCGCGCGCCGGAAAGCCAATGGCCGGGCTACTTCCACACGCTCGCAATCGAGGCCATCGCGGCAACCCTGGCGCTGCCGGTGACAGAGAACGCGAGTAAGGAACAGTTCCACCGCCAGATCGCCTACGGCAACCCGAGCGAGTTCGGCCGGGGCGGGCTGTTTCGCACCGCGACCGAGGCCGACGCGACCGGCGATCCGACCCGCTCGCTCCTGGACGATCACGATCCGATCTGGAGCGCTCGCTTCGGAGGGGTCTACTGATGCCGACGAGCCGCCATGTCCAGACCAGCCTTTCAGCCGGTGAGTTCGATCCGCTCCTCTGGAGCCGCGAGGACGTGTCGTTCTTCTACAACTCGGCGCGCATCATCGAGAACGCGGTGCCGCTGCCCCAGGGCGGGGCAAAGCGGCGCGAGGGCTGGCGCTTCCGCGCGCTCCAGCGCGGGCCGATCTCTGCCATCGACATGTCCGGCGCGACCGTGACGGCGGCGAATGGCGGGACAGCGGCGAACCTGACGGACGGCGACCGCAACACGCTTCTGGAGACTGGATCGGAGGCCACGATCTCGGGCGTGAGCAATGCCGACCCGGCCGTGGTGATTGCCCCGGCGCACGGCTACAGCACCGGCGACCGCGTGAGGATCGACGGGATCGAGGGCATGGGCGTGCCGAGCGGATCGACCGCCGCAATCACGAACGCGACCCAGGCAAACTATTGCGTCATCACCGCTGCCGGGCATGGGTTCTCGACTGGCGACACGGTGGAGATCACCGGCGTCTCCGGCATGACCGAGTTGAACAACGAGACCTACACGATCACGGTGATTGGCGCGGACAGCTTTTCGCTCGACGGGATCGACAGCACCGGGTTTACCGCCTACTCGGCCGGCGGCACGGCTGAGCAAATCCTGGCCAGCCCGATCAATGGGCACCAGGGCTCGATCACGGTCCTGACCGCCGCCACGTTTGAGCTGTACGGCTTCGACAGCTCCGCGCTCGGCAGCTACGACACAGGCGGCACGGCCACGCTAGGCATAGGCACCGCGACCGAATACGAGGTCTTGCGCGTTGATTTTGGCTCGGGCCAGGCCGTTTCCTTTGTGGATTTGCGCGATCTTCGGCTTGTGTCACTGCCGTCCGGCGTCAGCTCGGCCGACATGACGCTCCAGCACAGCGCCGACGGATCATCCTGGACCGACGCGGGCTCGATCAGCGTGGGCAACATCGCCTATGATCGACGGTTCGGCGCAGCTCCTGACACGCTCCTGGGGACGGCGCGCTACTGGCGCGTGATCGTTGACAACCCGTCGGCGGCCGATCTCAAGGGCGCAACCGTCGATCTGTCCGGCGTCGAGATGCAGATCGAGGCTGGCTACAGCTCCGGCGGCACGGTCGGGGCGTTCTCGCTTCACCGCCTGACCACGAGCATCCAGGACGAGTATATCCTGGCGATGATCGGCGGGTGCTGCGACGTGTTCGACGGCTCGACCGGCGCGTGGGTGGCCGCAACGCCGATCCCACACACCGACGCGCAGGTGGCAGCGATCAAGGCCGCGTCAAACCTGGACACCATGATCCTCTATCACCAGGACCAGCCGTCCTACATCGTGCAGCGCTTGGGCAGCGATCAGGACTGGCGGTCAAGCCCGCTGGAGTTCGACACCATCACCGAGTTCTCTTTTGACGACGAGGACACCGGAGGCGGCGAGAACGAAATCCAGTTCCTGCGCTTCGATGGTATGGCCAACGGGCATAAGCTCCTGGTCGAATACAACGGAACCACCAGCGACGAGATCGCCTGGACGACGACGGCCGCGACGAACGCCATAAACCTGGAGGCGGCAATCGAAAGCCTGCCCGATATCACGTCGGTCGCGGTGCGGATCAACGAGGGATCGGACGCGAACGCGGAGCTGGAGGTCGAGTTCACCGACAAGGACGGCAGGAAGCCGTGGCCGATCCTGGTGATCGACATTCTGACGGGCGACGGCACGGTGGTGCTGTCTCGCAAGCAGTTCGGCAAGAAGGACTTTGACGCGCTCTGGAGCGCCACGCGCGGCTATCCAAGCTGCGGCACCTTCTACCAGGGGCGACACTGGATGGGCGGCTTCAAGGCGCGGCCCGACGTGATCGTGGCCAGCCGGGCGGGCGCGCTGTTCGATTTCAAGGAGGACGCGGACCCGGTGGGCGCGTCTCCGATTGTGGTCGCGCCGAACATTGACGATCAGGTGACGATCCAGAACATCTATCCTGGGCGGCACCTCCAGATTTTCACCAGCTCGGCCGAGATTTATGTGCCGGACGAGCCGATCACCATCGACAACATCGCGCTCAAGGTGACGAGCCGCCACGGCTCCAGCCCTGACGTGAAGCCGGTTGACGTGCAGGGCGGCACGCTGTTCGTGGATCGCAGCGGCCGCGCGCTGCGCGAGTATCTGTTCACCGACACCGAGCAAAGCTATTCGGCCGAGCCGGTGTCGCTTTTGGCCGGGCATCTCATGTCGTCGCCTCGATCCCCGGTTCTGCGGCGCGCGCGCGATGTGGACGAGCCGACGACCCTACTGATCGCCAACACCGGGCTGGATCGCAGCGGAAACGAGGCGCCAGCGGCCATGTGCGTGATCGACCGCGCACAGCAGGTGACGGGTTTCTTCCGCATCAAGACCCAAGGCACGCCGCTGGAGTTCGCCACGACGCAGGGCGGTGACGCCTTCGCAATGGTCGAGCGCGATCTGACTGGCGCGACCTGGCATTTCCTGGAACAGTTCGATGATGCGTTCATGTCGGATTGCAGCGTCTCGATCTCGGGTTTGGGATCGACCATCGACGTGTCGGCCTATCCGTGGCTGGAGGGCCAGGTGGTCGAGGTCCATGGCGACGGCCTGCCGCTTGGCGCTTTCACGGTGGCCTCGGGCTCCATAGACCTGGGCACGGCGTCCTATGCCAGCTCGGCCGAGGTCGGTCTCAAGCAGGTTCCGAGGATCGTCCTGCACCCGTTCAAGGGCCGGGGCGAGCTGTCTCCGACGATGCAGAACATGCGCATCTTCCGCGCGCTCCTCCAGCTCGAACGCACCGGCGCGGTGGCGATTACGGGCCACGATGGCGGGCGTGCGCGACAGGTCTCGCTCCAGAATTACGACAACGGATTGATGGACCCGACGCTGGAGGAGGTGCTGTTCACGGGGCCAAAGCGCATCGGCGGGCTGGGCCGCTGGCAGAAGGAGCCAACGGTGGAGATCACGCAGATCGAGCCTATGCCGTTTCTCCTGCGGTCGATAACCTACGATATCCGGTTTTAAGGAGGCGGGCATGGCAACAGTTTTCATGGCAATCGGAACGGCCGTATCCAGCGCCGCCGCCTCCGTCGGGGCGCTCTTTGCGGGCGCTGGCGCGGCAGGAGCCGGGGCAGGTGCAGCCGCTGGTGCCGCTGCGGCTGGCTCCGGTGTCGTCACACTGTCCCAGGTGTTGAGCGCGGGATCGGCCCTGGCGGCAATCGGGCAGGGCGTGGCTGCAAGCCGGGCAGCAAAGGATCAGGCGGCGTTCGCCAGGGCGCAGGGGCTCCAGGAGCAAGCCCAGGGCGCGGCGCAAGCGCGTGACCTGGCGCGGGAATATGCCGAGCTGACGGGCGAGCAAAAGGTGATCCAGCTCGCCAACGGGCTTGATATCGGCGTTGGCACGCCGGTGAATGTGGCCGAAAGCACTAAACGCCTGGCCGAGCGGCAACTGGACGTGACCAGGCAGAACGCGGACAACCGCGCCGCAATGTCCCGCCTTCGCGCGCGGGGCCTCATGTCCGAGGCGCGATCCTCAATGCTGGCGGGCTTCGGTCGCGCCGCTCAGATCGGCCTCGATGCGTATCAACTGACGGGGTAAACCATGCCTTCAATTCGCCGCTACGGCCCTGCCCTTGTCACTCCCCAGGTTTCCCCTCGGCCTGAGCTTGGTCGCGGGCGCGAGCAGACCTTCGCTGCGTTCCAGGATATCCTCGGCGCGGCCAACAGCTTCATCCGCCCGGCCGTCGAACAGGTGCAGACCGCGCGGGGCGAGCAAGAGGCATTAGCCGCGGTTGACGAGCGCGGGCCTCAATGGGGCCTGCGGCAGCTTCGCGGCCAGGATACGACCGTCACAATGGGCGCGCAGGGCGACGGCCTCCAACCCGGCCCGACGCGGATCAGGGCGGCGATCACACGGGCAGGCAAGGCACACGGCGTCGATCCCGGCGTTCTATCTGTGATTGCCAGCCTCGAAAGCAGCTTCGATCCGACCGCCCAGAACCCCAACAGTTCGGCCGGTGGCCTGTTCCAGTTCATCGACGGCACGGCCGCGCAATACGGGCTCGAAAACCGTTTCGACGTGGATCAGGCGGCGGATGCTGGCGCGCGGGTCACGCGGGACAATATGTCAACGCTCGCCACGGCGCTGGGCCGGCAGCCGAGCGTGGGTGAGATTTACCTAGCGCACCAGCAAGGCGCGCAGGGCGCGATCAACCTCCTGACCGCACCAGCTCCTATGCTGGCCTCGGCCGTTGTCGGGCGTGAGGCGGTGCGGCTGAATGGCGGCAACCCTGACACCATGACCGCGCGGGATTTCTCGGCGCTCTGGATCGACAAGGCCAACGAGCGCGCGAGGCGCGAGGGCATCACCGTGACCGTGCCGGGCACGCCGGAGTATGAGCTGGAGACGCTGAACAGCTCGACCTTCGAGCCGCGCATACCGTTCACGGTTCGGGACGCAGCGTTCAACCGGGCGGCGGATCGCGTGATTACAGCTCGGGCGCAATCGGCGCTGGAGGAAGGGATGCGCGCCGCGATGCAGCGGGCCGATGGCGATATCGGCAAGCTGCGCGAGGAGATGGAAAGCGTGCGGGCACAAGTCATGTCCGAGCTTCCCCAGGAAATGCCGGGCCTGGCGACCGAGCTGCAAGCGCAGTTCGACCGGGGCCGGATCGCAGCCGAGCGCCAAGCAATCGAGCTTTCCCAGCGCCGCGTCATGGCGCGCCAGGAGGAAGCCCTGGGGCAGATCGTCTCCACGACGCGCTCCGAGGCCGAGCGCCTGGCGCTGACCGGCGCAACAGCGGCCGAGCTGGCGGATCACATGGCCCAGGCGACCGACACCCTGGCGCAGTTCGGGCCGCGCGAAGGGTTCGAGATCGCCGGGCGCGTCTATCCAGCAGACCCGACGCGCGCGGGCACCATGTCGGCCGACGCTATCGCCTCTAACATGGCCGAGGTGTCGATGGGCGCGCGGCGCATGATGATCGAGGCAGACTTCATGCGCTCGGCCGCGCCTGGTCAGTATGTGGACGAGTTCCGGCGGCAGGTGTTCTCCGGCAATTCTCCCCTGCCTGCGGGCGAAAGCATGGAGATGCTGCGCTCAATGGAAAGCCGGGCGCGCTCGACCGAAAGCGCTCGCCGGACTGCGGCCGAGGCAGAGCGTCGTCGGCTCGAACAGGGCATGTCGGACACGATCAACGCCTATGTGTCGATGGGCGAGGCGGGCGTGCCGGTGGCGATCCCGCAAGAGGAGCGCGCGCGCATCCTGTCGGCGCTGTCGCCCTATCCCGAGCTCCAGCGCGAGGCGCGGATCGAGTTCCAGGTGGCCGACGCCCAGGTGGCAACGCACGGCATGACCGGCGACCAGCTTATGAGCTACGTCGAGCGGATCAGGGGCGACATGACGGCAGCGGCCGAGCGCGGCGAGCTGGACCTGGGCGGCGCGGCAATCATCGAAAGCCTCCAGGACCGGATCAAGCAGGTGCAGGACGCGGTGACGGCCGAGAAGATTGGCCTGCCCTTGATCGAGCAACTGGCGCTCAACGGCGGCACGGCCGACGAGGTGGATTACGAGGGCCTGCGCGGCCGGGCGGCGGGCAACCAGAAAGTGCTGGCCGCAATCAACGAGGTCGAGGCGTTCCACCGCGACGTTGAAAGCCTGCAAAGCATGAGCGCCGCCCAGCGCGAGGTGGTGCTGGAGGATGCACGCGGCGCTCTCACTGTCCTGGCGGCACAGGGGCAGAAGTATGGGGCCGAGGCCCTGATCACCCAGCGCGTGATCGAGCGCCTTGGCGAGTGGTCGGATCACCGGCGCGGCATGGCTGCGGATGATCCGGTGCGCTTCGCCCGTTCGGTCGGTGTCGAGCTGCCGAGCCTGGCGGAAGCGCAGGACATGGAGCAGGTGGGCACGATTATCGCCCAGCGCGTCGATCTATTGGCACCTCACACGCGGCCGGAAGGCGTGGATTACCCGGTGCCGCTCACGCAAGCCGAGCTGGACGGCATCTCGGAGGTGTTCCAGAACAGCTCACGCCCCCAGCGCGCGGCGTTCCTGGGTTCGGTTGCCGAGATGGGCGAGGATCAGGCGATGGCGATCTTCTCGCGGATCGGGCAGTCGGAGCCGGTGATCTACGCGGCCGGTGCGGTCTATTCGATGGGCAACCAGCAGGCGGCAGGCGTGATCCTGCGCGGCGCGGTCGATACGCGCCTGGCGGGGGGCAGCGCCACGGACCTGGCAGCCGCGCGCGAGACGATCCTTGCGCCGCTCCTGGAGGCCGACATGATCGCTCCCGAGGGCATCCGCGATCTCGACACCACGGCGCTGGCCTACGCGCGCGGCCTGGCAATGGCCGAGGGTGGCCGGGCAATCGAGACGGGCGACCTGGAAACGGGATACCGCATGGCGCTGGGCGAGCAAGCCGACGGCACCGGCGGCTTGGCAGAAACCCGCTACGGGGCCACGCTACTGCCGCCGGGCTGGGACGAGCGCCGCATGAACCGGGCGATCCGCAACATGACCGACGGTCAGCTCACGCAGATTGCGCGCGGCATGGTGGTGGATCGCGCGGGCCGTCCGTTCTCGGCCGTTTCGCTGGAGCGCACTATCGAGGGGCTGCGGCCGTCGCCTGACGATCCGCACGTCCTGGTGCCGGTAGATGCCGACGGCAACGTGTTCCTGACCGACGACGGCGACAAGCGCGGCGTCCTGACCTTCGATCTTCGGGAGTTCGAATGATGGCCGGACTTGTGCAGCTCCAGCCGATTGATCCGCGCGCCACGGCGGGCGCGCGCGCCACCTTTGGCGAGGTTGCCGGTGCCGCGTTCCGCCGCGCGCAAGAGGTGGGCGAGCTGACCAGCCGCTCCAGGACCGAGCGCGAAATCTTCCAGCCGCTCCTCGATCAGATGGAGATCGACAGTTTCGCCCCTGGGCCAGTATGGGTTCGCGTTCAAGGCCAGGTGCTTTCCCTGGAAATGGCCGGGCGGCTCTCGTCGCAGCGGTTCGCGCCTGACGACGCTACGCTGACAGACCTTTTCGCAGAGCTGAAGGCGCGCGGGATAGAGCTGCCGGAGGACGTGACACCGGAGACGCTTGCGCAGCGCCGCGAGGAGATCACCGGCGCACTTCTGGAGCGCGTGGGGCGGTCCGACGAGATCATGTCGCGCGGCAGCGGCGTGAGCGGCTTTTTCGGGCAGCTTGCCGGTGGGTTCGCGGCCGGGTTCGACAACATCGAGACGATTGCGACCCTGCCCTTCGGTGCTACATTTCGGGCTGGCATCCTGGGGACGGCTCTGATCGAGGGCGCGTTGAACGCCGCTGTGGAGGTCGGGACGACACCGACGCGCAACGCCTTCTTGCGCGACCTGGGCTTGCCCGAGGAAAACATCTGGGAAAACGCTGCGTTCGGCTTCGCCGTTGGTGCTACGTTTGGCGGCACGATCCGCGCGGGCACCATGTATGGCCCCGCTGTGTTCCGGGGCGGCGTCAAGCTGGCGACCAGGCTCGGGCACTTCCTGCGCGGCGAACGCCGGACTTTGATCGACGTGGCCGAGGCGTCGGGCGATCCCGAGGCCAAGTTCATTGCACAGCAGCTCCGGCGCGATCTGGAGGACGAGGAGGCGGCAACCGATGGCGGGGATGGGGCAGAGGTGCGGGAACACCTGGAGCGCGCCCAGACGGCCGCACAGGCGGCGCACGAGGGCGGCACGCCGGACATGCCAGACCGCCCAACCTTCGCCACGCCGCGCGCGTCGATTATCAATGGCGAAATCGAGGAGGTGGACCCGCGCGATCTTTTGGTGCAAGCCGAAGTGTTCCAGTTCAAGAGCGAGATCGTAGGCGAAGGCGGCGTGACGCCCAAGCTCCTCAACGTGACCGAGTGGCGACCCGAGCGCGCGGGGATCACCTTGGTCTACGAATACGCCGACGGATCGCGGGCGGTGGCCGATGGGCACCAGCGCACCGCGCTTGCGAAGCGGATCATGGACCAGACTGGCGACGAGATCAGGCTGGCCGCGCGCGTGTTCCGCGAGATCGACGGTTTCACGGCCGAGGACGTGCGGGTGCTGGCAGCGCTCAAGAACATCTCCGAGGCTGCGGACGGCATGACTGCCGCGATGGCGCGCGATGCTGCCCGCGTGCTGCGCGTTCGGCCCGACGCGATCTCCGAGCTTCCGGCCGGTCCTGGTATCGCTCGGGCGCAGTCGCTGGCGCGTCTGTCCGACGAGGCGTTCGATATGTTCATCAACCAAGTGGTGCCCGAGCGCTTCGCGGAGCTGGTTGGCCGGATGGTGGAAGATCCACGAATGCACGGCGCTATGATGCAGCTCCTGCGGCGCGCCGGACCCGAGACGACGGCCCAGGCCGAAAGCATACTCGACCAAGCGCTCCAGGCTCCGGTGTCGCGCGAGGTGACTGCCGATCTGTTCGGGGAACAGGAGATCGTGGAAAGCCTCTACCTGGAGCGAGCGAAGGTGCTGGAGCGGGCCATGCGGATCATGCGCGATGATCGCAGCGTGTTCCGCACCCTGGTCGAGCGGGCCGAGCGCATCCAGGGAACGGGCGCGAACCGGCTTGACACGGCGACCAACAAGCAGACCAGGCAACAGGTGGAACAAGCCCTGGCGGCGGTGCAGAAACTGGCGCACCGTGCTGGGCCAATATCGGAGGCGTTGAACGATGGCGCGAAAGGCTACAAAGAAAACGGCCGGCTCCAAGACGCCGCCCAGCGAGTTGCAGATGCTGTCCGACAAGAGGTTGAACGAAATGGCCTCTCTGGGGCAGGAGCTGGCGCTTCTGGACGTGGTGCAGAACCTGCGCGTGCGAGCGCAGCGACACCTGATCCCCTCGAAGGCTTCTCGGACCCGGTAAACGGCGATGGCGTGCGCGCCCAGATCGCAAACACCAGGATCGAGCCAGCGGCCGAGCCGAGGGTCGAGCGCCTGCCCGACCTGGACCCGACCGAGGCGGCACAGCTCGAAGCCGGACTGAAAGCCGCCCAGGCGATCCGCGACGTGGATGATCTGATGGCGCGAGGCGCGCGAAACCACCTGGAGCTGACGCAGGAGATCGAGATCGCGGCGCGGGATGCGGGCGTGACTGCCAGGGCGGCACCGCTCAAGGGGCGCGAGCGCATCGAGCAAAAGATCAGGGACAAGTATGCTGGCGACGTGAACCGCATCAGCGACGTGGCGCGCGGCGGTGTCGATGCGCCAACGCCGGAAGCGGCCGAGGAGTTCGTGGCGATCCTGGCGCGCCGGTATCGGGTTCTCGATGAAGGCTGGAACGTGGTCGAGGGCGGATACTTCGACCGCAAGCTGACGGTGGTTTTCGATGATGGCCAGCTCGGGGAGGTGCATCTCTGGGCGCCCGGCATGTTCGAGGTCAAGAAGGCTCGGGGCCACAAGCTCTATGAAGTCTACCGCGACTTGTCACAGCCCGAGAATGAGCGGATGCAGGCGCTGGCCGACATGGAAGCGCTCTATGCGGGCGTGATGGACAAGCTGCCGCCGCAATGGCGGTCGATCCTGGGTCAGGAAACGCCTGGCATGGAAGCGCCGAGCCGGGCCCCGACGGAGACGAACACCTCCTCGGACACCTCGGGCGACCCTTCGTCCGAAAGAACCTCGGCCGGGGCTACGTCCGACCAGGTGCCGTCGGAGCCAAGCAGCAACATGCCGCCGGGTTCCGGCTCCAGCGCGGGGATGGAGCGGTCTACAAGAAAAAATCGCATGGGGAATACCTCCTCTCCTGAGGTAAGCAACAATGGTCGGACTGTCAAGACGGAGCGCACGAGCGTCGGGGAACAGAGCCTGTTCGATGGGATCGAGCCTATCACGGAACGCACCAGGCTTGACCAGCGGGCATCGCAGCCTCTCGGTCGGGGTGGCGGCGCGGCCAATGATACCGAGATCGGCGGGCTGTTCGATCCGAACGATCCCGGCCGGTTCGACCTGTTCGACGCGGTGCCGGTGGCGCGTGGGTTCGATGATGAAGGCAACGAGATTGCCGTGGTAAAGTCTCGCGCCGATCTTGCGGCCGAGCTGGATGCTGACGACGAGGCGGTGGCCGTCCTCGATCTCTGCGTGAAAGGGTAAGACATGAGCCTTCGAGACTGTATCAATCGCGCGGTGGCCGGTGGCGAGATGGACCGCGAGCGCGCCGAGCGCGTGCTTCGGGAATACGACAACGCCTTCCGCGAGTTCCAGCGCAGCATGGGCTACACCCAGGCCGAGATCGAGGCCGCGCGCGCCCTCGCCGGGAAGGCTCGGGCCGAGGCTGCGGAAAAGCGCCGGGTGATGCAGCTCCAGGCGGCAGCGAGCCAGCGCCAGGTGCAGCGGCTCCAGCGACACCGCAACATTCGCGGCGAGCTGGACCCGGCGCAATATCTGCAAGACCTGGTGTCGAACACGCGAGGCGCGGCCGGATCGACGCTGGCGGGCAAGTATGAGGCGGTGCGGCGCAGCTTCCGGCGCGACATGACGCAGGCGGTGCAGGCGTTCCGTGCAAACCTGATCGGCAACCGGCGCAAGCCCGAGATGCTGCGCAAGGTGGTGCGCGAGGTGTTTGGCGAGGACAGCGGAGACGCAGGTGCGCGCGTGATCGCGCAATCCTGGTCCGGCGTGGCAGAGAAGGCTCGGCTTCGGTTCAACGCGGCCGGTGGTCATGTGGGCAAGCGCGCCGATTGGGGGCTTCCCCAGGCGCACGACAGCGCCAAGGTTCGCAAGGCGACCTATGAGGAGTGGCGCAACTTCATCATGCCGCGCCTCGATCTGGAGGCGATGGGCCGCGACTTCAACAACGGCCTGGCCTTCACGAACGAGACGCTGGAGGTGCTGATGAAAGACGCCTTCGAGGCGATCCGCACCGACGGCTATTCGCGCCGCTCTCCTGCCGCTCGCTATGGCTCGGCCATGTATAACCGGCGGGCCGATCATCGGTTCTTCAAGTTCAAGAGCGCCGACGACTGGATGGGATATTCCGAGCGCTTCGGCAGCGGGCAGGATGCGTTCCGCGTGATGATGGGCCACCTCGACAACATGGCGATCGATATCTCGATGATGGAGGAGCTGGGGCCAAACCCGTTCCACACCTTCCGGTATCTGTCCGACGCGGCGCAGCAACTCGCCAGCCGGTCGGCCGAGCCTGACGCGCTGGACAAGGCGCGCCGAAAGTCGAAGGTGGCCGACGACATGATGGACCTGTTCACCGGCCGCTCCAACATGCCTCAGAACGCCAGGCTCGCACGCGGCGCATCGGCCCTGCGGAATTACCTGACGAGCGCGCACCTGGGCTCTGCGGTGATCACCAGCGTGACGGACTTCAACACCCAGCGGATCGCGGCGGGGTTCGTCGGCATGTCCAGGCTCGGGTTCATGCGCCAGCTTTCGCGGCTGGCCACCTCTCCCGCCATGCGCGCGCAGGCAAACGAGGCCGGGCTGATCTTCGAGAACGCGGTGGATATCGGCAACGCGGTGGCGCGCTACGAGCTGGAGGAGCTGCACGTCGAGGCGGCGGCGCGCATGGCTGACTTCACGATCCGCGCATCGGGCCTGGGCTGGCTGACAGAGGTGCAGCGGCAATCCTTCGGGCTGGAGTTCATGTCCCAGGCGTCAAAATGGAAGGCGGGCTCCTGGGGCGATCTTCCGGCGCGCACGCAGCGCATGTTCAAAAGCTACGGGATCGGGGAGAGCGACTGGCCGGTGATCCAGCGGGCGCGCGTCCACGAGACGGAGAGCGGGCTCCAGCTCCTGCGGTCGCAAGAGATTGAGGATGCGGGCGATGCGAGCGTGGCGGATCGCTACATGGAGGCGATCACCAGCCTGACCGAGTTCGCGGTGCCTTCGGCCAGCATCTTCGGTCGCGCCATGGTTCTCGGCCGCACGCAGCCGGGCTCGATCTCGGGCGAGTTCCTGCGCTTCGGGCTCCAGTTCAAGAGCTTCCCGGTCACGATGCTGGTAACGCAGTTTGGCCGGATCATGGCGGAAGCCTACCA
>Ga0100403_1002052_pt1 | contig 16742 bp, 16 predicted proteins | sample CryGeymet201501t_FD_83663 | JGI IMG/M metagenome (GOLD analysis project Ga0100403, IMG submission 83663) | Groundwater microbial communities from Crystal Geyser aquifers in Utah, USA - Crystal Geyser metaG 2015-01t | ecosystem: Environmental > Aquatic > Deep subsurface > Groundwater | place...
AACGCCGCCGACATGGCGGCGGGCGTGGCGAAGGCGATGGGGTAGACGCGCCGAAGTGCTTCCGCGCCCGAACGCGCGGCCCCGCGCGGCGCCACAGCGCGTCGTTCGAGGCCGCGCCGGGCACACGGAGTGACGTGCCCGGACGCGCCCGGAATGGAGGCGCGTTCACTGCTCGAACGCTACTTGACGAGGTCGTCGAGCGTCTTCGGAACGTCCTTGATGCAATCGGGCAGTGCGCTCGACATGCTGCCGATGCGCAGGGTGCACTCGCGGCGCAACAAGCGGAGAGCGGTGTCGCGGCTCGCGGGGAGGCCGCTCGCGCCCTTGGCGTAGATGCGGGAGGCTTCCCTGCAGGCGGTGCTTCGCACGTCCAGGCCGTCGGTTGGGTTCGGGGCGTTGCACACCGAAGCGTACGCCGCTGCGGCCTTCGCGCGCTCGTCGACGAGCTTATGCGCCTCGGCCATTGCGAAGCACTGGTCCATCGCGCCGCGCGCGCAACGCGGCGACGCATCGACGAGCAAGCGTTTGTACGCGGTCCGCGCGTTCTCCATCTGGTTGAGCGCCACGTAGTCATCAATGGCAGACAAGCAAAGATCCCCACTCTCTTGGCACTTAGCCATCCTCCGTTCCACGACGGAGGACGTGATCTTTCGGATGAAGGCGGGATCCTTCGTCGATTGCGCGTGCGACATCGCTTGATCGCAGCTCGCCTCGACACGTGCGTCGGTGCCTCCCGCACAGTACGCGGCGAACGCGATCGCGGCGCGGCGATTCGCGTCGTCGGCCTTCGCAGCGTCGCCCGCCGCGCGGAATGCTTTCCAGGCCGCTTGACACGAACTGCCGACGCTGAACTGAACTTCCGGTTTCTGTTGCGATCCCGCGACGCATGCCTCCATGCTGAGGTCGGCGGCGCGTTTGCTCAATGCCGCGCCGTCCCTCGCGTCGACGTCACGCCCCGAAGCGCGCTCCGTGCATGCACGTGCGCTGCCCCGATCGCAGGCGAGCTGGAGGGTCTCGGCGATCGCCTCGTCGCGCACTTCGGCAGCAATCGGCGCCTTCGCCAGCATATCGGCAACCCTTGCGCATGCTCCGCCGTCGCTCGCGTACGGCGCATAGGGGTTACCGGGTTGCAGATTGCCTCCCTCGCATGCTTCGTACAGCCACGCGTTCTTGCGCTCTCCCATCGGATCCGTCAGCAACCCGAGGCGCGACGCCATCTCGGTCCGCGCTGCGGCGGGCGTCACGAGGGGAAGGAGCCGCCCGGCCGACACGCGCCCGTAGAGGCGAACGTACGCGTCGAGGAGCTGCTCCTTCTGCTGCGCCGCGACGCTGTCGAGCGGAAGGATCTTCGTCAGACGCTCGTCGTCGATCTTCTTCTGCTCGTCCCGTGTCTTCTTCTTCGCCGCGTATTCGCGCCAACGACCCGCGCGCTGCGTCGCGACGGCGACGAACGGATTGCCCTTCGTGATCGCCGCGAGCTTCGTCCAAGCGTCGACCGCCGCGCCCGGATCGATCCGTCCGCTTTGATCGGCCTTCAGCGCAGCGTCGTAAGCTACGAGCGCGTCGGCGTCGGCGTCGAGCTTCATGCCGCCGTCGAGAGGCGCCGGCGGAACGGGCGACAGCGCCGCGACGGACACCACGCGATCCGCGACGGGCGTGTCGGCGTTCGCTTGCGCCCCTTCGAGCGCGAGGAGGCCCACGCGAAGCGGCACGGCGCATCCGTCGTTCGCGCTTCGCGACTGCTGCGCGTCACGGCACGCGGACGCTTGCCCTTCGTCGGCGAGCGTATCCATGCTCGCCGCCGAGCCTCCGCCCGCGCGCGCGCCGAACATCGAAGCCGCGCCGGCCATCGCGCGCTTCTCGCCGGCCGCCATCGCGAACCCGCCGACGTACACCGCGCTCACGACGTGCGTCGCGCGCGCGCAATCCGGTCCGCTCAACGCCGTGGCCGAGAACGACACGCCCGGCGGGAGCGCGTACGTACCGACGAGCATGTAGTCGGTGCGAAGCGCGCGCTCGCCGCTCAGCTTTCCGCTCAGGTTCGCCGCGCCGAGCGGCAGCGTCGCGTAGAGCTCGTTCGCGTTGTGCGCGATCTTCGTCTCGTTCGCGCTGTACGGCGCGAACTTGTACGCGCCCTTTCCGATGCAGTGATCGAGCACCTCGAGCTCGACCTCGCAGCCCTTCGCGCGGTACCGCACTGCGATGACGCCCTCGCCGCGCAGGCGCGCGACTTTCGCGCGCGACTCCGCGTCCCAAGCCATCAAGTCGGGCTCGGTCTGCGGGTGAACGGCGCTGCAGTTCGCGGCGCCGTGGCCCGCGAACGCTTGCTTCGTCGTCATCGGATCGATGGCGGGCCCGGCGATTTGCGGCGGAGTGCACGCGGCTCCGAGGACGAGCAGGGCGGTGGCGGTGCGAATGAAGTGGGCGCGTTGCATGGGAAGCTCGCGAGGTATGAGATCCTCGGCAGACGAGCACAGTGGGAATGGCTCACCGGACGGTTGCCTGAATCGGCGCGCGACCGCGTCGCCATGATCGCCGGTGTCGACGGAAATCGGATCTCTCAGCGCGCGCAACGGAAGCCCACGCCAACGGAAGTCGTGTCAGGCGTTGCCGGAATGCGATCGTAGAGCATCGGGAGCACGGAGTGGTGCCAGCTTCCTCCTCGCGTGATCGGCTCACCGGACGGCGCCGTGCTCGACGTGAACTCGCCGACGTTGGCGGCGAGGTCGAGGACTCCGAACGGCGAAGCATCGCCCGGGCTCGCGCCGACGGGGCAGGTCCCGCTGTAGCTCTCGAACGTGGGACGCTGAGCGCCCGAAGCATCGCACGGCCGGCCGTGGGACGAGCCGGAGGCCCACGGCATGGGACGCCCGTCGGTTCCTCGACCGGCTACTTCCCATTCGTCCTCGGTAGGCAATCGTTTGCCGAGCCAGCGGCAATACGAAGTTGCCTGCGTGCGCAACACGCAGTTGATCGGGTGATCGAGTCGGTCGGCGTTGTCGCCGTTGCAGAAGGCGCCGCCGTCGGCACGCGTGCAAGCGCCCGATCGAACGCATGCGTTGTACTGTGCGACGCTGACCTCGGTGACGTCGATCGCGAACGGTCGAAGCGTCACCTCGCGCTCCGGCGCCGGGAGACTCCAGCCGATCGCGCCTCCAACGCGATAGGTGCCTCCGGGAATGTCGACCATTCGCGATGGCGTGACCGGTCCGCTCGGAAGTAGCGGCGTCGCACCGCAGCTCGCAAGCAACAGACACGATCCCACGGTCGCGAGGCGGACCATCTGGAATGGGGGATAGCACGGTGTGAGGCTGATCCCGGTAGTCGCTCAGTCGAGCGACTACCCGAAGCCATCGCCGTGATCACGCGCTCTTCGGCGGCGTGACGCTAGCGGAAGAGCGGGCGCCTGCGGTTCGTGATCGCGACGTAGACGCCGAGCACGATGAGCGCGCCAATGATGCTGCCGAGGAGCCCCGCCGGCTCGAACGTGTCGTATCCGCGGCGGACGAACATGTGGCTCAGCATTCCACCGACGAACGAGCCGGCGATTCCGAGCAGCGTCGTCGCCACAATGCCCATCGATTGACGACCCGGCATGATGGCTCGAGCGATGAGACCCGCGAGGAAACCGACGATGAGAAAGACGATGATGCTCATGGTGAGACCTCTCGCGTCGAGAGGTTCACGAACCGCGCCATCTCGGCTCACCCGTAAGCACCACAAGCGAGGATCGACTGCGACAGACCCGCGCGTCAGCGGCAGTACTGAAACGTCGCGCCGAAGAGCGCGATCCCCCAGAGCACGAGCACCGAGACGAGCGCGATCATGCGCCGTCCGCCGCGAAGGTGCGCAGCAAGCTGCGCCTCGTTGCCCACGCTCACGAGCAGATCACCGTCCTCGGGCGCGACGACGACGAGCCGCTCGATCGTGGACGACGTCCGTCGATGCGTTCCGGCGTTGGGAGCTCGTGGAGGTCGCGCCTCACCGAGCACGTAAACGAGCGCACCCGGCTCGAGGCGCTCCTCGAGCCAACTCAGCGCATGCGTCGAGGCATCGATCCCGCGCGCGGCGAGCAGCCGAATCACGGCCTCTTCGTGCGCCTTGTCCGCGATCCACGTCGCGAGAGGGACGCTCATCACGCTGCTCGCCACGCGAGCGACCGCGCCTGATCCATCGCGCACGTGGAAGTCGCGCGCGTCGGATGCGCGGAACACGGGGTCGCGACTCGAGCCGTTGACTCTGTCGACGGCGACGCGCCAAAAGACGCACGCAGCCCCGCTCAGCGGAGCGACGAGCGTGGCGTTCTCGATCGGGAGGATCGCCCCGGTGAGCTCGACGGGTCCCTCCGTCGGCGCGGTCGCGATGCGCGAAGTCCCCGTCCGCCGCATCGCTTCGAGCCGTCGCGACACTCCCCTCGCATCGAACGACACCGAGCCATCCGTCATCGTCGGACGCGACGGGCTCATCGCGCCGAGGACGAAGATGACCGCGACGAGAACCGCGCCGACGACGAAGACGATGGCGATGACGATCATTCGGTTCTCGCGGCTCGGTCACTCGTTCTCGTACGTCCCCGATCGGCATCCAGAATCCCATCGCGCGCACGACGATCGCCGGCGGCGGAGGCGGCCGCGCGGGGCTCTCGGCGGCGGCCGCGCGGGGCTCTCGGCGGCGGTGCGATACGGGCTCACGAGCGCTCGAATGGTACATCGCGCCTGCGACAAGTGACGCCGCGGGGGTTAATCCGGAGCGCGCAGCGGCCGTTACAGTCGTCATGCAGGTGTCGTCGCTGCCGCCCACCGCGCCGCTCGCTCATCCGGCGATCGTGCAGGGGGCGACCGCCGACACGGGGCTCGACGCGTTGCGACGCGCGCGCCTCGTCGGCGTGGTCTCGGTCGCGGGAATCGCGCTCGTCGTAACGAGCATCGCGTTCTACACGTTGATGGCCGGGCGGCTCGTGCCCGTGGTGGCGACGGGGGTGGTCGTGGTCGGAGCGCTCGGCACGGCGGCGCTGCTTCGGCGGACGACGAGGCTCGCCAGTGCGCTCATGCTCGGGACGATCGCGATCGCGTGCCCGTTGATGGCGGCGCAGACCGGCGGCATCGACGCCCCGATGCTCGTCGCCGTTCCGATGATCCCGATCCTCGTCGCGTCCTTCGCCGGGACGCGGGGCGCGCTCGCCGTGGGCGCAGCGCTCGCGGTCGGAGGGGTGACGCTTTGGCTCGCCGATCGCGCAGGGTCGATCGCGCCGTCGCCGCTCACGAGCGACGCGAACGACGCGATGCGCGTCGTCATCGCGCTCGGGAGCCTCGTCGTCACGACGGGGATGGGGGTCGCGGCGGAGCGGGAGCGCGAGCGCCTCGAAGCGGCGCTCGCGGCGCGATCGCGACTCCTCTACGAAGCGAGCGTCCACGACGGGCTCACGCGCGTCTACAACCGACGCTACCTCACCGAGCGCATGGACCAAGAGCTCGCGTACGCGCGAAGGCACGGCACCGCGCTCGCCGTGGTGATGGTCGACGTGGACCACTTCAAGCGCATCAACGACGATCTCGGGCACGCGGGCGGCGACGCGGTCCTCGTCGAGGTGGCGGCGCGGCTCGCCGCGGCGGTCCGGCGCGAGGACGTCGTCGCGCGCTACGGCGGCGAGGAGTTCGCGATCCTGCTGCGCGGGCTCGAGCTCGACGGCGCATGCAGGGTCGCGGAGCGCGTCCGCGCATCGATCGCAGAGCCTGCGTTCACCGTCGGCGGAGGTCCGCTGCGCATCACCGTCAGCGCGGGGTGCGCGTCGCTCGCGTGCGCTTCCGCAGCGACTCCCGACGGCCTCCTCGCCGCGGCCGACGCGCGGCTCTACCTCGCGAAGCGTGCCGGTCGCAACCGCGTCGTCTGGCTCGATTGAGCGGCGCGTGAGCGCGCCCCGCTCACTTGCAATGCGCGATGACCGGAGGCGCCGCTGCGTCCGCTGCCACTGCGTCCGCGCTCGCGTCGTCCACGCCCGCGTCCGCGCTCGCGTCGTCCACGCCCGCTTCGACGGACGCGTCGTCACCGCCGTCCGGCGCAGGATCGGCGACGCACGTCAACCCGGCGCCGCACGGCAAGTAAGCGGCGGAGCTCGTGTCGCCGACGCACTGCTCGCCGGAGCGCGCGCGCGGGTGACAGAGCGATTGCGTCTCCGGCGCCGTCGGCTTCTGGCAGAACTCGTCTGCCGCGCAGCTCGCGTCGGTCGTGCACAGCGTCATGCACGAACCGACGGCGCCGGGATCGCTCGTTTGGCTGGCGCGCAGCCTACACGCGGCGGTCGCGCCGCAATCGGTCCGCGTCGGGGCGCCGTCGTTCACGTTGCCCTTGTCCGAATCGCAGTGCCAATTCTGAGCGACGAGGACGTTGCCATCACAGCTGTACTGCGTGCCGCTCGTCGGGAAGTTACCGCCCATCGCCGACGACGAGCACGCGCTCTCGTGCGGGATGAGGCAGGCGTTCCCGGCGCCGACCAAGACGCCGAGCGCGCCGACGGCGGCGACGAAGGTGCAAGCGGAGGACAAACGAGACCAAGCGAAGCGCATGCGTGGATCGTAGAGAACGTCCTCGCGCCGGGCATCACCCGATCGGGTGACCGACGACGGATTCGCCCCTCTACCGCGTGCAAGCATGATCGATGTCACACTGCTCCTCGCCGCTGCACGCCTGACATTGACGACCGCGCTCCCGTGCGGGAGGCAGAAAGAGTGGAGCCCAACTTCCCTGCGCGGGAACGAAAGGGGGTCACGATGCACACGAACGCTGTCGAGGCCATCGAGTTGTGCCGCCGAGTCCTCACCAATCCGCACCACGTCGAAGACGCGCGGTGGGGTGAAGACTTCATCGCGCATCGAATCGCCGAGCACCCGGAGATCGCACCGCTCGTGAGTCGCCTTCGCGCCGAGACCAGACCGCGCGCGCCGCGATAGCTCGCTCGTACGCTGATCGCGATCGCGCGACAGGACGCCCTGGCGATCGTTCGCGTCCCGCGCTCGCGCGTCCCGCGGCGACGGCGCGTCGCCGCGCGTATGCCGTGCGCCGCGGCGCGGCACGTCGGCTGCACCGTCGGAGGCGATGACGACGCGCTTCTTCTTGTGTTCGACGCTTCTCTCGATGTTCGCCGGCACGTTCGCGTGCTCGAACGAGGCTCCCTACACACCACCGCCGTCCCCGCCGCCGGACGGAGGCGCGATCGATCCCGCGCAGGCCGCGGCCATCGCTGCCTATTGCAGTGGCCTCGACGCGCTCGACCGAGCGTGGTGCGGGTACGCCGAGCGCTGCTGCTCGATCGACGATCGCGACGACGTGCACTTCGTCATGCCCGGATGCCGCAACGGCGCGACGTTCGTCGCCGACTGCGAGAAGACGCTCGGCGATCTCGTCGCCGCGCGGAACGTGTCGCTCGACGGCGCGTACGTTCGCGCGTGCCTCGATGCAACCGGGTTTCCCTCTCCGCCCGAGACCTGCTCCGGCACGCGCGCGACGCAGACGCTCGCCGACGTTCGCGTTCCTTACCCGGAGCAAATCCCCGCGTGCCGAAGCTTGTTCCGCGGCGCGCGCGGGCCCGGAGAGAAATGCGATTACGCCATCCAGTGCCGGGAGGGCCTGCGATGCCGCGAGACCGCGCTCGGCGCGCTCGACTTCAGTTGCCGCGCGATCGCGAAGACGGGTGAGGCCTGCGTCTTTGCGGGCGATTGCGCGGACGCAATGACCTGCCTCCGACACATCGAGGCGAGCCCCGCGGACGTCTCCACGTGCGCGCCGATCGGTGACGTCGGCGACCCGTGCGGCGGCACCGACCAAGACTGCCGCGCCGGCCTGGCCTGTGGGATTTCGCTCGAAGACGGCGGTGCGAGGTGGCAGTGCACGGTACCGGGTAAGTCCGGTGAGGCGTGCGGCGCCGGCGAGAAGTGCGTACCGCTCGCGACCTGCGACGCGCGCTCGAAGACGTGCCTCGGCCTTCTCGACGACGGCGCTCCGTGCGACTCGTCGTACGTTTGCAAAGGACGCTGCGACGCGCGCTCGAAGACGTGCGTATCGATCTGCGGCGGGACGTTCTGATTTCGACGCGCCTTCCTGGTTCACGCGCGATCCACCTCGCGCGTTCGCGTTGGCCTGCGGCGACGCGCCGACGTACGCTCGACCGACAAGGAGGAGCTTCCTCATGATGACCCGAGCTTCGATCGCACTCGCAGGACTGGCCGCGGCCTTCTTCATCACCCAAGGCTGCAGCAGCAGCAGCGACGGCGGCGGCAACACCGCCGACGGAGGAACGACGGACGGCGGCGGCTCGCACGACTCGGGCACCGCCGACACGGGCACGTCGGACACCGGCGCGTCGGACACCGGCACCGCAGACTCGTCGAACGAAGCGGGTGGCGCGCCCGACTGTGCGACGTACTGCACGAGCATCATGGCGAACTGCACGGGCGCGAACGCGCAGTACACCGACGCGACCGTGTGCGCGAACGTCTGTGCCGGCTTCACCGCGAAGGGCGCGAGCTCCGACATGATGGGCGACACGCTCGGCTGCCGCATCTACCACGCGGGCGCAGCGGGCATGTCGGCCGCCGCGGCGACGACGCATTGCCCGCACGCCGGACCTACGGGCGGCGACAAGGACCCGAAGGGAACCGCCGGCGTGTGCGGCGAGCCGTGCACGTCCTTCTGCTCGATCGCCGCGCAAGTCTGCACCGGCGCGAACAAGCAGTTCGCCGACACGACGGCGTGCACCACCGCGTGCAAGATGTTCGCTGCCGACACCGCGTCCTACAGCACCGCGGACACGAGCAAGAACGACATGGGATGCCGCTTCTATCACCTGTCGGCGGCGTCGAAGAACGCGGCGGCCGCGATGACGCACTGCCCGCACATCGTCGTGGCATCGGCGGTCTGCACGCAGTAACGGAAAAGTCGCTCGCGCTTGCTTGACCGACCCCGGACCGCGGACGAAAGTAGACGGATGGCGTTCTACGGTCCCCGCGAAATCGCGTCGGTCATGAAGGTGCTCTTGCGCGGCGAGCTCGCGCGCTACCACACCACCAAAAAATCCGAGGTCTCGAAGTTCGAGGACGAGCTCGCGGCGTTCATGGGAACGAGCTACGCGCTCGGATTGAACAGCGGGACGAGCGCGATCATCTGCGCGCTCATCGGCGCGGGCGTCGGTCCGGGCGACGAGGTCCTCGTGCCGGCGTACACCTGGGTCTCCGACGCGGCCGCGCCGCTCGCGATCGGCGCGGTGCCGGTGCTCGTCGAGGTCGACGACACGCTGATGATGGACCCGAAGGACATCCGCCGGAAGATCACGCCGTACACGAAGGCGATCATCCCGGTGCACATGCTGAACCTCGTCTGCGACATGGACGCGATCATGGCGATCGCGAACGAGCACAAGCTCGTCGTCATCGAGGATGCGTGCCAGGCGGTCGGTGTAAAATACAAGGGTCGCCGCGTCGGCTCGATCGGCCACGCCGGCGTCTTCAGCTTTCAGCAGCACAAGAACATCGAGGCCGGCGAAGGCGGCGGGCTCGTCACGAACGACGAGCGAATCTTCACGCGCGCGGGCATGTACCACGACGTCGGGAGCTACACGCGCAAGGACCGAAGGCAAACCGACGAGCCCGTTTTCTCCGGGATGAACTTCCGCATGCCGGAGCTCATCGCGGCGCTCTTGCGGCCGCAGTTGAAGACGCTCGATCGCCAGCTCGAGAACCGAAAGGCGCAGCGGCGCGCGATCATCAAACGGCTGTCCGCTCTCACGCCGAGCCGTCACAACGATCCGTAGAACGCGTGCGGTGTCACGTTCACGTTCGACGATCCGGAGGACGCGAAGGAGTTCGGCAAAGCGCCGGGCGTGAACGTGCTGATCGAAACGGGCCGCCACGTGTACACGAACTGGCAGACGATCCTCGGGATGCACCCGGCGCACCCGAAGCTCGATCCGTACAAGTGGACGCAGCGCAAGATCGAGCAGACGAAGGAGCAGTGCCCGAAGACGCTCGAGATCCTCGCGCGCACGTGCAACGTGAAGCTTCTGCCGCACGTGCCGAACCTCGCGTACCGCGCGGCCATCGAGATGATGGCGCGCCACGCGAAGCCGCGCGCGCGCGTCGCTACGACGTCAGCTTCGAAACAGAACGGCGCGGGACGGGCTTCGCCGGAACACCTACGACCGTCGTCGCCGGCGGAACGTCTTTGAGGACGACGGCGTTCGCGCCGACGCGCGCGCCGCTGCCGACGTTGATCGATCCGATGATCTTCGCGCCCGCGCCGATGTAGATGTCGTCGCCGAGCGTCGGCGAGTCGTCTTTCTCGCGCGTGCCCATCGTCACCTGGTGCTCGAGGCGAACGTTCGAGCCGCCGCGCACCGATCCGTTGATGACGATGCCGTTCGAGTGAACGAGCACGAAGCCGGGCCCGAACTCGGTGCCGCGTCCGATCACGCAGCCGCTCGCGACGTTGATCTTGTTGAAGAGGATCTCGAGCGGCGCGAGCTTCGCGCGACGCGCGCCTTGCATCAGGCGGTAGACGATCATCTGTTGCGTGCCGTCGGTCGCGAGCGTCTTCAAGACGGACCCGCGCGAGGCGTTGCCGTACGTCCACTCCGCTTTGGCCTTCAGATCGCTCGCGATGAGCTCGAGTGTTTTGCGCACGAGGCCACTCTAATCCGCGTTCACCCTTCGCGCACGGCCGCGAGCGCGCGCGCGAAGCCGCTCGGCGTCGCGCGGAGCGCGACGTAGATGTGATCGCGATCCGTCTCGATCGCGCGGATGCCGATGAGCGGCGTCACGATCGAAAGTATCTTCCGCAGCCGCGAGTTCTCCGCGATCGCCGGCACCTTCATGAGGTCCACCACGATCCGATCGTCTTCCGCCTCGACGATCGCCGGTGGGCGCTTCGGGACGAACTTCACCAAGTTGCCCGGCTTCGACAAATCCAAGGCGCCGCTCTTGATGAGCGTTGCGATCGGCGCGTCGCTCTCTGCCAACAAGGACAGCTTCACGTCGCTCAGGCGCACGCCGATCCGCATCGAGTCCGGCGCGATGTCGATCTCGTCCACCTTGATCGCCGCGGTCGCGCGCAGCGGCGTCCCCATCGCGTCGACCGACGCGCTCAAACGGAGCGCGGGCGGCGCGCTCCCGATCTCGATGTCCTTCGGCGCCTTCTTCCCCATCGGCGCTTGCGCGGTGAGGTAGCGCAGCGCCGCGAGCGGCACGCCGAAGCGAAGCCCCGCGGCGTTCACCGCCGCCTTCAGGATCTCGTCGGGATTTTTTCGAACGTAACCAACGGCAGCTTGAAGGAGCGCACGCGGATCGAGCTTCGGCATCGGAAGAGCGAGGCTATCACGGCACGTACAAAATCACGGGCCAAGAGTGGTAATCCGTCGCGTTCAAGACGGCGCGAACCGAGAAGCGATGCGTCACGGTGTGGACCGTCGGCGCGACTGTGATCGTGATGTAAACGCGGTCGCCGTTCACCGCCGTGTCCTGCGAGAGCGTCGCGGTGACGCCGGTGTAGATCGGGAACGAGTGCGTCGGATCGTACGGCTGCCCGGTGACGGGCGTCGCGAACTGTCCGACGCGGATCGTCATCGGGTTCGGCAGCGGCTGCGTCGAGAAGACGTCGACCTCCATCGTTCGCGTTTCGCCCTTCTTCACGACGAAGTAGCCGTCGGCGTTCGGCCCGACCATCTGATCTTTGTGCGGGTTCTCCGTCACCGCCGCCGCGTTGAAGTACCAAGCCGTCGGCGACGGAAGGCACGGCGCGCCGCTCGCGCGCACCGACGCAGCGTTCCACACGCGCGTCACCTCCCAGATGCCTTCTTTCCAACCGAGGCCGTTGCAGAGGTCCGCGTTCTCTCCACCGGCGCGGCTCGTGACCCACGCGTCATTTCCCGGCGGCATGTACCAGCCGCCGTTGTCGCTCGTGTTGATGTCGGGATCGGTCGCGGCCTCCGCGATCTCGTGCGACGCGACGTACGTTTGATCGTCCTTCAGCTGCTGCGGCGTCCCGTTCGGGCCGCGGCAGTCGTTCAGGATCGCGTACACGAAGCGCTTCGTTCCGCCGTCGGTCACGACGTCGCCCGCGCCGTGGTAGCCCCCGAAGTTCTGGCACGAGACGTCGTTGCCGAGCGTCACCTGGCCGCCGTACGGCACGTAGATGAGGTACATCGTGTCGACGTTCGGGAAGGGGAGCGCGCCGTTCGTGATCTGGCTCGCGACCCAGCTCTTCACTTGATCGTCGCTGAAGATCTGTCCGCTGAACGGGTCGGGGAGCTCTACGTGCGCGGTGCTCGTGCCGTCCTGCACGTCGAAGCCGTCCATCACTTTGTGCCACCAATCGGTGGAGGTGATCTTGTCGCCGAAGTCGCGGAGGTAATCGCGGAGCGTCGGGTCCATCCCTCGGAACGTGACGGTGACGAGCTCGGGGTGATGGATGACGCGGCCGCCGAAGTACTTCATGTCCGGGATGCCGGGGTGCGGCGCCGGATAGACGTCGCGGTAGTCGGGTGCGTCGGCGCCGGCGTCGTCGCCCGACGCGTCGGGTTGCGTCGCGGACGACGACGAAGAGCTGCTGCACGCGACGAGCGCGATCGACGCGCAGCCGATCGCGAAGCCCGAGACGAAGAGCTTTTGCTTCACGCGATCATGGTGGCACAAGTCAGCGCGGATAGCCTCCGCCGGGCGGATGGCCGCCGCCGTATCCGCCGGGCGGTCCGCCCTGTCCGCCTTGCGGTCCGTAGCCTCCGGGCGGCGGTCCGCCGGGCGGTCCCCACGCGGGCATCGGCGCGGGCTGCTGCTGCCGCGGCGCTTGCCATGCTTGCGGGCGCTCGATGTTGCCGCCCTTGATGCGCGCGATCTCCTCGCGCAGCTGATGAAGCTCCTGGCGAAGCGGCACGATCCAATCGGCGCTCACCGTCTGCTTCTTCCCTTTTTGCGCGCGCACCGAGTGCCACTTGCACAAGCCGAGGCGCGCCGCGGTCGCGACGAACTTCCGCCCCGTGCTCCCGCCATAGCTGAACGACGCCTTCATCCGCCCGAACGCCGAGCACACGAGCTCGAGCTCCCAGCGCGTGAGGTTGCCCAAGAGGAGCTCGTCCTGGAGATGATCGCGGATGATCTTCCCCTTGCGGCGCACGAGCCAGATGATGATCCCGAGGAAGGCGAAGACGAGGAGGAACCAGAGCGGCAACATGACGAGCGTGAGCCAGCCCGAGATCGTCGCCGCGGTGTTCCATGTAGAGTGCAAGAAGACCGCCCCGAAATAGCCGAAGATCGGCGCCATCCAGCGCAGCCACCCCTTCGTCGTCTCGCGCGAGATGCCGAAGCCGATGCCGGTCATCGACGTGTAGAGCGGGTGGCCCCACGGCGAGAGGATGCCGCGGATGACGAACGTGCCCGCGAGCGATCCGCCCGGCTCGAGCGCCGCGCGCGAGTAGTACGTGATGTTCTCGAACGCCGCGAAGCCGAGCGCGACGAACGTCGCGTAGATGATCCCGTCGACGACGCCATCGAACTCGCGGCGCACGAAATAGAAAATCCCGAAGACGGCGAGGCCCTTCCAGAACTCTTCGACGAGCGGAGCGCTCATGCACACCGTCACGATCGTTCCGAGCGCCGGATCGATCGCGCCGAACACCAAATGCACGAGGGTGTTGATCGTGCCTGCGAAGCCGATCGCGGCGACCGCTCCCCACGCGAGGACGAGCGCGAGCGCCCACCACGGCTCCGGATCGTAGCGATCGATGACCCACGGCAGCCACAGGTAGATGACGAGCGGCGGCAGCGCGAGCACGGTGCCGAGCCCGATCGCCGCGAGCTCGTCGCCGTCGCCGAAGAACGCCGGCACGAGGAAGATCACGATCTCGAGCACGAGCCCGATGAGCATGAAGAACGCGTAGAGGACGATCCCGATCGTCCGCCGCGTCTTCTCCGGATCCGGCCGCCCCTTCACAGGCGCAGGCATCGCAGCGGGCATCTGCCCGTACGGAACGTTCATGCCGGCGAGGATACCTACGGTATGTCGAGAGTCACAGGGAGACGGGGAGACGGGGAGGTTTGGTTCAGGGTCATGCGTCGGAGGCCGTGACGAAGCGCGGCGACCCTGAAGTTGACGAGAAGGCCGACGCCGATTCCAGAGAGGCGAAGATAGGTAAGCAGCTGTGCCTTGTGCACGGGCAAGATCGAATCGACGGATTTCAGCTCGACGATCATCCTTCCCTCGACGACGAAATCGAGCCGGTAGCCCGGTGCGATACGCAGGCCCTTGAACTCGAGCGGGAGCGCTCGCTGCCGCTCGAAGCGCAGCCCGCGAAGATCCATCTCGTGGGCGAGGCACGCCTCGTACGTCGACTCCAATAGGCCAGGCCCGAGATGCCGGTGCGCCTCGATGCACGCGCCGATTACGGCCTCCGAACAATCCCAAAACCTCCCCGTCTCCCCGTTCCATATCCACAGTGTCGGAACGTGGGCGGCGGAAGTTGCGGGAAAGCGTCACTTCATGATCGCGTCCCAGTTGTCCGCGATCTCCGCCGGGGTCCACACGCCGCCGCTGCCTTCTTTGAACTTTCCGGCGGTCTCGACGACTTTGAACGCGTACAAGCGCGCGCCGGCGATCGCGAGGACGTGGCCGGTGCGGTCGCCGCAGAGATCGCTCGCGAGGAAGAGCGCGGCGGGCGCGATGTGCTCGGGCGTCATCGTCTCGACGCCTTGGAACATCGGGAGATCCTCGGTCATGCGCGTCTTGGCGATCGGCGCGATCGCGTTGACGGTGATGCGGTGCTTCTGGAGCTCGATCGAGCACGTGCGCGTGAGGCCGTAGATGCCGGCCTTCGCGGCGGCGTAGTTCGCTTGGCCGAAGTTGCCGAGCATGCCGCTCACGCTCGTCGTGTTGACGATGCGGCCGCCGCCGCCTTGCGCGACGATCTGCTTCGCGAACACCTGCGAGCACAGATACGTGCCCTTCAAGTGGACGGCGATGACCGCGTCCCACATCGCTTCGTCCATCTTGAGGAAGCTCTTGTCGCGCAGGATGCCCGCGTTGTTGACGAGCACGTCGACGCGCCCGAACGCGTCGACGCCGCGCTTGACGAGCGCCGCCGCGCCCTCGGTCGAAGCGACCGAGTCGTAGCTCGCGACGGCTTCGCCGCCTGCCGCTTTGATCTCTTCGACGACCTTCGCCGCGAGGCTCTCGCTGCTGCCGGAGCCGTCGCGCGCGCCGCCGAGATCGTTGACGACGACCTTCGCTCCCTCGTGCGCGAAGCTCAGCGCGTGCGCGTGCCCGATTCCGCCGCCTGCGCCGGTGACGATCACCACTTTGCCGTCGAGAAGTCCCATGGCTGCTCCTTGCGCGCGCGAGGATAGGGCCGCGCGGGGCGTACGGCTACCCATCGCGCTCGCGTGACGCGCGATCTCGGCCGTCTGCTACGATGCTCGTCCGATGCTCCGCCCGTTTCGCGTAGCCGGCCCCTCGTGCGTTTGGGCCGCGCTCGCCCTCGCCGCCGCGTGCAAATCGTCGAGCTTCGACGCGCCGGACGCAGGCGACGCCGGACCGCCGCCGCCCGCCGAGGTGACGTTCCCCGCCGGCTTCATGTGGGGCTCGGCGACGGCCGCGTTCCAAGTCGAGAAAGGGATCACGAACAGCGACTGGGCGCACTGGGTCGCGCTCACCGGCAAGATCCAGAACGGCGACACACCGGACAAGGGCGGTCCCGATGCGCTGTCGCACGTCGACGACGACATCAAGCTGATGAAGGACAGCGGGCAGAACGCGTACCGCTTCTCGATCGAGTGGTCGCGGATCTACCCGACGCGCGCGGAGTTCGACGCGGACACGCCGTCGCAGGCGGGGCTCGACGCGTACTCGTCGCTGCTCGACAAGCTGAAGGCCGCGAACATCAAGCCGCTCGTCACGCTCGTCCACTTCTCGCTCCCCGATTGGCTGAGCGACGTGAGCAAACCGAACGATCCGCAGGGATGGGAGCGCCCCGAGACGAGCGATCTGTTCGTCGAGTGGTGCAAGCGGATGGCGAAGCGCTTCGGCGATCGCGTCGATTGGTGGGTGACGATCAACGAGCCGCTGAACGCCGCGCTCGGCGGGTACGTGCAGGGGAGCTTCCCGCCCGGCGCGGGGCCGCTCGCGGTCGATCGGATGCTCGCGGTCGTGAAAGCAGAAGCGATCGCGCACGCGAAGGCGTTCGACGCGATCCACGTGAGCGACACCGTCGACGCGGACGGCGACGGCCACGCGGCGTGGGTGTCGGTCGCGGCGCACCAGCGGACGTTTCATCCGAACGATCCGACCGAGCCCGACGATCTCGCGGCGACCGAGCGCACGCGGTACATCTGGAACCGCTGGTTCTTGAACGCGATCGTCAAGGGCGATTGGGACGACGATCTCGACGGCACGCTCACCGGTCCGAAGGACAAGACGGGCGATCCCGCGCTGAAGGGCCGCGTCGACTACGTCGGGATGAACTACTACTCCGACACGCTCATCAGCGCGCACCGCGGGATCGTCATCCCCGTCATCAACGCTGCCCCGACCTTCGTCGGCGCGCCGAACGATCGCCCGAAGAGCGAGTTCGGCTGGGACATCTACGCCGAAGGCTTCGGCACCGTGCTCGACGAATTGAAGGACTACGGAAAGCCCGTGGTCGTGACCGAGAACGGGATCGCCGATTCGAAGGACGCGAACCGCGCGCGCTTCGTCGCCGAGCACCTCTA
>Ga0100403_1002053_pt1 | contig 16736 bp, 14 predicted proteins | sample CryGeymet201501t_FD_83663 | JGI IMG/M metagenome (GOLD analysis project Ga0100403, IMG submission 83663) | Groundwater microbial communities from Crystal Geyser aquifers in Utah, USA - Crystal Geyser metaG 2015-01t | ecosystem: Environmental > Aquatic > Deep subsurface > Groundwater | place...
AATCTGAAGGTCGTCATCAAAAACACGCCACCAAAACCTAACCACACTAAAATTTCAGGGACATTCAAAATTACTTGCTGGTCGTCCAGGTTCGGATAAACAATCCAATAAAAGTCCACGTACTGCATAATCAAGATCAGTACAGCCACAGCAGCCAAATAATTTGGATTTCTCTTCGCTCTTTGAGGAAGCAAGGCTAAAAAAGGCACCACAAATTTAAAGACAATCAAACTCAAAGAAACCCATATCCAACCCCCATGCATTCGATGGAGAAAGAACATGGTTTCTTCTGGCAAGTTTGCATACCAAATCAACATGAACTGGGAGTAAGCAATGTAGGCCCAGAAAACTGTGAAGGCGAAAAGAAACTTTCCTAAGTCATGGAGATGGTTCTCATCCACAAAGCCCTTAAGAAGGCCCTTCTTCATGCAATAAATCACAAGCAACACTAAGAAAGCCAAGGAAGACTGAAAGAGACCGGCAAAGGCATACACACCAAAAATCGTGCTAAACCAATGAGGCTCGAGGGTCATCATCAAATCAAGGCTAAAAAACGAGTAAGTGATCGCAAAAAATAGAGTAAAGCCGACTGCAAATCCCGTCAGCTTGTTGGAAATCTCCTCGTCGCCCGTTTCATCTTGTTTTACAGAGCCGCCGACGATCTTTTTCCAAAAGAAAATCCACACTGCAAAGAACACTAGAACTCGAATAACAAAAAACGGGAAATTCAAATAGCCGACCTTGTGCTGAAGCAAATAGTCAGAGGCCACCGCTGAAGAGTCCATCCACAAATAAAGGCTCGGAGCACCGAACAAGAGAACCAAGCCCCCGATAAAGGCCACAGGCAAAAAGCTGGTCATACTTTCCGAAAATCTTCGAATGTTCACGCTCCAGCCGGCCTTCACCAAATGTTGAATGGCTGTAAAGAACAAGCCTCCAAGGGCCAGTGAAGTGAAGTAAAAATATCCTGTGAGATAAGCGTGCCAAGCTCGCTCTTTGTTAACAAACAAAAGACCTATAAAGCTCACTAGTCCCAGAAATGCAAACACAGCACTGACTGTCTTTATCCGAGAGGAAACAACAAGTGGTCCAGGAGCCGTTGTTGGTTGAGTTGTAGTAGCCGCCATCAGTATTCACCTTTTCCTTTTATCAATTTCCTTTTTGCAGACTGCGAATGTAATTCACTACGGCCCATCTCTTCTTGGGTTCAGGGATCTGAGAAGCATAAGCCCCCATGATCCCTTGGCCTTGAGTGATAATGTGAAAGATTCGTCCGTCTGGATAATTTCTAATTTTATCTGTCAAAAGCGAAGGCGGCCTAAGAGGCATTTTTTCAGCCACAGGCCCATCACCCTTTGCCTGATCTCCATGGCAAACCGCGCAGTAAATCGCGTAGTTCTTTTGACCCAACTCCATGAGCTCAGGAGAAAAATCTCCGGCAAAAGGATTAACCATTTTCCCAGAAGCTTCGGGGTCATTTTTGTAAGGATAGACTTCAAACCCTCTGGGCACAGTTCCCTCGGGAGGCTGAAGCATTTGAAGCTTGTCTCCTTGCCGTGGGTCCCAATCTTGAGACTTGATGGTCTCTTGATCCATCATATTCTGAACCAACTCGATGTTAGGTTGGTTCTTTCCACCGTTACAACCAACTAAAAAAAGTATGCTTAAAAAGCCTAACCGCTTCATTCTTACTCCAAGCTTAGAATCGTGTTTCTTTAACTTCCAAAGCACCCATTTGATTGAACAAATCAGTCAACTTCTGTTGGTCAAAGCCTTTTGCCGTTTTAGGAACAAACAAACCAAACTTGTGACAGGACAAGTCCGGATCAATCACCGGTGGATCCACCTTGGGAAGCCCGCAAATATAGATGAGAGCGCCCACGGAGCTCAAAGCCCCAAACAAAATCGTCAACTCAAAAATAATGGGGATAAACGCCGGCAAGGACCACATGGGCTTTCCCGCTATGTTGATCGGCCAATTGACCGCTGAGGTCCACCATGTGAACCAGAGACCAAAGGTTCCTCCGGTCAAGCCTGCAAAAAAAGTCACCCAAGGGATAAAAGATCTTGGAATTCCCATGGCCTCATCAATTCCGTGAAGCGGAAAGGGGGAGATCGCTTCAAACCCTTCAACTCCAGACTCTCTGGTTTTTCTGGCGGCCTCAACAAATTGATGCTCATCTTCCCAAATTCCAGCAAAGCCCTCAACACCCTTTGAACTCACCTTAGAAATCAATTGATCAATGGTGCCCATGATCGCCTCCTTCACGGCCCACGTTTAGGACCGGCTTGACCTCCGCAATGGAAATTGCTGGAAGCGCTCGAATGTAGAGCAAGAACAAAGTGAAAAAGAGTCCGAAGCTTCCAACGATAGCTCCGATATCAAAGATCGTGAAATCAAACATCCCCCAGTTGCTGGGAAGGAAATCTCTATGAAGCGAGGTCACGGTGATCACAAAGCGCTCAAACCACATTCCTATGTTCACAAAAATGGAAACCACAAACATCACTGGGATATTTCGTCTCATTGACTTAAACCAAAACACTTGGGGAATAAGCACGTTACAAGTCACCATAATCCAATAAGACCAGGCCATGGGACCAAAAGCGCGATTGAGAAAGGCATACTGTTCGTACTCCACTCCAGAATACCACGCGATAAAGAACTCAGATCCGTAGGCGTAACCAACCATTAAGCCGGTCGCCATGATGATTTTGTTCATGGCCTCCATGTGGTCCATGGTGACGTAATCCTTAAATTTAGGAACCAAGATCCTGACAAGAGTCATCAAAGTGACAACCATGGCAAATCCCGAAAAGATGGCTCCCGCCACGAAGTAAGGAGGGAAAATCGTCGTGTGCCATCCAGGAAGAGTGGCTACAGCGAAGTCAAAAGAGACGATGGAGTGAACCGACAAAACGAGCGGAGTCGAAAGTCCGGCTAAAAGCATGTAAACCATCTCGTAATGGTTCCAGTTTCTAGCAGTTCCTCTCCATCCTAAAGAAAGAGCCCCATAGATTCTCTTCCTCCAAGGGTTTTTCGCCCGATCTCGAATGGTTGCCAAATCCGGCACCATTCCGATGTACCAAAAAACAATGGAAACGGTGGCATAAGTCGAAACCGCAAAAACGTCCCACACCAATGGAGACCTAAAGTTGACCCACAAAGGCCCCCGTTGATTTGGATAAGGTAAAAGCCAATAGGCCAACCAAGGTCGGCCCGTGTGAAGAATGGGAAAAAGTCCAGCCGTCATGACCGCGAACACCGTCATGGCTTCTGCCGTTCTCGCAATGGAAGTTCGCCATTTCTGCCTAAACAAAAACAAGACGGCGGAAATCAATGTTCCCGCATGACCGATACCAATCCAGAAAACGAAGGTCACAATGTCTGTTCCCCAACCCACAGGATGGTTCACGCCCATTAAGCCCATTCCTTTAAAAACGATGGCTCCCTGTGCAAGGACAAAAATCAAAAATAAGAAGTTTGCCGACAAGAGGGTCGCAAAAAACTTCATCGGTGGAAAGGTTTCAACCAATTCGCAGATATCGTCAGTGATATCCTTGTAGGTTTTGGAGCCAAGAACTAAAGGTCTGCGCTTAATCATGAATGATGCTCCTCTTTATCTCCTGCATGGGAGCCACCATGTCCCTTAGCTCCCTTGAGTGTTTCCACATTTCTAACTTTTGTATGATATCGAACGGCCGGCTTCGTATTGAGTTCTTGCAGCAACTCATAAGACTGAGGCTCGCTGAACTGTTTAGCCACCTGTGAATTTGGATCATTAAGATCTCCAAAGACGATGGCCTTTGTCGGGCAACTCTGCTGACAGGCCACCTGCAGGTCGCCATCTTGAATGGTTTTGCCTTCAAGCTTGGTCTGCTGCTTGGTGTGCTTGATTCTGTGAATACAGAACGTGCACTTCTCCATAACCCCTCGGTGACGAACGGTCACTTCAGGGTTCATTGCCATGTGCTTAGGCGACTCGACGTCTGTGTAGCTGAACCAATTGAATCTTCGAACTTTATAAGGGCAGTTGTTCGCGCAGTATCTCGTTCCAACACAACGGTTATAAATCATGTCGTTTGTGCCTTCATCCGAATGAACGGTCGCCGCCACTGGGCAAACAGACTCACAGGGAGCATTGTCACAATGCATGCAAACAATCGGCTGGTTCACGGTATTTGGATTTTCTGGCTCGCCGACATAATAACGGTCAATGCGGATCCAGTGCATCTCTCGACCCTGAAGAACATACTTCTTACCAACCGTGGGGATGTTGTTTTCAGATTGGCAAGCAATCACGCAGGCCCCACAACCGGTGCAAGAATTGAGATCAATGGTCATTCCCCATTTGTGACCTGGATACTTGTGCTCTTCGAACATGGTCATCATCTTATGGCGATGAACATTTCCGCCAGGGTTCTTCACAAACTGAGCGAGAGTCTCCTCAACGACAATCTGCCGACCTTCCATGGAGTGATGCCCTTGGGTGCAGGCCAACGAGTAAGACTTCTTTAAAACTTTAACTTCAATCGGAAGGCCCGAAGTGATCAATTCCCCGCTCTGAACTTGGGCAAAGTTGAAAGCGTTGATTCCAACTCCATCACAAACTTTTCCACCTCGAGTGCGGCCATACCCAACAGCAAGGCCGACAACCCCTTTTGCCTGACCCGGTTGAATGTGAGCCGGGCCCTCTTGAGATTTGTCACCGATTTTAACGGAAACCATTTGCCCCTCAGAAATATGGAGGTCTTTAGCGTCTTCAATGGAAAAGTTAAAATAGTTGTCCCAGCAAATTTTGGTGACCGGATCCGGAAATTCCTGAAGCCAGCTCACGTTGGCCAAGTCACCAGAACCTAAACCTACGGTTGAGTAAAGTGAAAGCTCCATCCCAGAAATTGAAGATCGACTTGAACTGATTGCACTAATCGCCTGAAATTGGAACGATTTTCTCGACAAGCTTTTTGAGCCTGAAAGATCGACGACACCTGACTTCAGGGAGTCGTTCCAGAAGTTTTCGAAGCTTTTTGCTGACGACGCTTTCGAGTAAACGGAAGACTTCCAGTAAGCTTTTAAGTACTCATACCAACTTGAGCTCTCTAGGAGACCACCGCTTCCACCCAAAGCCTTCGTCCAAACCAGCAAGCTTTCCTCAAAAGACCGAGTGTCATAGAGCGGTCGAATGGTTGGCTGCTGAAGACTATGGACTCCAGCACTAGACTCCATATCACCCCAGCTCTCAAGCGCATGGCTCGCTGTCGCGATATAATCTGATTGAAAACCGGTCTCATCTTTTCGGTCTCCAACGTAAATCACATTGGACACTTTTCTTAATGCCGCTTGAAATCCTGAAGACTCAGGAAGAGAGAACACGGGATTCACACCATGGATCACTAAAGTCTCAACGTTTCCCGACTCAATGCTTTTAATGAGGCTCATAACGTCTTCAAAAGAACCCTGCGCCGCCGTTGAAGTGCCAGAACCAATGGTTGATCCCTCATTGCTTAAAATGGAGTTGATCAAATTCGTTGCTACCTGAATGGCCACCGCATCGCTGCTGTTAGAAACCATCCCACCAGCCAAAACGACGGATTGACCTCTATGCTTCGAAATCTCGCTCGCAATTTTTGAGATCACACCCTCTGGAAGACCCAAAGTCGACTCGACGTTTTTAAAACGGCTCAATGCGGAAGTGATCGCCGAATTGGAAGTGGCTCCCCCCACCTTCATGACACTGTTCAACTCATGAGCCAAGCCCATGAGGAAGTCCAAGGTTTGAGAAGGCTTGATTTTAAATCTTTCATCTGCGTTCGTCCCGGTCATGCTCAATAAGGACTCAACCACGACGAGCTTGCTCATTTTGCCATCAACTGGCTTTCTTCCTTTGGCAAACTGTCTCTGGAATGAAACGGGAGTCAGCCATGTTCCGAGGAAATCATTGTTCACAGCTAAAATGTACTTTGCTTGATCCAACTGAATCTGCGGAAGGGAGGAATCGCCAAAGGAAAGCTTTCGCCCCTCTCTGACGGCCTCATAGCCAATCTCATCATAAACATAAGACTTTGCGCCGGATTTATTGGAAAAATCACTGATGAGTTTTTGCGAAGCAGGAGATGGGAGAGACGAAGTCAAAAGAGCGACTTTGCCCTTTTTAAGTAAAGCAACAATCTCTTCATCCATCTTCTCCCAAGTGACATTGATGGTTTCATTGTTGGTTTTGGCGTCATTCTGAAGGTTTTTAACTGGACCCTTCAAGCGGTCTGGATCGTAAAGCTTTAAGATATGAGCATGAGCTCTTGCGGACATCCCGCCTTCCGTCGCCGGATGGTTCGTGTTCCCTTCAATCTTAATTGGCCGACCATCGCGAGTTTGAACAACAATTCCAAAGGCTTCTGCGCCATCAAAATAAGAAGAGGAGTAGTAGTTTGGAAGTCCGTGAATGATCTCCTCAGGCTTTTTCGCATAGGGAATAATCTTTTGCACTGGGCGTCTCACACAACCGAAAGTTGTTAAAGCCAGACTTGCACCCATCAGCTTTAAAAACTCTCTCCTCGCCCAACCACTTTGGCCGCTTCCTTCAGCTAAAGGACTTGAGAGAAACTCATTTTCCGCCATTTTTAAAAATTCGGGATCTTGAGTCCATTGATCAAGGCTCATCCAGTATTTGGGTTGAGGTTTTAAGTCATTGATGTTTTCCATGGATCCTCACTTTTAAAATGACTAACTCTAATAATGACAAGTGCTACAGTTCACTGGAGCGTTGTTTTCCGGTTCCCTATGACAGTTCACACACCAGCCCATTGATAAACTCTGATACTGGTACACAACCGACATATTCTGAACATCGCCGTGACAGACCGTGCAATCCTTACCGGCAGCAATATGGGGCGCGTGACTAAATTTGACATGGTCAGGAAGTAAATGGACCTTCTTCCAAGCCACAGACTTGCCACTGTTGTAAGCCTCAGTCAGTTGCTGAATGTAAGGGCTGTCTGTCTTGACGACCAAGTGACAGTTCATACAAACATTCAAGCTTGGAATAGAAGCGTGACGAGACTGCTCAACGCCTGTGTGGCAATACTTGCAATCCATCTTATATGTTTTTGCGTGAAGCTCATGGGAGAAGGGGATGGGCTGATCAGGTTCGTACCCGATGTTGTAGCCAATCGCCACTTTGTTCGTTGTAAGAGCGTAAACGAAAGCGGTGACACCGCCCAGCAGGGCCAAAACCACACCTAAACCGACAATTTTTTTTGCCATAGCCGAACCTTCAAGTTGTGAACTCAGTCGTAGTTCTCATTAAGTTTTCAAGTGATTCCATTTTTAAGGGTAAAAAAAGAATGTGTCATTAAAAAGATCTAATTTTTCAAAAGGTTAAGACCTCTTCCGTCGTCCATAACGCACCGTTGTCACATAGGTCGCATACAAAATATGCAACACCACAAATCCCGTCACGTACTCAACTCCACCCGCTCCAAATCCATAGGAATGAAGACCTGCTCCGAGAACAAAATTAACCCCATACCAAGCCATGATCACCAATGAGAAACTTAATACACTCGACAGAGCCATGCCAAAGGGCTTGATCCAACCCACAATTCGCGCATGCAAAATGGCAATGTATCCAAGAAGAGCAATCAAAGCCCAAGTCTCTTTAGGATCCCAGCCCCAAAATCGACCCCAAGAATAATCCGCCCAAACTCCCCCAAGAATAATCCCGGCGGCAAGCAGAACCACTCCAATTTGAAGACACCTATATATAGACTGGACTCCATTTCGAATCTGAACCGCATATTTGTCCTCGTCGACCAAGTAGTAAAAAAGCAACAGATCGCCAAGAGCAAAAGCCAAGAAGAAGGCCGCGTAGCTGATCGTGATAATCAAAACATGGGTGGTGAGCCAAAAGGTGGATCGCAAAACCGGCTCAAGAGGATGGATCGAAGGATCGAGAACCGCCGGCGCCAAGTCTGTAAGAATCAGACAAACAACGGCAATCGCAGCTGAAGAAACAAGCACCAACTTGTTTTTCTGAAGTCTCTCCAAAACATATCCGAACAAGATGGCTCCCCAAGGAACCCAGACAACGGTCTCGTACATGTTAGAAACAGGAGGTCTTTCGGCTAGATACATCCGCATCCCCATGCCGTAAGTGTGGAGCGCAAACCCTAAAGCCAAAAAGATCCAACCCCCAACACTTTGCCAGTGGTATCCGCGAATCATAAAGGCACCCATAAGAATCACACCAATGAGGTAACTGATCCAAGACCACAGGAAAGGATGAAAAATGTTGTAATGAACCTCTAAATTGACTCGAGTCACTTGAGATTTGGAAAGCGCTCTCCCCTCTTCCGTCGCCGCCTGTCGAAAATCGATAATGGAGGACTCCAAGGACTTTTCTGCATCCGCTGAATTCTTGTTGGTGGCATAGGCGACAAAAGCCTGCACGAGACTTGAAAACTTCTCCTTCATTGGATCGGAAAAATCCCTTGGCGCCAGCCACTTGTCCCCTTCTTTTGGCGGAACCATTCCAGGGGCTCCCTCCTGCGCAAGCACTTGAAGAATTCCTAATTGATTTTCAAGCCGCTGGACAGCTTGAAAGTAAGGATTCAACTTCTCTTGCCTTTCTCGACGGTTCTGAAGCTCGCCAAAAACCAACGGCAATTTTACGTTTCCTAAGAGCTCACTCATGGAGAAATAGCGCTTTTCTTTTTCTACGCTCATGGCCTCCTTAAGACCCGAGTGACGAATCTCAATGATCGGCGCTGAGGCCCACAAATCCGGAGTCACAATCCAAGTCAAAACCACCTCAGCGGCTTCCGATTGATTGAACTTTCGTTTGCCATAAACAAGTTGCATCGCTTCTCTCGCGAAAGTGTCAAAGGGCTTCACCCGCCCGGCGTCCTGCACCGGAAGAGATTGAAGCTCGGTCAACCAGTCGGCCGAAGAGGGAGTTGAAACTCCAGCAAAAAAGATCAGTAGAGCGGACAGAAAATATGTTGATCGCGAAATCACTTGGAACCTCCAGGGGTTTTCTTTGGTGAGCGAGCGAGAGCCTTACGAAAGTAAAATAGTAGTATAGACCCTAAAACGATGAGCAAACTTCCTAAATACTTGATCCATCGACCAGGATCGTAATTGACCGAGAGAACGGAGAGGGTCGCCTTGCCCATTTCGTCTTGTTCAAAAGAGGCTTGATAAAAGGTGTAGCCGGCATACTTGAGCGGCTCATTCATAGAAATCAACACCTCCTCGCCCTCTGGAGTTTCCACCAGACTCTCATAGGAGGCGGCTTTTTTCGTTCCCTGGTTGTATCCAATTTTAAAATCTTTCAACTTCAACTCAAATCCCAAATCCAATTGCCTAAAAACATAAGCCAAGACGTACATGCGGTCTTCGGTGTAAAGGCGAACCAAGGACCCGATCCCCATCCAATGCTCTTGGTCTCGAAAACGGAAGCGAATGGCTGAATGAGCCAATGGACTTGAACTTTCTGCTTTTTCGTAAGTCACCTTTTGAAAGGAGTGAGGGTGGTACCTTAAGATTTTCATCTGAAGCCCCATCCAACCCACATCAAAACCTTCAGATTCTTTAATTTGTCCTCGCTTTTTCAAAAGATTGCTCTTGTCGTAAACCATGTAGCGGATTTCATCCGAGTTAGGAATCGGCGAAAAGACGATCTCATTCACTCCCTCAATAGGCTTATAGCTTCCGTCACTTAAGACAATCGACGCCGGCCCCAAATCCACATTCGCCGAAGACTTGCCACCCTCTCTACGAACCCACTCTGTCACATCCACATTGGCGTTCTTGAGTTGAAACCGAAGAGCCGGTCCGTCTCCCTCCCTTTCGGAAGAGATGATTTTTTCATCGCGAAACGCCAAATGAAGGTATTCAACCACTTCAATTTTCTCGTTTCCGAACTCAATGACATGAGGTCGCTCTTCCGTCGGCCGCCGGGTGATAAAATCCACCGGATCTTGAAGGAGAGGACGAATTTCGCCCGTTCCAAAGGAGCCATAAATCGCAAGATCACGCTCTTTGACTGTGACACTTTTTCTGGCACCACCAATCTTAAAGGCCATCGTCCCATCCACACCCAGCCTTTGCGTGAACACGGACCCAATCAAGGTCACGATGATCCCAATGTGAGCCAAGATAAAGGCGATGTGCCTGCGCTTCCAGGGCCAACGATCCACCATCACAGCAATCAAAGTGACACAAAGAAGGATCATCACGGCATACATATAAGGCGACTGGTAGACGAGCTTTTGGGCGTATTCAGCATCATACCGGGCCTCATAGATTGTCCCCACTGCAGAGACAATCGCTAGGGCCAAAATAATAACAACAGCGAGTTTCACTGAGGTCAGCAAAGAAAAAAGGGATTTAAAAAACAAGCTCACGTCAGATGATCTCCATCAATCGTTGACCAAATCTTTTTAACGGCTTTTGAAATCTTTTGTTTTGTTTCCGCAGATTGTTCCGGAAGAAGTTTTTTTGAGGTCTCATCCATATAAAGCCTCCTGTTGAGCTCCACCTGAATGGATTCCTGCCCTCGATGGGGTTGACCATAAGTTTGCGTCACTCTTCCACCCATGTAAGGAAAGTTGTAACCCACCTGAAACCCTGCATCAGAAAAGGCTTGAATCACCAAATCCTTAAACTCCTTTGAGCAACTTTTCCCTTCAAAATCTGAAACTACAATTTCATTTCTCTCTTGGCCTGGATCTCGATGGGCCTTTGTGCCCATGGAGGGCATGCTGTGCGCATCCAAGTGAAAAACTCTTTGGAAACCCTCGGCTTTAAACTCTGAAAACAACTTGGCCACGTCCTCATGAAAAGGATTGAAGTACTTCTCCACCAGCAATTGGTGATTTTTCATGGTCATCGGTTGCTTTAATAACACTTCACCTTGAGTCGTTCGAACCCAATGAAGTCCTTGAGTGTGACTTCCTGATGGAAGCGGAGCCCCAATCACCGAATCTTGATCAATGTCCTGCGGGAGCCTGTTCAAATCCACAGCATAACGATGCCACTGAGTGACTACGGAGGGAATCTTCAGTTGCTCGATCACATCTTTGTAGAGAATATCAACGTACCTATCCACATCACGCATCAGCAGAGGCTCCGGGAGCCCGCTCAACCAGGGGGCCTCTTGAGGAACCCTCTCTCCCGAGTGGGGAATGGATATGAAAAAAGACTTCATCACCGTCATGGAGCGGGTATGATGCTTAACTGAAGTCCTTTTGACAAGTTGAACTGGGAGAATGACATGAAGATTTATACGAAATCCGGTGATCAGGGCGAGACTTCACTCGTTGATGGCTCCAGGGTTAAAAAGAACCACCCCCGAGTTGAGGCTTATGGGACCGTCGACGAATTGAATTCGATTTTAGGAATCTGCCTCTCGCTCGCTCACAAAGACAAAAAGCTCTTTCAAGATCAGCGGCTCAATGGGATCCCCTCGATCCAGAATGATCTTTTCAACCTGGGCAGCCAACTGGCCTGCCCAAAAGAAGAATGGCGAGTGAAGATGCCCTCTGTCGGCGACAACCGTTTACAATTTCTCGAAACTGAAATCGATGAGATGACGGAAGCTTTAGAACCTCTTAAGGAATTTATTCTTCCTGGCGGCCACTTGGTGTCTTCATTTCTTCACCAAGCTCGTTGCCTTTGTCGAAGAGCCGAACGGCGGGTCTTCGAACTGGGCCTTGAGGACATGCAACCGATCAAATACCTCAACCGACTGAGTGATCACCTCTTCGTTTTAGCTCGCTATGTGAATCTTCAGACTGGAGTGAGCGAAGTGAAGTGGAAAAAGTAAATCGAGATCGAGCGAGAGTTCCTACTCAATGATTGTTTGGATAAACGGACCCTTCGGATCTGGGAAAACAACTCTCGCTGAAGAACTCTCAAAAAAAATTTCTAGGAGCTTAATCTTCGATCCTGAAATCATAGGCTCATTGATCCAAAGAATCCCGTTCTGGAGCTCCAAAGACTTCCAAGACATTCCCCTTTGGAGAACTCTTGTTGTTGTAACATTGAGTTCACTTCAACGATTCTATCCTGGAACAATCCTTGTTCCCATGACTCTTATTGAATCAAATAACATTCATGGAATTCTAAATAACCTTTCGAAGTGTGACCAGAATCTGATTCATGTTTTCCTCGACCTGGAGGAAAGCACCTTAAGGCAAAGGATCACAGACCAAAAGCTGTTTCCGAAGGAGGACGACCGAGATCAGCAAGTTCGCTCTTGGCGGCTGAATCAAGTCGACCGAGGATTAGCCGCTCGCGCCAAGATGCCGGCAAACACCATTTTTTTAAATTCAGGAAATCAAAGCCCTGAAGCTCTCTCAGAAGCCGTTCTGGAAGCTTACAAAAACCACTTGGCCGCGAACCGAAGTCGTTAAATCTGACCAGAAACTCACTACTCCACACTCCACACTCCACACTCCACACTCCACACTCCACTTTCCACACTCCACTTTCCACTTTCCACTTTCCACTTTCCACTTTCCACTTTCCACTTTCCACTTTCCACTTTCCACTTTCCAAATTCCACTTTCCAAATTCCACTTTCCAAATTCCAAATTCCAAATTCCAAATAATTGACCCACCTTAGTTTGACATTTCAACCGAAAAATCTTACCTTCGTTCACATGAAGAAAAATAGACAGCTTCACCTCCTACCAAACACAGGACTCTCATACGGAGGAGAACTTCTCAAAACTCGAAAGGGCCGCTCACACGGACGTCCTATCGACACAAAGTCCACGATGCACCTCGTCCTCAGATCCTCACAGGCAAAGGGAGATCTCTCTTTTGCGACTCCAAAAAATCGGAAAGTTATTGGGGATAATGTTCAAAAGTTCTCTATCAAGTACGGAATAAAAATCTTATCTCTCGCAAATGTGGGCAATCACATTCATTTGCATATTCGTATTTCAAAAAGAGGGGGCTATAAGGCTTTTATCCGAGCCACAACTTCAGCCATTCGCTTGGGCATCGCCGGGTCTAAAAGGTGGAACACCGAGAAAATTCAGGGAAAATTTTGGGACTATCGCCCTTTTTCAAGGGTGATTCGTGGGCTCAGGTCCTTTCTCACGATAAAGGATTACATTCTCATCAACCGAGCTGAAGGATTGGGAATTCCTCGATCTCAAGTGAAATACCTCATTCGCTCAAAGAAATGGAGTTCAGACCAACTGCGGATCAAGGTTGATCAATATGAAGTGTGGGCCGGTTCAGGATAGAAGTTCAGGATGGAGTCCTTAAAAGGCAGAATCCAACAATGATAAAACTCAAGATAGATCCGAGCGAGTAGGTTCACCGAAGATCAGACTCTTCACTTGATAGAACTATATTCAGTGAGGCAAACCTAACTTTCTTAGGACAACCCCTGTTGATTCCCGGCTGAACCCATTCTAACCAAGGTCACAGCGCAACTCTCCGTCCATCATGAAGACGGAGTTAAGCTGGAACTCCTATGAAACTTCCTGGCGCCGAGACTTCGCTCCAAGCCTGAAAAACTGTTAATATTGGGACTTCTCACAATAAAAATTGTTGGGATTACTCTCAAATGGTCTAGTGCCCTACAAAGATTTATAGCCATGATCTACGATTGAAGAATCGAGCCAACTCAGCAACCAGACTAAAGCATTAAAAAATTAAGTCTACAGTAGTAAGTCTTTAGAAATGCCGATGAGAAAATGATGAAGAAATTAGCCTGGGTAGTGGGCGCACTTATTGCCTTACTTTTTACATTTAATTCTACACATCAATTCATTGAATGTGCCACCCCGAAAAGTCCGTCAATATATAGGCAAATTTCATCTAGCCCATCGCCTCAAAATGCTATCCATAGATGCATAATTGCGTTAACTAGCGCCGCACACCCAATAGATTTCAGACCCACAAGTGCCAAATTAGATCAGTGGTTAGAGGCCGACATATCAGATATGAAACGCCTGTTAAAAGAACAGGATGTTGCTCCCTCTAGCTTAAGAAGAGTATCTAGAATTGAAAGAGTTCGAAATGAAATATTTTTTTCATTAATTAAAAACTTGAATGGATTCATTGCTAGAAACAGCAGAAATGGATTTGTAAATGCATTGGCAGAAATAGTGAATAAAATAGAAAAATCACCTTTTAACATATTTGTGAAAGGTTCTGCATTTGCTAGAATAAAAAACCTATTGGACAACCCATCTATTTTACAAGAAAACGGTGGGAGAGACTTAAGAAAGTTTTCCGAGTTTCAAACTCAGTTTGATCGAGACTTAGCCGCTGATAAGGAACAGTATGGTGAAGCTTTCTTTGACAAAGAAACTGTTGCTCAGGGGGCTATCAATTCATTTGCCATAAAATTGTTCGCTTTTTTAAATGGAAACAAATCTCCGCATGATCGACTTTCTGCAAATGCCATTTCTCTCCTGCACCCAATTGTTGATGCAGCAATGGATAAGGGCCTAATGGGCAAGAAAACTTTTGAGAAATTAGATAGGTTTTTGTCTGATGGAGAGCGACCTCATATCGAAGGTCATTATGAAAAACTTTTGTTCGGCTACTTATATAGGTTTGAGTCCGTTTTCCCAAGAAACTCAGTGCCAGGGTTCTGGTTAGCGATCAAAAGGCTTTTTGATTCACAAGTAGAAAGTTTGAAACAAATTAGTGGTGAATACTCTTCTGAGTTTTATTACCGACTAGCTTTGGACAAAGGTGGGTTGTCTACTGTTTTAGCTGCATATACGGCACTAGGTCCGTTAACGGAAAGACAATTTGCTTTTTTCTACAGATCAGGTGGAATTTTTCAGGTCATTGATGATTTGCTCGATATTCGTAAAGATTTGGGGGAGGGGGTTACTACGACCTGGACCAATGCGATTAGAAATCGAGAGTCGTTTGGGCCACCAATGAGACATTTATTTGCTTTAGAAAAAGACTTTGAATCTAGATTAAACGAACTATCCCAAGACTTTGACAATCCGGGAGCATTTCAAAATGTCTATCTTTTTTCTTTTAAGCTAAGTATCCTCCGCGCAATTGCTCGTCAAAAAGAATATATTGACTCGGAAGTTAAAGAGCTTATCAGAGGAAGATTGTCACTATCACTAGCTAGTCTGAATCAGCTAATGTCAGGACAAGTGATAAAACAAGATGTTGAACTTTCATCAGATCCCGATTTAGCTTTTTTAAAGAGATTGGTTGAGGATACAGAGGAATATTAATAATCATCGGCTTGGTAGGGAATGCAATTGTCTCTGTTCATACTTTTTGAACATCTAGTTTGAATGAATAACATCCAAAAAATTTACCCCAACTCTGCTAAGTATTGGCCATTCCACTGAAAAGGTCGGAGCGCAAAAAGACCTTGCGCCCACTCGCAAACTTGGCCACATCTATGGCCATAAAAAGTGATGCCACTCACTCGTACACAGAATTTCTTACCGTCTCCTAAAACAAATTTGAGTCGCTAAGTACCCGACGGACTAAGTCATTGAGGGTATGATCAACTCCAGTCTCAAAAGATCTCACCTTATCTCTCATGACTCTGCTCTAAAGATCTCCATTTGTCCCGCCACCTCCTCCGACTGCGAACTCAGCGATCTATTCAAATGAATCCTTCACTTGGCCCGCCGAGCTCTTGGCTGATTCATCTCGTCTCCCATCCGACCCCTCTTTCTGACCCTCTTCACCGTAGCTCAACTTGCGACCGCTATAAAAGCGCCAGGTTTTATGAACGATCAGGCGCGCCCCCTGTCCAAAACTAAAGTAAGCCCACAGCCATTGAAGAAAAACGAAAAATCTATTCTTAAACCTCATGAGATAAAGAACATGAATAAACACCCAAGCACACCAGGCCACAAGTCCGGTCAGCCGAAAATTTCCCGAGCTGACGACTGCGCGAGAGCGACCTATAGTAGCCATCATGCCCTTATCCCTATAAGAAAAAATGGACTTTCTGGCCCCACCCTTCACCTCACTAGAAATGACTCCGCCAACGAAATGACCCATTTGAATGGCCGCAGGCGCGACACCCGGAAGAGCCGAGCCATCCGGGAGCGAAAACGCTGCGATGTCACCCACTGCAAAGACACAAGGATTTGCGGGAAGACTTAAATCGGATTTAACAAAAAGCTTTCCATGGGAATCCTTTGGAGACTCCACGGTCCCGACCAAACTTGAGGGCTGAACTCCTGCCGCCCATAGGATCGTGCGACACTCTATCCAGTTCTGGCCAGCCCGAAGGCCTTCGGAACTCAAGCCTGAGGCTTGCGTTTGCTTTAAGACCTCCACACCCAAGTCAGCCAAATCTTTCTCGGCCCGAAAGGATAAACTTTCTGGGAATGCAGCCAAAATCCGCTCCCCCGCTTCGATAAGGTAGACCTTGGTTTGCTTGAGATCAGCTTTCTTATAATCATCGACGAGCGTGGTTTTGGCCATTTCTGCAATGGCTCCGGCAAGCTCCACTCCGGTCGGACCACCTCCTACAATTGCAAAAGTAAGAAGTGATTTTTGCCGATCTTCAGAGCTCTCTTTTTCTGCAAGTTCGAAAGCCGTTAAAATTCGTCGACGTATTTCTGTCGCTTGCTCAATGTTTTTTAAACCTGGAGCCACCGACTCCCACCCGTTGTTTCCGAAGTAAAAGTGCTTCGCACCACAAGCCAAAATAATATAGTCATAATCCTTCCACGCTCCGTCATAGAGAATCCGAGCGCGTTTAACATCGACT
>Ga0100403_1002059_pt1 | contig 16691 bp, 17 predicted proteins | sample CryGeymet201501t_FD_83663 | JGI IMG/M metagenome (GOLD analysis project Ga0100403, IMG submission 83663) | Groundwater microbial communities from Crystal Geyser aquifers in Utah, USA - Crystal Geyser metaG 2015-01t | ecosystem: Environmental > Aquatic > Deep subsurface > Groundwater | place...
CCACAATGAATACCCGCCGAAAGATTATTCTAACTATCCATCAGAGGAACAATACATAACTTCTGCTAGGCTTAATTTTCCATTTTTCAATTATGATAGACGTAAGTTTATCTCAGCTGAATTAGTATCTCCGATCCTTTCTATGTCTAAAAGTACTAATTCATTGGGAAATATTATTAATAGACAGTTCCCCTGCGGTGAGGGAATGTATATATTTACTGTAATCTGGTTTGGATGGATTCTCTCATACGATATAACTTATTTAGTTAATTATAACCAAGGATTGCATGTTAATCTTTCTCATCCAGCCTTAGATAATGATAATTTTGTAGAACTATGGACTACTTTTGAACCAGTTATTCGGTGTTTTCTTCCCGAAAGACGAAGATATGGACATTCTAGATTAATCTCAGATTTTAAAACTAGGTTTGATAAGGGTCGATATAATGATATAGAAATAGAGAGGATTGGTGTCCCAAAAAGTTGGAAAGACTTTGTCAAACTTAAGATGATTTCCTTAGGACATCGAAATAATGCCGACAATACAACTAGAATGGAGATACGTAGCCATCATTCTACAACTGATTATGATGAAATGTACAACTGGATATTGTTCTGTACCTTGTTCATGGCTGCTAGTGTTATAAACAAGAATACTTCGATGAACAAGCTACGATTACATCGCAAGGATTCTTTTGCTGAAGCATTTTATCAACTTTTTGACATGATTCAAGATACTGAACTTGAAGAATATTATTTGACCAAATATCATACAAATAAACCGCCAGAATTTCCAAATATACCAAAAAGACAAAGAGAAAGAGTTATAGTAGTACCACGAGCCGTAGATATCCTCAGGAAATCTGATAGAGAATTTATTGATAATAAGTTTCATACTTTCTTTGAAATATAGAGACTAGTAGTTTTTTAAGGATAGAGGATAGAGGATAGAGAATTATGAGAATTATGAGAATTATGAGAATTATGAGAATTATGTAAGTATACATAATTCTTCAATGATTGATCATCCCAAGTCGAAAAGTACAGTATAAGCTAGATTATACAAAGCGCGATGAAATCCATCATGTCTTGGGTATACTTCATCAAATTTGGATGTAATTTTTCTAATTTTAATTCGTGATTCTTGATATTCATAAAGATAATCTGGTTCGACTATCCTTGTTGCATACTCTATAGCATTTGGTAATGATAAAGAAGCTATAGTCTTTCTTGTTTCATCTGAAAGCAGAGTGTTCGCATCGTGAATGCAAAATCGAAAAAGATAATCCACATCTTTTCTTACTTCAAAAGGCATATCTCTGAGGAATTTATGACGAATATTTGTGTAACATGTAGACATCCGATTTTGCCTTTTTTCGTCTGCTGCAGATGCCATTATTTCACAATAAATGTTGTGAAAATGATATCTGTTAGCATCATGACAATGTATGCGTTCGATGCAACATTTTAAGCTTTTCTTTTGGAAAGGGGTAATTATGGGTCTGAACAACTTATCTAATACGAAGAAAAAATCATCAATATCTTTGTCTGTTTTATAAGACAAATCTTCATTCTTGAAGTCAAATTTCATAAATTCACGATTATCTTTGAATTCGGGGAAATACCCATAAATACAGTGATAAGCTAGATATACATAAGTGAGTTGTTCGTGCAAAGATAATTCTGGCGTTTGTATCATACGACGAAGTTCTGCGACCTGAGGGCTTGTTACCCTAATAAAATTATCTTCATTCTTATTATTCATTTCCTCTAAAGAAAGAGGAGACTAGTATTAATTCATTTTTAATCTAGTTTATATTGTGGAAAACATGTCAGAGTCACAGTATTCTAATTCATACCCTCCCTCAGAAACTTATCCTTCCAGAAGTGATTCCATCACAAACTGAATCTATGTGCTCTTTTCTGGCTTTAACGTGGATCATATCTCGTACCAGAGAAGATTCCATAATCTCGATGTGAATTCCTACTTTACAACGATGGCAATACCAGATCTCAGCCCAGTTTATATAGTCGTAACCTATGAGTTCGAATACATTATCTGTATCAGCAATGTACTTACGATCAGCGGTACACAGTTCGCAAGAATAACAAGTTGTCGTTCGATCAATATTCTTCTGGCAAGGAAAGCAAGTCTTATGTCCTTGCAACAAGGGATTTTTCTTACAATCAGGGCAAAACTCGTATTTATTGTTGTCTTTGAAAGATGTGTAATCTATTGGACGTACAAATTTCAAGTGGTCGTTCATTTTTTAGCCCTAATTCCCATTTAGATTGATTTTTATCTCAGAACTAAGATAAAAATCAAAGAATACGAGTTACTCGCACAAGTAATATTATTCCAAATCACCTTTAAACCTAAAGAGGTGGTAGAGTACTATCCAGAGCTTTACGTATGGTATCAATCGGATACCACTCTTCATCTTCATCGTTCCTGTACAAATCAATATCATGAAATAGAGAATGTATGTCTTTTAAAAAAGCTGTAATTTCATTAGTTGACTCATTATCCTCTTCGTATTTGCGACAAAAATCGAAGATAATATCACGTTCTGCTTCATGAGTAGAACAAAGAGACTCAGCATCTAGACGTAATACGTAAAGGAAGTTTCTTTTCATCCATAAGAAGGTTCGCTTCATTCTCCCTTCGTCCCTTGCATAAGGAATTTCTTCATATGATCAAATACTTCTTCTATACTTCTCTTTTCATTTCATCATATTTGTGATTCTTGTCTTGAGTCATGTTTACTTCTTTGTTATCAGTCATTTTCTCACAAAGTTATCATAGTTTTTCATTTTCTATTGATTTAAATGCAAGACTACTATATAAAACTAATGAATTCCGCTAATTCTGATCTGAAAGATGTTGATAGCAAGTATACTGCATTTGATATGGTTCAATGGCTTGAATATGAGAAAGTTGATGAACTTGGACTATGTTATGATGTATCCGGTAAGCCTAAAATTTGCGAGCGTTTTAAGCAAATGGATATGCGATCTTTTCTCAAATTCAATAAACCTCGTTATAATTGGTATGACCATATATGTGAATGGGCAGCAAAATCTAATGATTTTGAAATGCTTAAATGGGCTAGAAATCCTGCACTAAGATCGCCGAGTGAACAATTACCATTAGGAGTCTATCCAATGGATGTACGAACTGTTTATAATTGGGCAACTTTGAATGGTAATCTTGAGATGCTAAAATGGGCTAGAGACCCTAAAAATCAACCTGTAGGGGAAAATGTACCTAGATTGCATTTAGGTTTATGTGAGAATGCAGCTAAATCAGGTAACTTTGAAATGCTCAAGTATCTACGTGACCCTACTCAACATGCGGATGGAGTAGCATGTCCAATGGATCAAGCTAAGACATATATAAATGTTCCCTCGGGGAATAAGGAGATGAAAAAATGGGTTAGATATGCTCCTGCGTGCGAAGGAGATATCGAAACTACTGCAGTTATTTATGGAGACGATAAATGAGATTCATTCGTGAAAAATAGTATTTATTCATTAATTTGAATAAATACTCCGAATGATGAGATGTATCTACATCTCATCAATACCGGGTGGTAATTTTCGACATAATTTCCTTATTAGATCATTAAGATCCTTTCGGAATCCTTGATTAACTTCCTGGTCACGATGTTCTGGGTATTCTTTCTCAAGAGTGTCAATGATGCTTGCTATATATTGACGTTTAGCTATATTATTTTCTCCCCATTTTTTTGGGTCTTTATAGTCTTCAACAGTATGTCCAAAACATACACAGTAAATCATTTGTTCGACTAGGTCCTTTGTTTTTCCGTCATACTTATCTAATACATGCTTGTTCATTTCGTAGTTAAATTCAATCACTTTGGTATTGGGGAATTTGTACGTTTTGAAATGATCCGATCCAGATGAGTAGTCTAGTGAATGTACAAGTACAGAAAGTCTGTTCATAGTATCTTCAAAAGAAATAGCAGCTCTTTCTGCTGATAGTTCTCTTGCTATACTTTCAAGTGTAGACAGTTTATCTTGGTCTTTACATAATTCGTCGTAAGCAAGACAACATTTCTTGATGTTTTTCATTCTTACTATATCTCCGGGGTAAACCCCATCTACTACAAAGCCAGAAGGAAGATTACTATCAGGAGGAATACCGACAGGAAAGTTGCCTTCAGAAAGAATACCATGTTTCTTCAGTTCGAGAGGGAGCTTCTTAATGATATATAAGTATCTGATGAGTAATATATGGAGTGGGTCTTCACTATTACCAGCGTCGACGAGAAAGTTGAATAGTATCTTGGCTGGAAGTTTCATTTTAGAAATTTCTCGTGATGTCATGATTTGTTTAGGTGGGAGTGAGTATTTTTTAAACTGAGAATGTTTTTCTCTTTGGATTTGGAGGAGATAACTGATAAGAGTGAATTGTAAGGTTTTTTAATCCTTTGGATTAAAAAAACACCTATAAAGATGTATAGATCCAGAAGTATTGAGATCTCACCATCTTTCGATATTTTAATTAGATGTATGTGAAAATACACGCATTTTCTCTGTCTGTATTAGAAAGTATCCATATTCTCTTTAGAAAACCAATCATGATCCAAAGATGCTACTACTGTTGTAGTTGGGATTGGTTCATCTTTTATCCAATCAGGAATGTCGATATGTGGGGATGCAATATACATGCTAACCCCGGGACTTCTCGAGTGCCAAAATAGTAGAGGAGATAGTTGTTTTGGTATTTGGACAACTTTATTGGTATCCACTTCGTCAACTACCTCATGAGTTGTATTTTCTTTTACTTTATCATCTGCATCATAATCTACATCATAATCTACATCATCATCTACATCATCATCTACATCATCATCTACATAATTGGGTACTTTACTATCTATTTTATCTACTTCACCTACTTCACCTACTTCATCATTTCTTCCCATCATAAGATTAATCTTATGATTAATCATATTCCCAAAGGTATCATCATCTAATTTGAAACCGGATAGTTTAACTATAATGGGTTTTGTAGATATTAAAGTAAGCTTGTTTAATGGAGCCATAAAACTTGGGCAAAAGTGAAAATTATAAGTATATTTACCTTTTCGAACTGCATACCTTTGTATATGAGCTATGCCCATAGAAATAACTAATAACCCTTTTTCTTTACTGAAAGTTGTCATCTTATCGTATATCACCGGATATGGAAGAGAGAATTCATATCCTAACCCATCAGGAGTATAATCGTCAAAAAGATGAGTCACATCCTCTGTTTCGTCTTCAGCCTTATTTTCATCCTTGAAATCTTCCATTACAGGATCATATTCACCAGAGGGTGTAGTTGTACGAAATATATACTCCACTCTTTCAACATTACCATGTAATTCTTCATCTTTCCTAGCGAAATATCTACCAGTATTTGTTCTTTTGAATGCTTCGATTTCTAATATCTCTCCCAAATGAATGTCAGCATCGATATCATTCTTTCCTGAACGTTGTTTATACCTTTCGAGGATACTTTGGAAGAGCTCACTACCATTTTTCATATTGTCAGAACTCATAGTTTATAATTAAAGATATTATCTTTAATTATCATCTATTATCATCTATTCTCATCTATTATCATCTATTATCATCTATTCTTCTATATTTAAATCATCCGATACTTTTTACGTCTATGTATGCCTATGTATGCCTATGTATTTTTACTCAATATGGTTAAATAAAAAATCTCCTTAGAATCAATGTTCCTGAAAGGATTTTTTAGTATGAGGATTAATACTACCATTGCAATCAGCAATACAGATAGCTTGTTTCACAGTGAATAATGGTGTGAATGTAAGACAGGACAACCTGCAGGCTGCTTGTAGATTACTTTGCCCTTTTTCGGCAGTTCCAGGAGTATAGGGTTCTAGTTTATGGAAGGTTACTGCAGAACTTGTCTGTGGTGTATACTCACAATTACTATCAATTGTCTTGTTGAAGAAGTAATTACTCGATTCTGACGATGACATTTTTGAATTTATATAGGTTTTTGTATAAATTCAATTTTAGAGGCTGTTATTTTTACACTTCGGGCAAGTATCCCCATAATTAGGTTTGTGTTGGTAACAAGCTTTGGCTTTCTTATTCAGCATTGTACTTACGAAGCTTTTCCCACAATAGGCACAATTATGCTGACATTGACTCCAGCAATTATAACATACCGCGGCAGTATAACTTGGAAATGACATAGAACATATAATGCATTTACACGCAGAAGAATCAATAGGAACGCATACTTCACAGGCTGGTAGTTCGTAACCGGACATTTTTCTCATTCATGGAAAAGGTTTATTTTTTCAATTTTAAGCTACGATCTCTCAAGTAAATGATTTCTCGGCAAGCTATTATTGATATACTCGAACCACTTGATGATATAGACACGTCTAATATAATTACCAGTGTCACTACTTATGTAAAAATTATTGAGAAATTACGTCTTCGGTTGGATATATGCGAATTCCAAGAATACCCCGATCTTAACACATTAGAGAAAATATGGATAACTATCCAGTCTGAGAGACACTATGATAACCTTACCTTTTGGTATTACTTGGGATTGAAATATAATCCCTGTCTTACAGAAAGATTAAAGTATTTTATTATGGATCATGACATTAACCAATTCGACGAGTATGATAACTATAATCACGCTAGATACATTGGGCAAGAAGTTCCAATACCTTTTACTGAGGTTAAAGGCACCTATCCAGGATTTCCATATTGGTGGAAGAATCATTACTATGCAGCAACTTGTCTATTAACCGAAGCTAAATTATCTGAAGTCCCACCCGATGAAACTCAATTATTATCATGTAATCCATGTTTAACCCCAGAGTACATGCTGAGAAAAGAAAAAGAAGGTAAATTTACTTGCGATTGGGAATTAGCATCTGTAAATGTAAACATGACGATGAAATTCGTTAAAGATCATCCTGAACTTAAGTTTGACTTCAGCAGATTATCTTTATGCCCATCGTTAAAAGCTGAGGATATTCTTGAGAATAGGAATTTCCATTGGAATTATATAAGTATATCTTGCAACCATTTTGAGAAACATCCGGTGTACAAATGGAAATTGGAAAATGAAGGGATTATACTAAAGTAAGTGAAGGATTGTGGTGAATATGAACTTAGGACGATCCTAAAATATCTTTAAGAAGAGCTCACTACCATTTTTCATATTGTCAGAACTCATAGTTTATCATATATGATAAACTATTAAACTATTAAATAGTTTTATCCTAACTTAAATATTATTCGCACGCCATAAATGGAAGATATTACTTTCGAGCAAAAGTATGCCCATGAATGGGGACCTTTTTCTCCTATTAACGTTGAATGTGAAGATAAATCTATAACTTTAGAGGATTTCTTCCAAGGAGATGAATTAAAAAGTCTAAAACAAGCCCTGATTACTTTATTCTCATATGATCAAGGTAAAGGAAACTACTTTTCAGTAGCAGAATATAATTTACTCGAGAAAGCAGATCAGAAAATAGACATACCTAAAGTCAGTTTGTTATATGGGAAAGATTATGAATATATAACTAGACTTCTTAAATTCGACTTGTCTGCTTCAGACATTTTCGATAATTACAAGAAAAATCATATGAGAAATAATATACTTGAAAGTCCGTATAGATGTATCGTTGAATGTGTGTATAATGATGATTTACGAACATTGGAATGGTTGAACAATGAAGTATATACAGACTATCAAAGACTACCATGGAGACTAGCATGGATAAGTGCAATTGACCTAGGAAAACTAGATGTTTTAAAATGGCTACTTTCTATGGGATTACAACCATATCCAGAATTGTGGGATAGAGTAATTGAAAAAGGACAACTTGATGTATTAAAATGGTTCAAAAAACGAGGATTATGCCCATGGGACACAAATATGTGCTATGAAGCTGCTAAACATGGTCAGCTTCATATATTAAAATGGCTCAGAGACTCTAATGAACACAAAGAAATATGTCCATGGGATAAAGCTAAAATATTCTTTTCTACGGGAGATTTTAGCATCATAACTTGGTTATTACTGGAAGGTAGATTTATTCACAGTAATAGAGATATAACGACAACGTGCGCATATCCTTCCAACATATATCAAGGATTTTTGAGGAATTATTTAATTGAATGTGAAAGATTGGTATGAAAAGTACATGGTATCCGTTGTTTTTTGTTAAATTTAACAAAAAACAAACTATTATTACTCGTGTATACATTTCTCATGTTCTTTTTAAGACCTCAACTGTTTGCGACAGATCCAACAGGAGGAATAGTAAATGTATCTGGCTTAATAGTAGTAGCTATACTATTCCAGAAGTATACTCTATTAGGTACAAGAGTCTTCAGTACTTTCAATGCTGAAAGTAAGACATTAGGATAGTCGTATTCCATGTATTTATGGACGGCGTAACGTGAAATATGATCTCTCCATCTAGAAAAGTAGGCCTTTCGCATTTCTCTAGATTGTGAGACTTCTTTTCTTACAGAATTATCCAGTAAAGAAGTTAATTCTTCTCTTAACTCTTCAAAGTCCAATTTGACTTGTCTTACTGTCGAACTATTTTTATTAAATTCGGGCCATAACCAAACATCACATCCTAATTTATATATACAATTGTTGAAGAACTTGGACTTGACTTGTTCATCATCACCCACATCTCCTTCTTCAATCTTCCCATCTCTTCCACTACTTTCGATATTCGCTTCAATCTCATCCACAAGATCTAAACATTGTTTCCTTAGATCTTCCATATAAATAGGAGTTTTCATTGGTTCTATGTACGGATCAAAATTAGTTAATGTAACTTTAAGACCTTGTTTCTTTGCTTCTAGTATATCTTCGAATGATGTATCACCTTTTGCTATATTTATAACTTTGCAGTCAGACATTTATGATGAGTTTGGAATGTTTAAATTTGTTCAAGTTCTTTCTGATGAGTTGCGAGTGTATTTGAGTTAGATAAACAATATTTAACTATGTCATATTGTCTATAAAAATGAATTATTAGTTAATCAGTTATTTTTGCTATAAATGGTTGAAGAGAACTCTCAAGATAATAAAATCATCGATGATATCGCTATCAATATATATGAACCCATTCAAAGTATGATAGATTATTTATCTCATTCAGATGAAGTTAATGATTATCAAGTAGTTGTAATGCCGATTGATTATTGTATCCCATGTAGTCATCATCCTGACAGGATTAGTGGATATCAGATTATTCACGAAAAAAAATATGATATTTTCGTAAAAGTACTCGAACATATTATTAGGGATCATAAAGACGAAGAGTTTAAAACTTGCGAAACTCTCGTAAACTTTTTTATTGAAAAGTCCGATTTACAAGAAAATGATATTGAAGATATCGCTAAATGTTTTATTGAAGATGTGCTTGATGATAAATCGCAGCAATATCACAATATTACGAAATACATAAAAAAGTATATTAAAAAATCAGTTTTACCATGTTTCTCTAAGTATAAATTGAGAAAAGCTTTAATTTCAAATATACCTCTTACCCAAGAAATAATTAAGTTTCTGAAAAATAATGAGAACAAATATTGGGGACATAATCAAGACGATAAATACGGCCATTTGACTGTCTATAATTTGCCAGATAGAATTGGAGAAATATTAGACCAAAATAATGAGTTTTCAGTTAAATTAAAGTATCATCTCGTAGAGGATAAGGAAGACAAAGGTTATCTTTGTATGAAAAGAATAGCGTATAACATGATATGTTCAGCTTCTAGTAATTTGTCAGGATCGCCAAAAATTGAGGAGTGTGTTATTTCTGCTCTTGATTCGGATGATATACTACCTTATATAAAAATATTTGGATTTCCAACCCGAGAAGTAGGTAAGTGGTTATACAAAGGAGTTCACCATAATACATATTTATCACGAAAGATTCATCACGAAAGATCAAATCGTAGGTGTTGTTTTACTCTTTTATTCCTGTTGTTTATAACTATGTTTATAGCATTTCTGACATTTATTGTAAAACATTTTTAATTCATTTATACTTAATTTAAACATCTAAGTCATCAATATTCGACTGCAAAGTTACAAATAGCAAGGTAACTTTCATCTTTACAGAGATTCAAGTTCTCGAATTTTGATATATTTCGAAGTATATATCAAAATGGCACAATCTTCATGCATAAAAAATAGAATTGAGAGAGTTAAGAGCACATTATCTCTTTGTAAGAAAACTAAATCAAGAGGAACCAGATTTCATTCCACCGGGAATGAAATCTCTGTAATTTCTGTGCAAAAACAAAGGGAAAATTAAAGGACAGGGAACCCTAATGCCTGTTAGCCCTGTACGAATTGTGTTAACTTCAATTTTCATTGAAGATCAGACTATATCTTAAGAAAAGACCTAAATCTTTCCCAATCACCATTTAGTCGTTGAACTGCATCCATGCTGGAAAATCGAAACATCTTCCAGTTTAGGACTTGGCTGCTGATTACCCAATCTTTCGGAATTTTTACCATGCCCACGCCATTACGCTTGGTTCCACATAGAAATTTCTTCCTATGGGTGGTATCCGAAAGCTCTAAGGGCTTTCCAGCAATTTGATGATTTCGCCCTCGGTTTGAGAATACAAACTTTGGACTAGCGGGTTATATGTATCAAATGTCGATTTGCTGTTGACGACCTATTTGATAATGATATTTACACTGTTTTCCTACTAGAGAGATATCATACCTCTAGTAGCAGCCCACTGTTGATGGCACATTAGGGTGTTTACCACCAGAAATTCGAATGATATTATTGTTTACTGCTGTGATAACAAATTGATATGTCTGAGCATAATCTGCACCTGATTCCTCAGCTCCACCACCAGCGGCAGCTGTAACAGCTGTAGTTGAGGCTTCCGGAGAGATACTAACATTGGTAAGTTTACCATAGTTAGTGCTTCCCTTGGGATCTAGACAGATGAAGTCAAGAGAATAGGAGTACATATGATACCCTGTTTCTGTGGGAATGACAGGAGCATTGTACCACGGATCAACCAGAGAGTAAAAATCACTACCCATTTGTGCAAGACGTTGAGTATTTTCATAAGTAAGAGAAGTTTGCACAATAGGATCAACTGCGGCAGAAGGAGAGAAATTAACAAAGTTAAGAGTGGGAACTGGTGATGCGCAGGTATAATTGGACCATTGAGAACTAGTAGTGATATTTCGAACAGCAAAGAAGAGGACTTTAATTGCATGTGAGAAACGAATATCGTAGCTAGGATTAGGTTGAGTTGTAGGGTTGAAAGTCTGACGCGGAGCAGTTTGTACTTGCTCAATGAGAATATCTCTCGGTGCACAACCCATACGTTTACGTTCATCGTTAGATACGATAGCATAGTTAGCCCACACTTGAGCATTAGAAATAACCGGAGCAACACCACCAGAAATATCTGCAAGAACAGCAGGACGACTGGGATTAGCACCAAAAACACCAATGCTATCATGGATGAGAAGGTGAGTCCAATCTCTGAAACAGAAGTTGATTCTCATTTCATTATAAGGTAAAGCAGCTGTAGCAAGAGCAACACCTGAATCTCGAGTGAAGAAGAACGGAAGAGGAAGGTTGAGTGTGGCACTTGGGATAGTTGTACCAGCCATATGGATATCAAAGAGATCGTCTACATCACCGATCATGTTGGCATACCCGTTGCGTTTACCAGCCGGTGTGGTGAATGCAGCCCAGAAATCTAGATGATAGCTATCGAATCGAGCAGCAGTGAGATCGTTGAATGAGAGAGCACATTCCTCGACCAAGTTGTGCATGAGATTACGAGTCCATCGTAGAGAATCAACACTAGCACTACCAGCGACGGTAATTGCAGGAATTGTCAGACGAAGCCACGCATTAAGAAGATAATCTCCAGCACGGGAGATGTTTACTGACCAGTCTTGACCAAAAGCTGCATTTCCTGTAGCTCTTGATAGACAAACTGGAACTTGGGTAAACCATGTAGCTTTGCGTGTTTCGCGGACGAAGTAAGCAGTAGCATCGGGGCCACCATACATATACTTTTCTAATTCATCAAATGTAGCTAAATCAATAAAACCACTAGTGACGTTTGAATTGCAAATTGACATTTTTATTAAGGCGAAGAGAAAATTTTTATCGAATCGAAACTTGGAAGGTTTTAAAAGAAAGTTTAAAAAGCCTATTATCATAGAAATAGAGATAAAAATAATGAGTATTAAAGATCTAGATATCCTATCCTTGGACCTCGAGATAAAATCAGATTTCTTAAAAAGGCGTGAAAGTCTTGAGGAGAAAAAATCTAAGCTTCAGGAACTTAAATTAACACTAGAAAACGTAGAACCAATTAGACTGAGGAATGATTTAATCAAATTAATAGATAAAACAACAGAAGAAATATACGACATAGAAAATGGAATACAAGAAGGCTTTTATATATCAGAAACAACAGATTGTATAGAAAAGTATAAGAAAATACTTAGAAATCCTATCGAAGTTAGTTTTATGGGTAAAGTAAGCAAGAATAACAATGAGAAAAAGGAAATCATTGAAGAGTATATACGAATCGCTAGAAAGTATACAACACGTATTAACATTGAGCAAAAAGAAAAGAAAGATAAGATAACTTGCGGGAATTGTCCGAATAAGAAAGAGTTTGATACATCAGAAGATGGAATATATGTATGTAAGGAATGTGGTGCTGAACATGAGTTATTATACAAACTATCTTCATGTACTGATTCTGATAGAGTTAATATGATGTCTAAGTATTCTTATGATAGAGAGATACATCTCAGAGATTGTATGAATCAATATCAAGGAAAACAAAATACTACAGTTGATCAATCAGTATATGACTTGTTGGAAGAACAATGTAGTAAACATCATCTTCTTAATCTAGAATCTAATGTAAAGGAGATTAGATTCGAAAAGGTAAGGAAGAAGCATTTAGCCATGTTTTTAAAGGAATTAGGTTTAACTAAACATTATGAAAATATCAATCTTATCTATCATAATCTAACTGGTAAGAAATTAGATGATATCTCTCATTTAGAAGATTATATCCTTGCTGATTTCCGGTTATTCGCGAATGTTTACGATAAGAAATTCAAACATAAAATAGAAAGGACAAACTTTTTGAATACACATCATGTATTTTATATGTTACTCAAGAAGAGAAAGCATGTATGTAAAAAAGAGGATTTTGTCATGCTGAAAACCATAGAGCGCCAAGCTTTCCATGATGAAATAATAGATGAGTGCTTTCAAGAACTTGGATGGTCGATTCATACCTAGGAGCAAACGCCAGATAAACAAGTAGTACATCCCCAGCGCTGACAATCAGCATTTGTTTGACAAAAACAATCTGAACAACCAAGATTATTACATCCTTTCGATGTTTGCTTTGGTCCAGCTGCTATTTGACCAGTAGAATCGACTGAATACCAAAGTATAGTAGGATCTATACTTACTTCATTTATATTAGAATTCCATTTAGTTGTACCTGGAATTTGGCATCTATCACAATTAATGGTTCCGAAACTCGGTATGATAGCATCGCCGTTGAATGTGGCTTGTGTGAAATTGCAAGAATTACATGAATCGCAAAACTTTGCCCATAAGGCCATGTTTGCTTTATCAGTTGGATTTGACAAGTTACAAATGTTATTATATTGACAAGTATTCCCAACACATTGACCAACTCTAGTATTACAATTACATGAAGGTAACCCACAACCTGGATCTCCACAAAAATCTGTTCCCTGGCAGATTTTTGGTGTACAACATATACCGTTATAACATACTTGAGTTGAATCACATTCACAACTCCCTCCATCACACATCGTACCTTTACCACAAACTATACCATCACATTGTTCAGCACAGCATTTTCCATTCACACATTTGTTAGGTGGAGAACAACCGCATGGTTGACCACACCCATTATCTTGAGAGCAAGTTTTATTCTCACAATTTGGTTGGCAACATTTCCCATTATAACAAACACAACAATCATCACCACAATCACTATTTTGAGAACAAGATTTACCTACGCAAGAACACAAAACAGGTTTAGATTTGAGTAAATAGTAAGTTAACCATGTTATTAATGCTATGGCAAGTAAAACCCCCCAAAATATAAGGAATTGATATATCTTCTTCATTATTTATTTGTTGGGAACATATATTACTTATTTAGTTACTTGGATAGATAGATGGATAGACAAATAGATAGACATGTAGACAAGTTTTTGCACAATTGTTATTATTGGATTATTCATCATCTTCATCAGGTTGTTGTAACTGAATCCTCAAATTGTGAAGTTCTTCTTGGGCTTGTTGATGTTCTTGGGCAGCTTTACGGAAATCCTCATCTCGTTGTTTCTTGGCAATTGCTTCTATTTTCTCCATCTGAGCTTGCTTTCTGAGGTCATCTGCTTCTTTCTTTAATTCTGCTATTTTATTCTTAGCCATCAAGGCTCCTTTACGAACTCGTTTTATATCTTTGTTTCCTCTTAATTTAGAAAATACAATACCAAAATTAACAACTGCCCATACTGCAGTTCCAAATCCTAATATGCCTCCCCATAGATTGATACTATTTTTAAGATCACTTGATAAACAAGCAGTCTTTTGTCCTATAATAGTCATGAAGAAGATGAATAATATAAGGAAGGAAGTTCCCATAAATCCAGACATACCAGAACTGAAATGTGGCCCTCGTATTTCACATTTATATGCACATAATAACATTGCAATATTTGTGATCATTATTATAACACTGATCACTATTAATGCCCTAATAGTCGTTCTTAACCCATTACTAGCACAAGCAGGTAATTGTTGATCTAACCAACTTCCTATTATCAATGATAATGTTGAAATAATGAACCCAATTACGTAATAAGCTATGAGTAAATTCATTCTTTATTGAATGAATTTTAGTTAAACAAAATTCTAAATGAGGTTATATTACAGCCGAAGTTACTGGATGTTTAGGTCCTCTTTTAGCCCTATGTCTTTTACGACCTGCAGGTTTCTTTAATATTGATGTTGGGTTTGCTATATTAGGCATCGGGACTAATTGTTGTGGAGGTTGAAATACTGGTGGTTTATATTGTGGTTGAGGTGGTCTTTGTTGTTGGAATTGTTGGAGTTCAAGTTTTTTTTGAGGAGGCAGCTGAGGTGGTTGAAAAATATTATCATCTCTGGGTCTCTTTTTAGGTCGATCTTCAAAAGGAGTTTTTTGTAATACTCTAGTTGTTCTCAAGACTTTCATTCCACCTTTTTTAGCTTCTAACCAACTAGGCATACCCATAGCTGCAAATGTTGCTCCTAATACACAAGACACAAATATAATGGAAGCTATGACTAACATTGCTATCAGCATCTTCTTAAGTTTAGAACTATCGCAAGCACCAACACTTTTGGACAATGAATTAAGCATCACAGAAAGTAATATTATCAAGCCCAGTGATATGAATCCTGATATACCAAAATATAACTCAGCTGTGGTATCTTCGTATGAATCATAATCATAACAATCTTCTTTGGTCCTAAGAATGCAAACCCAATAGCATATACCTACTGTAGCCATACCAGCTCCCATTGCCAAAATACCAGTAAGTCCACTTCTAAGTAATTTATTAGTACAATCAACAGATACGTAATTATAACTTACCGCTGCTAGGGAGAATAAAAAAACTCCTGCTACGATCATTGACAAAGTTGCTATCTTGTCATAATCTTTCTTTACTAATACCATTTTCTCAGAAGCAAGATATTTTTATTCTCAAGTTTTTACCTGTAAGTGGAAACACATGTATTTTTCTTGTATTTAGAGTAGCAAGGATATATTGTGGTGCATGCGGGTTGAAAACAATCATTTGGAAAATCTGGCTTAGTCTGAGGTACATACTCTCTAGGATTATTTGATAGTTTTCTCCATCCAGCTTCTCTTTCGAAGACTATAGGATCAGGATAATAATACACTCCTCTATAAAATCTAGTGTAAGGATGATGGTTCATATCAGTAATTGCATTCAAACAAGAAAGATTATTAGCAAAGAAAGGGTCACAACCTTTCTTTGAAAGGATCATATTTCTAACGGAGTTTACATTGTGCATGTTAAGAAGAGGGGTAATTTCTTCACTGGTGAAATCTTCATTTTTGGTATTATCTGCTTTTTGCATATTTATTAAACCCAAAACTTTATTTGATCTTTAACATAGTCATTTATGTTATTTGTATACAGTTTAGCGCATGTATTCACAAACCCGTGAAACAGACTCTTGTACCACGAATCGGGATATAAACTGCAATATTTCTTGTATGTAATAATAATTTTACTTTCATCATTTTTAATAGTCTTATACATGACGTAATTTGCTTTCATTAATGTATTTAACTTTTCTTTCAGAGATGGGTCATCTGTCGTATTACTTAGAATAAAAGGGATGTATCTATAATAATAAAATTCATCATCTTTGTTATTTAGTAGTTTTATGTACGCTATTATGCTACAAATGACAGCATCAAAATTATTATTAACATGACCTCTCAGAGAGTCTAATATATCTTCTGCTGGTTTAATATCAATACCAAACCCGCTAAAG
>Ga0100403_1002060_pt1 | contig 16689 bp, 26 predicted proteins | sample CryGeymet201501t_FD_83663 | JGI IMG/M metagenome (GOLD analysis project Ga0100403, IMG submission 83663) | Groundwater microbial communities from Crystal Geyser aquifers in Utah, USA - Crystal Geyser metaG 2015-01t | ecosystem: Environmental > Aquatic > Deep subsurface > Groundwater | place...
CCCACGCTATTTGTTTTTTGACCTTCTCTTCAAGTCTCTCTTGGTTTGTAAGTGTGTGGTTAAGTTTATCTTGATCAAAAAAGGGACACCCACCTCGGAGGATGTTACGCGCTCTTTATGTGGTTTGGTACAACTGTCTTACGCATCCAGTGCTCGTCTGTAGTTACGTGGTGTGGTCTGACATACTTTCCAGTGAGAGTACTGTACTGGTTCATAGGAAAGGAGTGGTCAGGCCGAATAACGAAACCCTCCCTCTCTTTTCCATATTTGGAAGGAGCGGGTTTGGAAAGTTCGGCTACCACTTCTTCTGTAAAGATACCCCTAAACAAAACAGGTACGGTGTGTAAATCAAGGGACAGGGTCCACAATCTTGTTATGTCCCAGGCGCAACAGATCTCTTTCTCGTCGATAACTGAAAATACTAGGAAGTAGCCAGGGAGGGTGTCGTATGCAATGCTGTGCTGTGCGTATAGATACTCCCCACAGACCCGCCAGCCCTTCGGCAGTAAGTAGGCGAAGGTTGGTATCCTCTGCTTCAACCAGGCCCGTGAAGGGTGTTTGTTGGGTGTCAGAGAGCGGGCGTGTGTTGTACCGTCTTGATAGACGGTGGTGTTCTCTCCATCCATCTTCTCTGTGATGACTACACTCTTACCTTCAAATACAGAAATGTCAGCATGACTCTTATCGTCAGAGGTGGCACCGGGGCTGGTTGGAATATGCCACGTTCTTGGAAACTTGATAGGCATGATGACTAGTCCTTGACAGTACAGTTTGAGGTTTCTGCCCGGACTCGAACCGGAGACCAGCTAGGTTGGTAGGTCCTCCTGGTATTGAACCAGGTTCCCCGCTTTAAAAGAGCGGTGCTTCACCTTAAAGCTTAGGACCCTTGAGGTTGCGTACGTTCCTGGTTTCTATACGCCCGCGCTAACGCTAACGTATAGAAAGTCTTGGCTTTCTTGTATTCCGCGTGCGCGCAGATTAGATAATCTTCCGCTCTCGGACGCAGATAGCTATTTCCCGTAAGCGTGGTGATCCGGCACTCTTTGTGCGCCGCTGCATATGCATCGGCGGCGGTCAAAAAAGCTTCATAAGCGTATGCCGCTACGTATGCCCTTTCATATTCTTCCTTTTTCATAATTTCCTTCCACCCCCATATAGCGTGCGCTGCACGGGCCGCGCGCGTGGCACGTGCCGCTTCTCGTTCTGTTATCCAAGCAGCGCGTGCCGAAGCGCTTCGCTCGTCTATTTCTGCTACTGCTTCCCATGCACGTGTGGCACGGGAAGCGACCAGTTCTGCTTCCCATACTACTTCCCATGCGGTTTCAACCGCTTGGGAAGCCGTATAGGCGGCGAGTCGCGCGTTGCGTGCGGCTTTATCTTCCACTTCTTTCTCCCTTTTGCGGCTCTGACTCTACAAGAGCTATGCCAGGCCAAGCCAGGTTGGGGGAAGGGAAGATATCTTCCCCCTTCCTACTGGTCTTTGTTCGTCTTGCTTACGAAGCGAGCAAGGCGCGCCGCAGCTTCCTGAGTTGTTTTGCTATTTCAGAGATTCGATCATAGCCCTGATTTCCTCGGGCGAAGAGGCGATGAGTTGCTCGTCTTCCTTACGCTCCAGGATACCTAGCAGCTTCTGCTTTCTTTCCTTACGTGCAGAAGCATTGGCACGAGCCTCGTTCTCTGCTAGACGTACTGCGATAACTCGCTTCAGGATATCAAGCTGAAGTTGGGAAACGGGATCCTCCTTCGAAGAAGCCTCTACGAAGGAGATGGTGTTGTCGTTGCGTAGCTTGAGGTGAACTGCCCTAGCAACGTCGTCCAAGTTGGCCTTGCCTACCTTGCTAGACAAGGGTAGGTCCCACAGGTCCTCTACAGACAGTAGGCCCTTAGGGGAGTCAAAGCGAAGCTTGAAGCGAGACGCTTGTTCGAACATGGTGTTGCTCCTAGAAAACGAGTTTGACAGTCCTGGTGAAGCTACCTTTGACACGGCAAAGCAGGGTGTTTCGCTTGGTACTGGAGAACCCAAGACCACTAAGCTGGTTGTCTGACTCAGAGGTTCTCATCTTGGCACCGACCATCTCAATGACCTTGCGGTGTGGATCCAACTCGCTTTTAAGAAACTCGTTGAAAAAGCCACGTGCCTGGCCTTTGTTCTTACAGCCGTCGAGCATGAAGAAGTAGTGCTTGTTGCCAAGACCTGTCTGCTCATCCCAATAGTTGGGTGAGTACATGATAACGTTCACCTTACGGAAGGTCTGTGTCTTGATACCCCACATCTCCTTAGCAGAATGTGTCTCTTTCAGGCGATGCTTGATACTAAACTCACCACCTTTCAAGGTTACTTCTGCTACTGTGACCCACTCCTTGTGTTCTACACGGGCGGGGTACTCATACTGGTACAGGTTTCCGCCGAACTCGATCTCGGCGTGGAAACCCCCTCGTGTAGGAATACGCATCTGCCAGTTGTGGATCTTACAGATGTAGGTGCCTTGAGGCATACGACTGAGCGTAGGGAAGGTAATGTTCTCTACCGGGATGTAAGACGCAAGGGCAGGTGAGGTGTAGTCTACGTCTTGAATACCTCCTGAAGTTGAATGGTTACGGTTGTTCCACCCGACTCGTTCGCGGTTGCCGTACCTGTCGTTACTACCATTTCCGTTTTTTATGTTAGATCCAGGCATAAACACATGTAAGTCCATCAACGAGGCGTTGCGGGCTCCTGGGTGGTTCCAGGAATGGGAGAAACGGAAGGCACCGTCTACGCGTCCCCCTTGTTCACTAACAGCTCGTCGGATATCGGAGTCAGCAAGCTCGTCTTTGTAAGCCCAGCTAAAGTTGTTATCCCACTTGAATAGGCTACCTGCTGTGGGATCCACAGGAGCAATGAGGCTAACAAGGTTAGCAAAGTGCTTGTTTTCTACCAACACCTCTACTGAGGTAGCACGGGGCAGGATATCAGAGAGGAACTTCTCTACTGGAACCTCCTCTACCTTGTCTAGCTTGCCTGGCTTTTCGGTAACCTCGGCGGAGAGGTCATCGAACACATTAGCAGTCATACCCCTGCACGCGTCACGATTAGCGAACAGGATATTATTTACTGTAATGTCGGCAAGGGTAGCGTATCGGCGCTCAAGGGCTGATATAAGCCCAAGAGACTCAATGGTGTTCCTGGCCTTCTGGATCATAGCCTTGGTAGCTAGAGCGGTAGGACGCTTGTAGTTCGTTGGAGCTACCTTGGCTTCGAAGGAGTTTACTGCCTCCGTCAGGTCCTTGCCTTCTGACAAGTCAACCAGGAGGGTACCAATTACGGTATTACGAATCCTGGTGACAGAGGCTGATTGGGTATTGATGTGTTCCCATACAAAGTTGTCTCGCTTTGCTTCGTCTGTCTTGTCGAAGTCTCGCTTTGTCTCGCGGAACTCCTCTACTGCGTACTTGTTCTCTTCGCCCCTGTAGAGAGAGTTCTGCTTGATCAGATCTAGGACAGTGTCGAGTGCATCCATCGTTATCTCGGTAAGGCTACGAAGAAGTACGTCGTGGTCTGCTGTATACCCAGAGAGCTTGGTGGGAATGCTGGCCTTGGTACGCACACACTCGTTAGGTATGTTGAAGAAGAAGTGATCAAAGGTCTTGACTCTATCAACAGTGTCCTGAAAGCTCTTCTCTACACCTACCTTCTTCTCATAGTGGAAGAAGGGACCGCTTATAGGCCTGGACCTGACCAATGCTGACAACTTGTCAGCAACGGCCTGGTAGTTGGGATCGTCAAGCTGGATATCCCAGATACTGACGAGCTTGTTCTGAATAATAGTGACTACGTTTCCAACTGCACGGATAAACTGGCGGCAAGCACTACAGTTGTGTTCGGTACGTTTCTTGTAGATAGGATCGGAACCTGGCGGAAAGCTGCTCAGGTAGGTATCCCAAAGGAGATCCTTCTCAACTTTGGTACGGTAGAGAAGAAACCCCTTCTTATTCATTATCAAGAAGCGGTGTGCAACAGCAGTCCTGAATTTGTTAAAGTCCATCTCGACTTTGATTGTCTTCATCTTTTCGCGCTTCCCTTTCTTTGTTGACTAAGTGGAGCCTTCGATAGGGTACGATCCTACAACCTCAGCTTTACAGAAGCCGCGCTCTAGCCGATTGAGCTACGAAGGCTTTTTTGGTAGTGGTGCACCTTTTACTTCTTCTTCTTACTGGTCTTCTTCGGAGGAGCTTCCTTGTCCGCCACCTTCTGAGAGACGATGACTATCTCGGAGCCCTCAATGAAGAACTTCCGCTGGTACTCTGACGACTTGGTTGTCTTGGTTCCCCGAGGGAGTGGCTTCTTGGTCTTGGAGTCTACTGCCCAGCGATCCTGGGAGAGCATTCCCCTGACTCTGATGATGTCTCCGGTAGAGATACGGCTGTCTACTGCCTTGGTAGCGGATTCTCCGAAGGCCTTCACCTGGACACCCATGGTGAAGTCGAAGGGATTGCCCGACTGTGGTCGAACTTCTCGCTCGTTGAGCACGAACATGTTGATGTAATCGGTGCCTCCCTTTGAGGTACCGGCCGTGATGTTGTTGACGCGCCCTTCGATGGTGATTTCGTTCTGCAACTTACACCTCCACTTCTGCTGCCACTTGGGCGTCTGCTGCCCTTTTGGCCTTTTCACCACGGATAGCCTCCGTAGTGACAACCGCTTCCAGGTCCGCTGGGAGAGGGTAGTGCTTCTTCAGTGCTTCGAGGACCATCTGGAGTACCTCAGCTGGGTGAGCGTCTCCGGGAATGGTCAGTGTTATCAGCTTGTCCTTTGGCTTGTTCTTGGAAAACAGGGATAGGACAGCTTCCGCTTCCCGTGTGAATCCGCAGGCTACGTACTTAGCTGTATCCTTTACTCCCAGATCAGCTTCAGCGGAACGGAACAAACGTTCTCGGATAATGCCTGCGGCAGCGCCGGCGGCGAAGGCTAGAAGAACGCCCATAGCTTTTCTTCCCTTTCTTCTGGTTGAGTTTCTGGTTTCGAGGAACGAAGCAGTTCGCAGATGGTTGCTATTGTTAGGTTTGGGCGATTAGAAGAGTTCTCCTTCTGTGACAATGACAGAAGTAGGATCTACTGTCCTGTTGTGTTTTGTTGGTTTCTTATCCTTAAGTAAAAGGAAGCAAAATAACGCGGACAGTACAAGGAGAACAAGTAGTAGAAAAGTCTTGGTGTATAGACAGCTGAAGTGGCTAACAGCAGGTGGTTGTTGTTTTCTCTTCTCATCTACACACTTGGGACAGCAGGGCCGCCCAATACCGGATGACAAGATCAACGGAAGGTCGTGCGTGACACACTTGTTGTCATCTAGCAGAGCCTTGATGGTAGAGAGGCTCTTTACCTGAGCCTCAAGCTCCCTCATCTTCTGGTATATTTCTGTGGTCCCCTTGCGTTCCTTATCCACAATGTTACTGACGTTATCCTTTCGTAGGGCAACAACCATTACGATAAACCTTGCATAGATTGGTAGCGTTCTATCCAATTCTTCTTTGGTGATGGGATTCTTTAATACGTCTTCGTAAGATGCATCCATTTTGATGTGTTTCATGGGGATTCTACTTCTTCTTGCTGTCTGCCCAGTGCTTGGAGAACGATAGAGGGATGCAGGAAGGACAGGTGGTGGCTAACACTTCTTTGTGCTCTTCCACATTTTGGAACCCAAAGGCGGTAGCCTCAATTACCACGCGAGGGGCTCTGTCTGCAATGAATGCCCTACAATGAGAGCACTCGTTGCTCGTAGGTGCAGGAATGTTGAGGGTAGTAGCTGTCTTGGCCAGCTCGTCTGCTAGCATACCTAAGTACTCGACCATCGAGAGATAGTCTGTTTCGAACTTGATCCCTGTAATAATTTGTATCATTGATGAGAGGATAAAGTCTGTTGATATTTCTAATTCGGCCATGATTAGCTCCTTGTACTAGAGGATATTTGTAGTCTAAGCAGTTTGTTGGTAGCCTCAAGCCTGTTCACCTTCTGTAACAGCAGGACTATTACCTCTATGGCCTGCTCGTGAAGTCTTTTTGCTTTTTGGAGTTCTTCCAACGTTGGTAGGTTTTGCTCCGGTGAACTGTTTGTCTCCATATTTTTCTACCTGTTTTAACCATCTGGAGAAGCAGTAGGAGCACAATCCTGACCAGTGCTTTTCTATCTCCCGTTTACATGGAGAACAGTAAACAGGAAACGGTGTCGTCTTCTCTTTCTTTTTCTTTACCATTATTGTGAGAGGAGTGAGTTTACTACCTCTGCCTCCCAGGTGTTTAGTCTACCAGAGGACAGCTCGTTAAGAGGTGGCAACATCTGGAAGGTTTGCCATGCATCAACAATGGCCTGAACGCGGGGACGGATTCTGTTCTCTTCAAGATACTGGGTGTACTGATTCAAGTTAAGCCTCCGTTTCGAACCAGATAAAGAGGACTTTTCTGGCGAGTTGGTTAGTTGACTGTTTCAGTGTCTGTCTGCATCTTAGCAGTTTTTCTAGGATTGCACTTAAGAATGGAAAGGAAATAAGCTTAGGTTGACTTGGTTTTTCTATAAAGAAGAACCTGTGACTGTGTGTTTTCTTTCCTGAGTAGCAACACTCTGCACATACAGCGGCGGCATATTCGTAATCTGGGTCCTTACTTGAGATTACTATTTCGTACGCAACGGATTGTTGTACCATTGCTATCTCTCTAGCTGCTTCGTGGGAGATTACGGGTGTTACTACCTTCTCTCCTTTAGGAGCTTTGTACCAGGTTCCACAAGAGAACGATATCGGTATACGTTTCTCCATGTGGGGTGCCTTTCTTCTTGCAGTATATTAATCTCCACAAACCTGCTGCTCTTCAAAGTTCTTGACCCGCAGCTTGAGGTTTTCTAACCTCTTTTCTGCGTTTGTGACGGAGAACTGTGCGGCGTTGAAGATGTTTGTTGCCCTACTGAGTAACAGACGAGATTCCTCCAAATGTTTTTCTGCTGTTTCCACATGACGCAGCAGTGACTGTTTGAAGCTATCATTTCCTAACACGGAGTGATCCATTCACAGACTCGTGGTGTAGGTGCTGACAGAAATCGTCTCGGTGCCACATCTTGCGCCTGAGCGACCGGGTGTCCGCTGCAACGGCTACTTGTTGATACCCTACCTTTCCTAGCAGTGCTAGGTAAGGATTGTCATCGGTGCGTTTGAGCAGTGCTACCTTCCCGTCTTTCAGACAATGCAAGATACCCTCTTTGTCCGGACAGTAGATACCCTCTCCTCCACTGATGACGATGAACTTCTGCTTCCGGTTTCCGAGCACTCGCTTCCAGCTCTCGGTCTTCTCCTGGATGATCATGGCTGTGGTTGGGTCACAGGCGCTGCAAACGGGAGCAGAACCAATTCCTTCCCAACGTACGACGCCTGGCGTCTGGTTGAGTAGGCTGAGCAGATGAGCTACGTTAGCGGCCTCCTCTGCGGTACTGCATACGGTGATGATAGGAGCATCCCTGTTACCGTTAGCATAGCTCTGCTTGTCCCCGTACACAAAGACGGTATGGGTTTGGTTGTCTGCCCAAACGACGTAGCTACCGGCGCTGGCCTTGATGATCTCTTGGATATTCATCGCTTTTTTCCTTTTTAGTTTATCTTGTTTGGTAGTCCCTGGCGGATTCGAACCGCCGTCGTCTGGATGTAGGCCAGAAATCCTACCGTTAGAAGAAGGGACTGTGCTAAATTCGCCACTATTTCCAAAGAAGAAGATAGGTGAGGAGGACTGATGTTAGCACATGAATGAACATGTAAGAAAGACACAGGTGGGACAAGAGCCGGATACGCTGCTCGTTCTGATTATGAAGTACCTTCAACTCAAGAATCTTAACCTCGTGTATGCTCAACCAATGTCCATGTAAGAGAATGGAACCTTCGGCAGAGGCAATGCTATCTTTGTAATCAGACATTAGAGAACCTCAATCTCGAAGGTTCCAAAAGGTAATACAGACACGTTGTACTCGTGGAGATCGGCGGCCATTTCCCTAGCAGCAACGTAATTGTGAGAGTGAATCACTATAGAGGTGATAGGCACGACGTTGTCCGCTAAGAACTTGGACACGTCTCTGCCACACCCATTTGCGAGGGCACCAAGGTCATGGTCTATGAACATAATATCCCAGTAGTCCTTCTCTTGAAGGAGCTTGATACATGTTGGTGCGTCAATAAAGACGTAAAGGTGTAAGCAATCCTTGAGAATACGGCCGAAGTACCTTTGTCTGTTTACGTCGTCCTCAACGATGAGAATGTGTGAATCCCTCGGTATCCCTATCAAGGTCTTCTTCATAGAGTTTGCTCCGAGAAACCTTGCCCTTCAGGGCGTGGAACAGTCACTTGCGTCCCTTTTTGTATTTTTCTAACAAGAGATCGGCTATTAGGTTATCTACTTCCAGCATGCTGAGCAAGATGGCGTTGATGATATCTTCGAGGTAGTATCTGTTGTCGTCTTTGGATAGGCTTGTTTTGCCTATCGTTATTGCCTTCTTACGTAGTTCTTTCAGTTCTTTATACAGCTCTTCAGCGGTTTCTATTGTTAGTTTATGTGTTTCTTTCTTTTTCTTGGTCATTTTGTTCTCCTGGTTGCCCTACTAGGATTCGAACCTAGATATCCCGCTTCAAAGGCGGGTACACTGCCGTTGTGTTATAGGGCACTGAAACCTCGGCGTTCGGGCTGGGGATATAAGGCGTGGTCCTTCTTGTGCCTTACATGGTTGCATGATACAATGTAATATATAGGGTTATCTTTTTTTCTTTGTGCTACCCCTCAAGAACTCTTTCTTTTGTGGGAAGCATGGGTGTCTTTTTATGTGTTCACACGCAACCATGTAAGGCACAAGGAGGACGGCGCCTTATTTTCATGAGCAGCTTTCCTAGGTGGTTCATGCCAACAATGTTCTTACACTTGTGGCACAGACAGTTCCCGTAGAAATTGTCATGACAGTAGTTGCCTTCAACCAGTTCTTCATATCCTGTACTCTTGAGCTGGGATAAAAGCCTGTAATCCTCAAACTTCTTTCGCAGAAGCTCCTCCATAATACTGAGCTTGACCTGTTCCCAGTCGGGACGTAGGACAAGTAGGCGCCCAGCTCTTTTAGCTGCTCTAGGAGTAGGCATTACCTTTATGGTAAACCTATCCAAATAATCAAGAGATTTCGCGGCCTGGTATGCATGTTCTACTGTGTCATAAAGCATGTTCTCGTAGAGAATGGGTGCTGGAGAGAAGTTAGAGAGAAAGCTGTACTTCTTTCTAAAGGAGTCAATCACCTTAGTACCCCTTCTGATGAAAGAACACCCGTAGTCATAAATCTCTGATAAAGCACGATGGCCTACTACCCCATATCTTCTGTTAACAAGGGCCTTATAGACCCCGCTTCTGTTTGGTCTCGGGCTCCTTCCTAGTAGCTATGGCCGTTGCCGTTACAGTGGGCGTTGCCGTAGCCGTAACCGTTACCGTTACCGCAGCCGTCGCCGTCGCCGTAGCCGTAGCCGTTACCGTTACCATAGCCGTTACCGTAGCCATCGCCGTAGCCGTAGCCGTTACGGTAGCCGTTGCCGTAGCCGTTGCCGTCGCCGTCGCCGTAGCCGTAGCCGTTACCGTTACCATAGCCGTTACCGTAGCCATCGCCGTAGCCGTAGCCGTTACGGTAGCCGTCGCTGTAGTCGTTACCGTAGCCGTCGCCAAGTATTGTTGGGGAGAAGATTACCCCAATTTGGGTAGTCATGCGTAGGACTCACATACCAGTGTTAGAACGTTGGTCTCAGGTTCCTTCTAAGCAGCTATGGCCTTGCCGTAACCGTTGCCATGGCCGTTGCCGTCGGCGTGGAAGTGACCGTTGCCGTCGCGGTAGCCGTCGCCGTGGCCGTAGCCGTTACCGTTGCCGTCGCCGTCGCCGTCGCCGTAGCCGTTACCGTAGCTGTCGCCGTAGCCGTAGCCGTTACCGTAGCCGTCGCCGTAGCCGTTACCATAGCCGTAGCCGTAGCCGTCACCGTATCCGTTGCCGTAGCAGTTACCGTTACCGTAACTGTTACCACAGCTGTCGCCAAGCATTGTTGGGGAGTAGATTACCCCAGTTTGGGTAATCATGCGTAGGCCTCACATTTTAGTGTTAGAACGTTGATCTCAGGCTCTTTCCCAATAGCTGTTGCCACAGCCGTTGCCATCGCCGTAACCGTCGCCGTAGCCGTAGCCGTTACCGTCGCCGTAGCCGTAGCCGTGGCCGTTACCGTCGCCGTAGCCGTAGCCGTGGCCGTTACCGTCACTGTAGCTGTAGCTGTGGCCGTTACCGTCGCTGTCGTCGTAGCTGTAGCCGTTACCACAGCTGCTGGCAAGCGTTGTTGGGGAGTAGATTATCCCAACTTGGGTAGCCATGCAGAGACCTCACATTTCAGCGTTAGTACGACAGTGAGCTTGTGCGCTTGGACAAAACCCATCTCATCCAGAATGGTTTTGGAGGTTGGTCCCTTTGTGATTTCTCCGAGCCCCTTGGTTGTTCCCCAGTTTCTGATACTCTTGGACTTGGAGACCGTGATCTCGTCTCCGTTCTCGTTGTAGATTCCTACTAGTATCCAGCCCCGTTGTAGTACGACAATGCGCACGTCGTTGCCTAAGAAGGCTTCCTTCTGTGCTTTCATCTCTGCTTCGATCTCTGCCTGGATACTGTTACGGAGATCCTGAAGGATTTGGTTTGACATGGTACTTTTCCTTCTCTGTTGGGCACAGGAACCAGTGCCTGTGGCGTTACCTGTACCTTTCTTTGGTTTGTAGGTATGTGGTTAAGTTTATCTTGATCAAAAAAGGACACCCACCTCCCAAGGGAGGTGAGTGTTCCTTCTGTTCTGCTGTAAGCGGGGTCTCTAAGAGACCCCGCTTCTGTGCGTGGAAGCCCTTTAGACCCCGCTCATTCTACTCCTTGGCTACCACATGGGCAACTACGTCCGTGCCGTCACAGAAGACGACCTTGGACGGAATCGCAGGTACGTAGGTATACGTCCTACCCCTGCGAATGCACTTCGCCGGCCGACCCTTGATTACCCGCGTGCAGCGGTGGATCAAGTAGGCCTCCGGATTGTTCCAAGTTATCTTCGAGGGGTTGTCTGCTATCTCTCGGCAGACAGCCTCGTAAACGTTGTATGGAACCGAGGTGTTGGGCATGTGCTCATAAGGCACGCCCACCTCCCGGTAGTGCTTCATCATCTCCCGACGTTCGTTCTGCTCCTGTCTCTTGGCAGAGATAGAAGCATTACGAGTGAGACGTCGGGCCTTCGACTTGGCATAGTTCGCCATGTCGTAAGGCACCCGCTCCTCTATGACGGGCCGGACTTTGTCCTTGGGGATATCGTTCGGTCCCCAGTTGAGAATCACCCACTCGAAGGTAAGCAGGCGCGCCAGGTTCAGTCTCTTCCTGTTGATCTGCCTGCCACACTTGTGACAGTGCGACACAGAGGTGGGACTGAAGTAAGCGTCCCCGATTGGCTTCTCTGGGATCGGACCAGGGACAATGTGCTTGGCACCCTTGTTGAGCTTCTTCAGGGTGGTGCACATTATGTCCGCCATCTCCCTGGCCTTGCCCAGATCGTTTTTGGCCGCCTTGTCGTAGCGCCTCTTAGCTGTGGTGTACAGCTTGGCTAGCCGCGACCTCTCTTCGGCCTTCTTGGTACGCCTGGTACGGCTCTGGAAGACCTTCTGGTCCTCGACGTTGGCCAGCCTGAAGCGGGCCCGCATCTGGTCCCTGAGGGCCCTGACGAGCACGGGCGGCCCTAGCACGTCCACCTCAAAGTAGGCAGGCTTAAACTCCTGCTTGGAAATGAAGGCGTCGTCCTTCTCCTTGATCTCGTCGGAGATCGGAATCAGGACAGAGACAGACTCGGTACCCCAAGGGGTCCTATCCGCCGACCTGATAATCACGTTCCCCTCGTCCGCCTTCTTCTTGCAGTCCGCAATGAACTCGTCGCGGAGCTGCTTGTTGGACCAGGTGTTGGTCTCGAAGGACCAGGACAACGAGGGGAATCCCTTATTCCAACGGGATCCCGACCCCGCCAAGCCCTTAATGGGATTGAGCTTGTGGTCGAAGACCCGCCACCACGTGGTGTGCTCAAGGCGAACCGAGCACCACCACTCTGAGGCTTCCTTGTAAAAGGTGGGAACGAAGAACTCGATGTTGGACGACGCCAACAGATTCTCCACGTCCACCTTGTCGATGGCCAGCCAGGAGGTAATACCGTTTTTCTTCATGCGGGCCAGAAACTCCATCGCCTCGGCCTTCTCCTTTAGCTCGAAGCGGGCGATTTCCTTCCCATCCACGTCCCGCACGATATACCGAGCGGTGACACGAGCGGGCCTGCGGGGAGGGTACGTACGCCGGGTGGCCATCCGGACCACCTTACCGTTGACCGTAGTGGTCTCGGGGCCACAGCCCCACAGATCCGACGTGCTGTCGTCATCCCACGGGAACTCGTCGGACGCAGAGCCAGGAAACGGCCGCTCGCGCTTGCCCTGGTCCGACTTGAAGGCGCCGGGCAAGTCCCTCTCCCCATTGTAGGACCGAGCGTTGTTGATACGCTCGATCCGATCTGGGTCGGGATCGTCCAGCCAGTTCCCGTAGAGGATCCGATTGGAGGGCTGGTGAAGGGAGACGATCTCCCCCTTCACAAACGCGATCCTGAAAATGCGACAGACGTCGTCCAGCACCTCATACGTAAGGCGCGTCTCGACGAAGTCGTCGTAGCTGCGAACCTCGGGGTACAACTGGCGGACCATATCGGCCCACAAGTCGCACTCCATGTCACGGCGACGGTTCCAGTAATCATACGCAGCCAGCTGCGGCTTGAGCATGAACTTTCCCGCGTCGTTCGTCTCGGGGACGCTGTGCGGCCCCTCGAGAGCCGCACACATCTGGAGATAGCGGGACTCCTCGTCCTTCGCATAGTGGCGCTTACCCAGCACCACGTCTCCGTTGTTTCTGACAATGGAAATGCGCAGGTTGTCTGCGAGGGCCGCGCGGACACCCTCTGTCTTCATCATTTCAGATCTCCCCAACGATCATGGTGACCTGCTGGGTGGACTTGTCCGGGTTCAGGGTGCCACTCATGAACGGCGAGTAGAACCCCCGGTGCCCTGTTGCCTTGGTGGTGAACAGGGTCTTACCCTTGTTCGACTCCCTGATCGGGACGATTCCCTGCCGGGTCTTGAGCATGTGCCTAACAGTCGGGATCAACATATCCCTCATGCCAAACCAGCTGGTGGACCAGCACTGACCCTTCTCAGGGTCATCCTCCACGAAGTCCTGGCGCTCCGAGTTCGGCCCGATCAGCCGGATCTGGTTGCGTTCCTCGTTGCTCTGGACCACGTGCTGGATACCAAACAACGGGTAGAACGTTCCGTCCGGCCCTTCGGCTCCGAACGTCGTGTTGAGATTTCCGTGGGTCACCCACCCCTCGGAATTCTCGTTCTTCTCGTCGAATTCCCCCAGCTCGTTCCTGAAGCAGCTGAGTGGCCACTGGGCGCGTCCCCTGTGGAACTCCAGGGCGATTCCGACAACCGCCTGCTGGACTTCGACCTCGGTCTTGACCGAGGTACGGACGGCCTTCTTGATGTTCTTGGTTTTCATGCTGCAAATCTCCTACTTGGGTTGGTTGGTTATAGAGCGCTCAGGCAACGGTACTACTTGGTCTGCTTGACCGCCATCAGGTGGCTCCTCGTGGCTCTTGGGTCAAGGCTGTGTCTACACCGGGTGCGCGGACAGCTTCTCGACCCGGTAGGTCACAAGCCCCCGGCTAAAACGGCGGACCTCATCCGTCGTCAGCTCCCGCCCTCGCACGTCGGGTGGGATCTGGAGGTCGACGACGGTCAGCGTGGCTGCCTCCGCAGCCAGGTGCAACGGCAGCACGCCGACGACGTGCCGACCCCGTACCTCCTCAGCGCCAGCGTGCGGCATCACATCGCCGGTGATCTTGTAGTCCTCACTGAGCACCGTCACGAGCGCCTCGTGACGGGTGACAATGAGCGGCTCGGTGGTGGTGTTCATTGGCGTGCTCCTCAACGCAAAGCCCTATCCTAGCGGGGCTCGAACAAGGTTACCTGCACCTTGTCGAGCCTAGCAAAAGCACTCTCGATCATGGGCCGCACGTCGGCCCAGTTGAGTCCTCCGAGACCGCAACCGAGCGGGGGAATGGCAATGCTGTGGATCCTACGCTGGTAGATAATCTCCACGAGGGCTGCCAGCCCGCACTCGATGTCATCGATCCGACTCTTGTCGCGCCAGTGGCGCTTGGTCGGAAAGTTGATAACGAACTGTGGTGGCACAAGTTGCTTTGTCTCGAAGACAAACATGCGCCTGGGCAGAACCTCTGCCCGCCTACAAGCTGCTGCGTAGGCCTTGAAGTTCTCTGGGAACGCTTTCTTGAACTGCAGCGCGAGGCCTTTCCCCATGATCCCCACGCAGTTGACGGGATTAACCAGAGCCTCAGCTTGACTCTGGAAGATGTTGGCCATCTTTTCCCTCTCTTTCTCCCTCACAAATGATTGAAATACATATCTCTCAGGCCTTCTTAGGGGCTCCACAGGAAGCATAGACACTTGCTACAATGTCCATAATTTTTTCTTTGTCTCTGTTCAGAACAGGTACCGCCTCCCCTCGGTGTACTACCAGATAGCCGCTGGGCTTGTTCTCTACAGAGACGTAGACATGTGTCCTGGTGCTCCCAAACCAGTAAGAGGCTTCTAGCCCCTTTACTGCGGAGATTGTAGCTACCAGCTCTTGCGCAAGCTGGTGGTCCTGCTCGACAGTCCAACCTGCTGTCAGGGACTTGAGGTTTAGTAGGGAGACATGTGTTGCTCTCTTCGAGTACTTGCCTCCCTTTGACAAGAACTTCTTCCATGTATCTCCTGTACCTCCAGATACCTTTCCAGGAAGATCCATGGTAAAGGCAAGCAAGTAGTCTGCCTCCTTTGCTACTACAGAGTTGCTCGTAAAGAAGGGGCTGGATCCAGGCCCTTCGTAGTAAACAACGTCTTTCACGTTATTTACTTCTGTAAGGGTCACGAGAGGATCCAAACCACGAATACGTGCAAACTTCTCGTGGTAGTACCGTGTCGTCCCCGCAGCTCTGGTCCCTTCTTTGGGGATATGGATTCGGAGGGGAATACCTTCCTTGTGTAGCTCCACAGCAACGTGGTCGGACCACGCTGCTCCGCCTGACACCAGTCGGGTCGCTACAATTGCTTGTATATGCTCCCTCGTTTTTCTGATCATAAACTCCCAGTGGGATGGCAGTAGACCGCCGGAGCGACCTGCTGTCCCAATTACAGCCAGTGTCGTCATGTAATCTCCTGCTCTCGAGTGTTTTTCTGTACACCCCTAGCTGTTTATCAAGAACTGATAGATAAAAGACACAAAAAAGTAATACAAACCAACACATTGGGCTTATTTTTTATTATTTTTTTATTATTTTATTGAATGCAGAGACATATCTGCTGGGTACAGGAACCAACAACTGTGGCATTTTTACCTACATGTATACGTATGTACCTATATGCATTCATATAAGTACAATCTTTCTTTATGTTTGCGTAGAAGTGTGACGTTGTAAACAAAACGACGGAGCTGCTAGACAGGATCTCTCGGGCCCCGCAAGACTGTTCTATTTAGGGCGGGAAGAGAGATAACAAGAGACGTTCCGTTATGTGAGGGTCCCACGGAGCTGCAAATTGTGAGCTTCTCTGCTGTCGAAGTTGACAGCTGAGAAGATCACACTTTCCAGCTCCGTGGGTTCACATAACACACTGGTTAGTAACGGGACGTAGTCTCGGGCCCCGAAGGGTGAGACAAACACGCGAACCCTCTTCTGGGCCCCTACAAGTATTTGGTCGCCTCTATGCCGAACTTCTCCGTACAGTACGTCGGAAGTTCGACGTGCTGTACGGAAAGTTCTGCATTTAGGCGGCCAAATACTTGTAGGGAGAAGAGACAAAGGACAAGAGAGACGTAAAGGAGCGGGCCCCTACTACACGCCAGCGTGTAGTAGGGAAGCGACAACCCCTTGAGAAATAGGTAAGTCATTCTGTCTTTCTGTAAGAGGGGACCCAAAGACCCCTCTTCTTTGAGAGGGTGCCCAAAGACCCCTCTTATTCCCTCTTTCTGTAAGAGGGGACCCTATACCCCTCTTATTCTTATTTATATTATTTTATTATTATATTAGTCAGAACATATAGGTAGGTCGCGTACCCTTCTTTTCTTTTATGTAGTGATAAATAAGGAGAGCAAGCGTTTACAAGATCGCGCGACCATTCTGTATTGTGTTAAAGAAGAGACTACATATAGGTTACATAGTAGCTGTGAGTGGAGGCCCTAAGAGACCTCGCTCATTCCAAAGATAAAAAAGATAAGGATTATACACATATCGCGCGCAAACCTTTTTTTCTATGTTTATATTCTTTGAAAAGAGCCCTTATGTCCCTTTCTTCTTTAAGCTCGCCTTGTAAAAACTTCTCTCTCCTTTCTTTGGTTCCTTAAAGGTTCCTCTCCTTTAAGAATGTTCTCCCCTTGTAACTTCCTTTCCTGTATGAAGTTACCTTGTATGTAAAGCTCTCCTGTTTCGGTTCTTTATCTCTCTCTCTCCTAAATATGGTCCTTCAGAAGGCCCCTCCTTCTTTAAGAATGGGCCCTAAAA
>Ga0100403_1002061_pt1 | contig 16687 bp, 17 predicted proteins | sample CryGeymet201501t_FD_83663 | JGI IMG/M metagenome (GOLD analysis project Ga0100403, IMG submission 83663) | Groundwater microbial communities from Crystal Geyser aquifers in Utah, USA - Crystal Geyser metaG 2015-01t | ecosystem: Environmental > Aquatic > Deep subsurface > Groundwater | place...
CTTTTCTTCTTGCATAGTCAGCTACATCGCGTCGATGACGTGGTGCGTATTTGTTTTGTGGGTTAACGTATGACATATCTTTGATGTTACACTAAAGTGTTTCCAAGGTAGTGAAGGATTACGTTGTGCTTGACATTTATTTCAATACATGCTATCATTAAGACTGGCTTTCGTACATACAATAACCACATACCCAGGGATGTCTTATGACAACCACCACCACCCCGAACACCAAATTGTCCGCTAGGGAAATGGCAAAGCTTCTCTACGAGAGGCACCAAACCTGGACAAGCGGGCAGAAGCAGGCCGAGTCAATCGCTGGCCTCCTCAACACGAACGAGATCGACGCCACTGAACTGAGCAAGTTTCTCTGGGTTTACCCGGAAAATCTGTTCAAGGACGGTGAAGCGCAGTTGAGGTGTCACCTTGACCTCGGAACTCAGGAGGAAAAGAGATTGGATAAGCAACGTGATACCGAAACCTCCCTCGTGCCACAGTTCGTGTGCTTCACGATGGAACGAGATGGGGAGGATTGGATGCTTTACAGCTCCAAGCTTTGCTTCGCTATCTCGTATGGCCATGATGACCGACGATGGGAAAACCTGGACATCTAACACTCCCGACATAGTCGGGCAACAGCGCTGAAGGACAAAATCCTCTCAGCGCTGGTTTTTTTGTTTCACCTCACATTACCATGCTATGGTTTTGTATTTTTACTTAAGTGATGTATAGGTATTGAACCATAACGTTAACTTGAAAAATTTGTATTTATATGCTTTAATATGCGAGAAGCTTCATTCTGAAGCATGTACATAGACATGAACACAAACGCAATTGCGAGGAAAGACTGATGAATTTGCACGGTTGGAGTGAAGAACATCTCAAGAATGTGGCTATTCATCGATTGAGAGCCGTACCTTTTACCCCTATGGGTACACTGAAGGAAACACTCGAGATTTTTCCATGGAGGTTCGATGAAGAGTCTTCGGAAGACCGTTTGATCAACAGGGGAATCTTCGAAGTTAACCCTGGGCATTGTTTTGGCAGGTCTGCATTGATGCATGCTCTTGCCGACTCATATGGCGACGAGTGCTACTACGGCGAAGTTATGCTTGATGGTTTGGCTGATTATATGATTGACATCATCAAGACCGCTCTCCGTAATCGTACATACGACAAAACTATGCTCGAAGAGCTCTTTATGTATGAAGAGCCGCACGGTGTGATTGTCTTCCTGGATAAAAGTCATTATGACCCCATCTCCCGGGAGATTAAACGCAACCTCGTCCACCCTGAAGTGCGGTCTCATGATCCGTGGAAGGCTTTGTTTTCTGGCATCCTCATTGGATTGGCTCACAACACCAATGATAATGACGAAAAAGACGAGTATCTCTCGCAAGCCGAACAGGTATGTCCGGCGAGCGTGACAGTTCGTGAAGTCAGGGTCATTGAAGACTTCCTCCGTGGACGTGTTCAGGTGGATGATTTGGCCAGACTTGTTTCAATCAGACCAACAGGGTTGTTTCTGTATCTTTACATGTTGCAAGACGAGAGAACTGCTCTCGAAATCATGCATGAGAGGTATGGTGATATCATTACTGGACTGATCGTTGCTCATTATGGGAGGATGTTCAATGTTGGACCATGAAAAGGAGCCAACCACAGAAGAGGTCTTGTCCAGGATGCCTGATGGCGATCGTGCTGTTATGGAAAAGACCCTTGCTGGTTTCAAGAAAACAGCGACGAGAAACGCCATGATTGCGATCGTGATGCGGAACCTCTCTCATGGAATTGGGAGCTGGATACTTCATTCGAAGTAATCCATCATGAGAACGAGTTGTAGCCGGCCCACCAGGGCCGGCTATATTTTCTATATACACGATACATCCTAAGTCTCCTTATTTATCAAAAAAATTATTTCGCTACTTTTTTAAAAAATCTTTACTTTAGATACTTGGTGTGATTTAATTTAAAATAGAAGTAGACAAGCGTTTACTCTGGATCTATCCAACCCTTTTTGTGAGGTGAATCATGCGCTTTCTATTAATTGCAACTCTGTGCTTCCTTGGCTTGGTGGTGAATGCACAGGAGGTCGATGGGGCTTACGAAGCGAGAGAGCTGAAAAGATTACTTCCCCCTCGAGCCAAAGAGCTTCTGGGAATGATGGTCGTCAATAATATTGGCGATCTCCTGAAGTGTACCCTGAGTGAAAATATCACCATTGGGTACTTCGAACTGAAGGAAGAAAAGTTCATAGGGCCACTTCAAGGAAACTTGAGTGTGATCAGGCGTAGTAGGCTTGTAGAGAGTATGGCCGTAGGCGAGATGAGAATGTCTGCGTATAGCCATATTGATTCAAACCAACATTCCGTAATGATTTTTCTCCGAGAAACAGATGGAGGGGTTTTGATTGGTATGGATAACGCGTCTATCTATTACGGCACTGATGTCGATAAAGATGGACAGAGTCATCCGTTGGTTATTCTAATGGTACTCTTTGGGGACCATATGGACATTTTCGTCAAAAAGGGACTAAAGCAAAGTCCCGAATATGACAAATTGCTGAAGGATCTCGCTCATCTGGTATCAAAGGAAGGGTCGGTGGGTATCTGACGAATGGCGCTGGGGTCTTCGACCCCAGCGCCACGTTTGTTTCATACTTCCTATCATATGTTAATATATACATATGCTAAAGGTTTCAAAATTATCAAAAAAGTTTGATGCGATTCGGGCAGTTGATGACCTGTCTTTTGAAATACTACCAGGAAGAATCACCAGTATTATAGGTCCAAACGGGTCAGGTAAAACGACAACCATAAACCTCCTTACTGGACTCATTCCATTCGACAAAGGAATGGTACATATTAATGGAATATCCCTAAAGAAAATAAAAAGATCAGACATGGCGCACTTTGGGATGACGCGAACTTTTCAAGATGTACGATTGTTTGAACAAATGACCGTAATAGAAAACATGTTGGTAGTCCTCAGTGAACGCAATGTTTTTGGATCACTTTTTGACAAACATACAAAAATGCATATTGCAAAGGCGGAAGACATTTTAGAAAAAGTTGATTTGCTCAAAAAGAAAAATGATTTGGCATACAATTTATCATATGGACAGAGAAAACTTTTGGAAGTAGCGAGGGCGTACGCAATGCTGTCTGCACCTATTAATGATACCGAAGTCTTTCTTTTTGATGAACCTTTCGCAGGACTCTTTCCTGAAATGGTAAAAATTATTTCTGCCATCCTTGTTGAATTGCGAGATATGAACAAAACAGTTATTTTGGTAGAACATGATATGGATTTGGTTAGAAAGCTTTCTGATCATACGATAGTTATGGATGGAGGAAAGTTGCTCGCAGAGGGAACACCACATGATGTTCTTTCAAAGGCGAGTGTTGTTGAAGCTTATTTAGGAAAATAATGAAAACAGATACGTTACTTTCAGTTGAAAATATCGCAGTGTCATTTGGAGGGGTAAAGGCCCTTGGTGGTGTTTCCTTGTCGATTGACGAAGGGGAAGTGGTTGCTTTAATTGGCCCAAACGGCGCCGGAAAATCAACAATACTCAAAACTATTTTTGGACTCGTACCCCCTGATTCTGGAAAGGTTTTTGTGTATGGACAACATGTTCTTCCTAAGCCGTACGAGATAATCAAACAAGGAATTGCTTATGTACCTCAGGGCAGGAGGGTTTTCAAACATCTCACTGTATACGAGAATCTCGAAATCGGCGGATATGCAGTGGGGAGCAAAGGTGTAATCAAAGAACGTATTGCAGAAATGTTTCAGATGTTTCCTGTGTTAAAGCAAAAACGAAATGAAAAATCAGGGCAACTTTCTGGTGGACAACAACAAATGCTCGCAATTGCTCGTGGGCTTATGACTGCACCAAAGGTGCTTCTTTTGGATGAACCGTCTCTTGGGCTTTCGCCAAAAATAGTGAAAGAAGTTTTCGAGCACATAGAGAGAATCAGTACCGAGAGAAAGACTGCTATTATGATTGTCGAGCATAACCTAAAGACTTTGGCGACCGTTGCTGACAGAACATATATATTGGCACGTGGTGAAGTGGTAGCCGAGGGTGGCCCCGATATTCTTCGTGATGAGGATTTACTCCGCAGGGTTTTTACGGGGAAATAAGAATTTTTATATTACGCAAACACAGTACCGCCGGCCCTTCGGGCCGGCGGTATTGTGTTTCGTTATTTATATATCAGCGCCTTTCCATGCTAATTCAAAAATCATTCGCATAGTCTTATGTATAATTTCATCTTCAATAAGTATTCCTGTTATATTATCTTTAACAAAGTTCACAATAGAGACCTTGTTGTTTCCATAAATAATAGTTTCATTTTCGTAAGGAAAATCGGTAGCAGGTATGTATTTTACTGTCGGTCTAATTTTTTCGGGAACATCACCGTATATTCCCGTTACATAAGTCGATGATCTGAATGTGTCAGGAACAATACCTCTTGCTGTAATACCGATTCGTGCTTTTTCTTTCCGATAGTGTTCCAAAAAATTATTAGGTAATATTTCGAGTATTTTATCTATATTTGCAAAAGCAAGTAATTCGTATGGTTTGTTGTATGATATCTGATCTTCATAAATAGATAAAACCTCGTTGTAACCTTGGGCATAAGTAATTTTAGGTTTATGGGACAGGTTGGTAAAAAGCCCTTCAATATCAGGAATAATTGCTTTTGTGTTCTCGAGCATTTCTTGGGCACGTCTCGCATTGCTTTCGGCGTATCTGAGAAGTTTTTGGGGACGTTCGACTTGGTAATAAAGTTTTTTCTTACGTTCAACCTCGTTTATGAGTCCTTTAACTGACAGGTCTAAAAGAATTTTATATGCAGTAGTTCTTTTTATGCCTGTTCGTTTTGCAACCGAAGAGGGGAAATCACCTCCATTTTGCAAGAGGTGCATATAAACAACACTTTCATTGTCGGTAAGTGCTGATTGTGTGAGCATATTTATAATTCGATCATTTGTTTTCATTAAATAAGCATACCATAAAACAAATATAGTGTCATTATTAACCGACAATTTATTTATAATTCAAAAAAAACGTTTAAAAATAACATATTTTCAATAAAAATTGACATTAAAATAACACAAGATAAATTTATGCTGTATAATTGCCATATCTATTAAAAGATAATATATAGCATGAAAAAAACATTCATCGGATTAATAATAGTAATTGTGGTCATATGTGTGATTATAATTGGTAGAAATAACAATAAGGATATAATTAAAATTGGTTTTATAGGACCTTTTTCAGGCGATGCCGCTACTTATGGAGAAACAGAAAAAAACGCAACAGAGCTTGCTCTCAAAAAAATCCAAAATAGTCCAGAATATAGGAATCAGACTATTCAGATTGTGTACGAGGACGGGGGATGTAATGCAAAGACTGCAATTAGTGCAGCCCAGAAGCTTATAGAAGTTGATAAAGTGAGCATTATTTTTGGTGGAATATGTAGTGGTGAAACACTCGCTGTTGCGCCTTTGGCAGAAAAGTCACATGTTCTTTTGTTTTCTGCTTACTCTTCATCACCGGACATAACAACTGCTGGTGATTATGTGTTTAGAAATGGACCCTCAGATCTTGCTGGAGCAAGTAAAGATGCAGAATTTCTTTCTAAACGATATGCAAAAGTGGGGATTGTTTCAGAAAATGCAGAGTATTCTGTAGGCGTGAGAAATGCATTAAAAAATGAGCTTGAAAAAAAGGGCATCCAAATTGTTTTTGATGAAATGTATGTTACAGGGACGCGAGATTTTAGAACTATACTAGGAAAGGTTAATTCTACAGGACCAGATGTAATATACTATAATGCAGGTACATCCCCTCTGGATGCCGTAAGTTTGCTGAAGCAGGCACGAGAAATAGGAATAAAGACACCTGCGCATTTCAATTTCTTTTTAGGTAATCCAGATGTAATAAAATCATTAGGGGATCTGGCAGAGGGTGTGGGTTTTGCTGACACATCAAGTCTGAAGAATAGTGGAGAAATACTTTTGGATGAGTATGTAGTATTGTATGGAGCTCCATCAAATGAATATGAACTCGGGGCAGCGTACGATAGGGTATTTATTACCATGCAAGCATTAAACAAGGTTGGTAATAACTCAGAAAAGATTAAAAACTATTTGTACAACATGCCGACATATCATGGTACGGTAGGTGATTACCAATTTGATTCAAATGGTGACATAGTTGGAGCTGGATATAAAAGTTATGTAATTAAAAATGGTGAGAAAGTGCCTGTTGATAATTAGTTATAAATTTATCTAGACGATAACATACAGCCGGCCCTTCGGGCCGGCGGTACTGTGTTTTTGTAAAAAATATAAAACAAAAATCACTTCATTTTCTTCTCCAGAATATCCTCTATGTATTTCCCTTGATGGAATCTTTCACCATAGGCTTTTGTGGCACTGTATATAGAACGCATAAAATTATTAATGTTTCGGTCTGTTATCTTTACTCCAACTTCACTAAACCAATCCATAAATACAGTTGTGTCGCCAATAGAAAACCATTCTGCTTTTTCATCAAGAAATTCATTTGGCACTTTTGTGATATCTTCAAGTCTTTTGGTAAAAACTTCCGCGATTCTATCTGCGTCTTTGCCTTCAAAAACATCAAAAACGCTCAGAATACCTTTTTCGTGAATAATACAATCCATTATGTATTTTTTGTCTCGAATGAGTTTGCTCACATCATGCACATCTATTTTGTTGCTCCGTTTCACTGCTTCGTTAAAAGATTTTCGAGGTTGCATGCCGACTAGTCGTGATCCTTCTGGTAGAGATACCATTTCGTGCCATAAAACTGCCATTGCTTTTGCTCCTCTGTATATAGTTACTCCGCCAGCATTGGTAATAGGGGATGATACTATGCTTTTCTTTTGTAATTGCACATTTCCTCTGCGGTACAAAGTCCTTTTGCCCTGCTTTTCGGTCAGTGCAAGTTTCTTCTTTGTTAGTCTGTATAGATTGTACTGCGCAGTGCTTCGTGGAAGATCAGAGAGTCTAGCAACTTCCGCAAGAGTTTTACCTGCCTTGTTTGATAAAACCTGCAGTATTATTTCTTCGCGGGGATATAAACCGTCTATTTTTGCATATTGCGCCATAAGGCTAGAGTAACATGTTTTATTTAAAATAACCAATTTTGGTTATTTTAAATATAAAAAAGCTATATATAATAACGTATTTTACAAAATAGGTATTTTGTATTGTGAAATATTGGTATCATTTTATAGTGTGTCTATGAAAAAAATATTTATTATTGCATTTGTAATTATTATCGTCGCATCGATATTTTTTATTTCCAAATGTAGCGAGTGAAGAACAAGTGCGAAGCATTTGTTCTTCCGAGCGGAATGCAGGAAATATAGGGTTTAATACCCCGATGCTCTGCATCGGATGAGCGCGAGCTTTGCGAGCTCAATGCGAGTCCAGGGCTTGCCCTGGGGTAAATACCCTTTATTAATAACAAAAAAAATGAAGGTCGCATAAAGGTAGGTGTTATTGGTCCCATGTCAGGACTTCTTGCTTCATTTGGAGAAGAGGGTAAAAGAGGTATAGAGTCAGCAGGAATTGATAATATTGATTTTGTGTATGAAGATGATAAATGCGAGCCTGCATTAGCTGTGAGTGCTTACAAAAAATTAACAGAAATAGAAAAAGTTAAATACATTATCGGCCCAGGGTGTGGATCACCACAAGAGGCTATAGTTCCTTTGGTATATAACGATAATGTTATTGATATTCTTCCATCTGCGGCAACAGAAAATTTGTATCGGAGAAGTGCTGAAAAGATATTTAACATACAGTATTCACTTGAGGATGAATCAAGTTTTATTTCCAAATGTAGCGAGTGAAGAACAAGTGCGAAGCATTTGTTCTTCCGAGCGGAATGCAGGAAATATAGGGTTTAATACCTAGATAGCTCTGCATCGGACGAGCGCGAGCTTTGCGAGCTCAATGCGAGTCCAGGGCTTGCCCTGGGGTAAATACCCTTTATTGCACAAAAAATGTACGAAATGGGATACAAAAAAGTTGCTTTGATTTCTTATCAAAATGATTTTTCAAAAATTCACCACGATACATTCGTATCAAATTTTAAAGGATCTGTAGTAAAAGATATTGTTATAACAAACAATAGCACTGATGTTGCGCCTGATATTTTAAAGCTAAAAGACTCGGATATTGACGCAATATTTTCAACCGACATTGCTTTCTTTTTTGCAAACGGATTAGACAAGTTGCGCAGAATAGATGTAACAGTACCAGTATTTTCTCAGTATGCTGTCGAATTACCCGCGGTTAGGTCACTGGTTGATGGTGTTATGTATTCGTTTCCTGATGGCGTGGATGAAAATGAAGGAGCGGTATTTGGTATGGCAAAGGATTCAGCCGTTATATTGTCACATGTCATAGAGAAATGTGGTGAGGATACGATGTGCGCGCAATCAGTCCTAAAGGACCAATTTACGGATGGTGTAATACAAAGAAATATAATCCTCAAAAAGATACAGAACGGAATACCGACAAGAATTTAATCTTGCAATTAGTGATTTTCTTTTGGAACGTATTTCTTAAGGAGTTCAAATACAGATTGCATGGTTTTTTTGAACTCTTGGCTGTGAACAATAAAGCTAAAGTCATCTTCTTTTCCAGAAACAAAAACAACATTGTCGCCATAAAACCACAAAGCGCCACCTATATCTGTGCCATATGGTAAAAAGCTTGTTTTTCTCAGTAGTTTATCGTCAGAGCCATAAAAATATTGTTTTTCTTTTGGCATAGTCATCAGGGAATCGATCTGTATTCCTTGTTTTGATCTGTTTTTTATCCATGTATCGAGGAACTCTTTTCCTGTAACTGAAAAAAGCAGATCGGTATTCATTATCGAACATACTTTTTCAGGTGAATCTATTAATACTTGATTATAAACTGCTTCGACACCTTTTTTTCCACGGAAAAATTTTATTTCAGGTTTGTCTGTTTGGCCTACTCCAATTGTTTTGAGAAGGGGGAGTGTTTTTTTGAAATTCAAATATTGTTTCTTTAGCTGATCTCCAAGTCTGTCGGGTGATTCAACGGCGTACATCATTTTTTTGGCCTGGGGCATTTTGCTTATCAGTCCTTTTTCTATGAGTTGCTCGATAATAAGGTAGCATGTCGGCCTTTTTGTTTGAGATTTTGCAGAAATTGTGGTCATACTGAATTGCTCAAGCTTTAGGGCGGTCAAATATACCTGTGCTTCTTTCTCGCTCAGACCTGCCTGGCGTAGTGTTTCTTGTAAATCCATATAATTATAGTATATGGATTAGCAGAAAAGTGTCAATAGTTCTGACGTCAATTTAAATATGTTGATAAATATAGCTAGAAAATGTTTTTTAAATAAAAAAGTTGACTAAATAATATATTGCGCTACTATTTTTGCATAGTTTAAAATAAATATTATGAAAAAGATTTATATCATAGCGATAATCATGATTTTGATTGCTATTGTGACCTTTCTCCCAAAAAAGAATACTGGAGAGATAAAAATTGGTGCGCTATATGCATTATCTGGCCCTGTATCAATATATGGCGAAGTTTCAATTCAAGGTGTCCGAGATGCGGTTAAATATTTTGAGGAAAATTCAGATTTAAATTTTTCTTTGGTAGAAGAAGATACGGTTGGTGATGCCAAAAAGGGGGTTGTTGGTGCGCAAAGACTTTTTTCAGTTGACGGTGTTCGTTATGCAGTTGTTGGTCTGAGCGCTGTTTCTGCAGCGGTCGCTCCAGTGACAGATGATTATGACGTTGTGACCATAACAGATGCGACTGTTATGGGTATGACAAAAGACCATGATAATCTTTTTCAAAATTTTGTACCAGCATTTAAGAAATCTGCATCATACCTAAAGAATGTGGGTGTAAAGAAGCTTGCGATAGTTTATACAAATGATGAATTTGGAGGAAAATGGAACACAGAAGTTACTAATTCGGTAAAGGATTCGATCGAAGTAAATAGCTTTGCTGTTGCAAGAGACGCAACTGACTTTGCTACTGAGGCGTCAAAGATAAAGCAATTCAACCCAGATAGGATTTTTGTAATTGCCTTTGGTCCATCGCTGAAACAAATTTACAGAGATATGGAGAATATTGGTATTTCGCAGGAAAAGTACATTACGTATTTGTCATGTTCTTTTCCTGGGGTACTTGCTGATAATTCCCTTGAAGGAGCGCTCAGTTACGAATTTCCTCCAGTTGGAAACAAAAAACTAAAATTATGGATGGAAAATAATAATGGTAATAAATCAACATTCTATACATCTGCATTTGAAAATACACTTTCTTTGCTAACAGCAATAGAAAAAGTAGGAAATAATCCAGAGAAAGTGAGGGAATATCTCAAGACAGCTTCAATGGATGGTGTGTATGGAACGGTAGAATTTGGAGATGACCGCACTGTTGATAGAGATCTGACGTTAACAAAAATTGAGGATAATAAATGTGTGGCATTGTAAATGAAAAAACACCAATGGAGTTTTTTCATATTTTAATAATTAGAATATTTTTTCGTTACAGTATTAAATATTTTTCCGTCGGTAATCTTTTTTATACAAAGAGGAATAACCATCTCACCGTTCTTGTCAGCAGAAATGATCCCCGCGTTACCTTGGAAATCTTTTGTATTGAGTAGATTTTCCCTGATGTGTTCTTTTTCCTTATTATTTTCGGCACTTTTTATAATCATTTTTCCGATATCATAACCTAATTCAGAAAAGAATCCTGGATAACTACTGTATGTTTCTTTGAATTGTGTAACATAATTTTCAGGTGACCCATCTGTGCAAAAACTATTTGTGTACACTCCCTCGATTGCATTTCCAGTTTTTTCGATTGCATCTTTTGTCGCTATGGTACCAAGTGATAAAACCTGTGACGTTATTCCCAGATCTTTGATTTGTTGTAACATCGCAGAAAGTTGATAATCCAAACCGACAAGATATATTCCGTCAGGATTATCTTCTTTTATTTTTATTAGCAAAGAACGATAATCGTAATCTTGATACGTAAAAGATTCTATAGAAGTGATATTGCCACCTTTTTCTTCAAAAGTTTTCGAAAAAATATTTTTATAATCAATGCCAAATTGGTCTTTTACGTAGATTACAGAAATTGTATCGAGATTCATAACATCTCTTGCATATGAAGCTATTGCTGGTGCGTCATAATCTGCACTGGTGAAATATCTAAATATGTAGTCTCCTTTTGATGGTAGTCCTGATGCCGAAGAGTTGGTAAGTATAAGAGGAGTCTTGTCATTTTCGGCAAGAGGAATTAGTGCGAGGTCCCCTGCAGATCCAGATATAATCACATCAGGTGAATATGTGTTCTGCAGGGTGTGATAAGAGGAGACAGCCTTTGCAGTATCTCCTTGGTTATCTTCGTAGATTATATTAAAGTCTGTCCTATCCTTGAATGCAAGATCAATACCTCTTTTCATATCTTCGCCAATAAAGGCCATGTTTCCTGACAGGGGAAGAATTATTCCTATGTTTGTTTGGTTAGTATTTATCTGTATTTTGAATATGGCAAATACTCCAATAAAAATTACGATAATGATAATGATTGTGTGCTTATATATTTTTTTCATAATGGTTGTTATTTTTGTATATCATATGATAAAGTATAAGTGGTGGCCAAGACCACCATTTTATATAAATTATTTTGTCGATTTTATCCCTTAAACAAACATTCATTTTAAATAGTATGAAAAAATACACAGAAATCCTTACTGAAATAGGTTTAACTCAAAATGAGGCTCGAATATACCAAACACTCCTTGATTTGAAGCGGGCATCTATATGGGATATATCCGCAAAGGCAGATATTCATAGGCGTAACACCTATGATGCTGTGCAACGACTTGTTGAAAAAGGACTTGCGTATCAAATTCTTCCCAAAAAAACACTAACCTACGCACCTGTTCATCCTGACAAATTACGTGAAATGGTAAATCAAAAAGTAGAAGATCTTGAGTCAGTGTTACCAGGTCTTAGTATTCGATTTGATGAGAAACAAAACGAACGCGAGGTATATGTGTATCGTGGAATAGGTGGTGTAAAAAATTATATAGAATTAATTACGAGAGTCGGGAAGGATGTGTATGGAATAGGGAGCAAGGGGTCTTGGTTCGATGTGCGTTCGCAGAGGTATATGCTCACTATGGCAAAAAAATATTTTAAGGCTGGTATAAAAACATATCCTATTTTTGATGCTGAAGTACAAAAGCATCCCGATATGCCAAAATTGATGAAGCTAAAAAAGTCAGAATATAAATTTCTTCCTAAAAAATATTCGAGCAAGTCTTCTTTTGATGTCTTTGGAGAATATATCGCAATCTATTCTGATATGACAGTCGGTTCGTTCGGTGAGGACATTACAATTTATATTATTCATGACAAAATTCTTTCTCATGACATGAAAAAATGGTGGCAATTCATGTGGGATTTTCTTCCGAAAGAAAAGTAATCAACAGATTTGAGCGCAGTGAAAAAATTTTTGGTGTATAATTGTAAATAATTAAAAACTAATAAAAATTTTTATGGCAACAAAAGATTCAAAAAATTGTGTAGATTGTACATTATGTGCTGGTATGCCTTGTTGGCACCAGAGAGGGTATTATCATGTGGTGCGATGGGTTCTTGCTTTTGTTATTTTGGCAATCGTATTTGGATTCGGGGTTAAAATTGGTGAATTCAAAAATTCAATTGAAAACGGAAGTACATACAGCCGACATATGAATGATTATTATGGAGGGGGATATTCTAATGGAATGATAGATAGAAATTACAGCAACAGAGTTTATCTTAACCGACCTAATATGATGGATGACGCGCTTGTTGTTCCAACCGAAACAACACCTGATACAAATGTAGTTGAAGGAAATTAGTTTTGTTTCTTTGTACAAAAAACCGTCCCCACACTCCATGGAGTGTGGGGACGGTTTTTGTTTTGTAATGATTATTGTGCAGATGTTCCGACCCCTCTCATGTTATCTATGTTTCCGATAGAGTTACCTTCTGTGACACAGCTTTCTCCTGCGTATACCATGCACTGACTTGGTGCCATGTCATGACCGCCCACAACATACGGTCCTGGTTCAAGTATGCTGTATTCTGCGTGAAGGGTTGATTGTCCTGGGATATACATGAAACCGTTTTGATTGTGGTTTTGTGAGTAGTCGTCTATGTTAACCAATATACTGAAAGGTTCAGAACATGTGCAATAGGTGGTAGACATTATTTTTCCTCCAAACGAACCCATACCGCCTCCTCCGCCACCAAAGCCAGCACCTCCTCCGGGTATACCTCCTGCTGGATCGTCAGCTGATGGTACTGAGTTACCTATATCTGGAATTCCTCCTGCACCACCACCAAAGTCGTCAATTCCCAATGCTTCATTTGCTTTTGTGACTGCGTCAATAAGAGCGGCTAATTGTGGTGGTGTTAAGTACTGGAGTAATTTATCAACAATAATTATATATGTAGGATAAAGTTTTGCACTGCTACCGCTCCCGTTTTTTATTTCGAGCAATTGCATTCCGAGCTTTTCAGGAATCCGAGCTTTGATAAGTGTTGGGTTTACAATTTCTGTTTCTACTTGGTCACCGCCGATCTTTGCAACTGCTCCATCATCGAAATGTGCCCCTGTCACAACTATTGTTTCACCTTCAGCAAAGGTTATGCCAGAAATACCTGTTATTTTTGGAATCTTGTACGCATCGCTATATGAGCCATCGTCATCACCGTTTCCTTGTTTCTTTTTAGTAGGATCTTTGACTTTACTTGCGGCTAATAAATCATTGAGCTTTCCCCGAGTGCTGGGTCCAACAATACCGGTACCCTCGGAAAGTCCTACTGGTGTGAGAATGTCATCTTTGTATTTGTTTTGAAGGCGAATTACGGCATTTTCAGTAAGTTCACCAAAAAATTCTGTTTCGCTCCCTTTTGACCCCGGACCGGTATCGGCAATGAGTGTGTCTGATGAACCGTTAAGAAATCTTTGGAGATATAATACATCTGTTGACTCCATGTTCTTGTACAAATCAGTTCTAAAAAGAAAGTCGTCGGGAATATCATAAGTGACCGCATAGGTAGAAAGTGGAAAAATGATTACCGCAAGAAAAGAAAATAAATAAAAATATTTTTTCATATGAAATATATTATATCATGCAGAGAAAGGACAGTCTTGTTTTATGGATATCGATTGTTACATTCTGGATTCCGGCCTGCCAGCAGGCAGGGCTTCGTCGTAGGCTCCTGGCAAAGACGAATTTTGATTTATCAAAATAGAAGTACCTGTGTGGTGCAGAGCGAAGCCGTACAGTTAGAAGGGGCACCCTGTGCTCTGGATGCAGGGTAGTTCACGTTGAACTCTTTGCTTTTTGATTAAAATTGGAATATGCTTTATATGGAATCGGAACCCTTAGCGAGGAAATGAGCCATGGATACGCCATTTGTGTTGTCGGTCGCACTAACCCTCTACATTTTAAAATTTTTAACAGATTACTCCTACAAATTTTCTATAATTAATTTTGCATTAGTCTCAAAATCTTTTTTATCCCCTGTGACTTTATTGTTGGGAAAAACCCATATATGTGCGTGAGGTACTTCATCTCCGACTATTTTTGATAATACAAAATCAGTATCAAAAGCCTTTTTCTGTGCGAGGGCTATTTTTTTTGCTACTTCAAAATATTCACCTGTGTTTGGTGTATCCCATACCCAGCGGAAATGGTCTTTTGGTATGACTTGGGTATGCCCAGGACTTGTTGGATTAATATCGAGAAAAGCCAGGTATTGTTCATCTTCATAAATCTTGTGACATGGGATTTCCCCGGCTACTATTTTGCAAAAAATACAGTTATCGTTTTTCATATATATTCTGTTTCCGAACAAAATGTTGGAAATATAGGGTTAATATCCTTTAATAAAATACTGTCTCTATGGTATCATAAAAAGTATGAGAAAAAGATACCGCTTGGCAGACGCGGTCGGGGAGGGGGGAGAAAACCTCTTACTCGCACAATTATTAAAAAACCGCAATGTAGTAGAAACGGATATTTTTTTGAATCCGTCTTTTGATGATGGCTTTCATGATCCATTTCTACTTCGAGATATGGATAAGGCAGTAGAGAGAATTCTCTATGCAATTGATAATAATGAAAAGATTTTGATTTATAGTGATTATGACGCAGATGGAATTCCTGGTGGTGTCATGATGAAGGATTTTTTTGATTTGATTGGATATAGTAATGCACAGAATTATATTCCACATAGACATGATGAAGGTTTTGGTTTGAATCAAGAAGCGATAGATTCTTTTGTAGACAGTGGGGTACAGCTCCTCATTACTCTCGACTGTGGAATTGCAGATTTTGATGAGGTGCAGTATGCGCAGTCAAAAGGAATTGATGTTATCGTAACTGACCATCATGAATTGGCCGGAGTTTTACCACCTGCGATTGCAGTGGTTGACCCTAAAAGATCTGATTGTGATTATCCGTTCGACGGGCTCTGTGGTACAGGGGTTGGGTGGAAATTAATTCAAGCCTTGATGTTGACTCGTGATTTTGGAATAAAGCCAGGGCAGGAAAAATGGCTTCTCGATATGGTGGGGCTCGCGACATTGTCAGACATGGTGCCCTTGGTAGATGAAAATAGAATTCTCGGAAGATATGGACTAATGGTATTACGAAAAAGTACCAGACCGGGAATTACAAAACTTTTGAGAAAGCTCAATATGAATCAAAAGCATCTCACCGAAGATGATATTGGTTTTATGATAGCGCCACGTATTAATGCGGCCTCACGAATGGGTGACCCTGCTGATGCTTTTTATTTGCTTTCGACCAAGGATGAAAAGGAGGCGGATATATATGTAAAAAAATTAGAAGAAATAAATAACGAAAGAAAAGGTGTGGTTGCTTCTATTGTAAAAGAAGTAAAAAAGAGATTAAAGAACAGGGATTGTATCCCGGATGTAATTGTTATGGGAAATCCTGACTGGAGACCGTCTCTTGTGGGGTTGGTTGCCAATTCTGTTTCCGAAGAATACAAATGCCCCGTTTTCTTGTGGGGAAGAGAAGGAAAAAATATGATCAAGGGTTCATGTCGATCTGACGGAGTGACTGATCTAGTTGGTCTAATGAAGGCTCTCCCGGATGTTTTTTCACAATTTGGAGGACACAAAATGGCTGGAGGTTTTTCGGTGTTCGAGGAGGCTGTTCATCACATGGAAGAAAAATTATGCGAAGTGTTTTCACATATTGATAATGACTTAGAAGCCGAAGATATCATGCTCGATAGTCAGCTGAAACTATCTGATGTTTCGTGGAATACATATGGTGTTATTGAAAAGATTAGTCCATATGGTATTGATAATTGTAAACCATTATTTTTGTTTAAATCAGTCGAGATAATAGGGATGAGATTATTTGGAAAACAAAAAAATCATTTAGGGCTTACATTGATTGATTCTCAAAAAAGACAAGTAGATGCGATTGCGTTTTTTGCTGACCCCGATTCTTTTGACGTTCCACTCAAGACGGGGACTATTGTAGATATTGTAGGACATATCGAAAAGTCAGTATTCCGTGGGC
>Ga0100403_1002062_pt1 | contig 16679 bp, 27 predicted proteins | sample CryGeymet201501t_FD_83663 | JGI IMG/M metagenome (GOLD analysis project Ga0100403, IMG submission 83663) | Groundwater microbial communities from Crystal Geyser aquifers in Utah, USA - Crystal Geyser metaG 2015-01t | ecosystem: Environmental > Aquatic > Deep subsurface > Groundwater | place...
AAGAGTGAAATACTCTTGTTGGAGCGCGTGGAATTTCGGCTCTTCTACTCTCACTTGATTTTGCAGACTGACTCCTTGCCACGCAAATGAGAGGGCAGAAATAATCAGAATCAAAAGAACAAGCATTGGCATCATCATTGATTTTATATTTTGCATATATTTTTTTGGTTATTTATTAATCAATAATCTATGTCTTCCGATCGACCTCAGAAGCCGGACGCCAGTGTATCTGACAAAGCTCACCGTGAACTTTCCTGTCGTTATAGGCGGAGGTGGCGGCCACTGCGCCCATAGCGGCCGCGGTGATATCCTGCTTAAATGAACCGAAATGATTGACCGCATCGCCGGCGACAAACACTCCGTCTACATTTGTCTGCATCATGCTGTCAGCCTTGACATATCCGTGTTCATCAAGCTCCACGCCGAGTGCCTTTGCCAGCGCAACATTCGGTACCGCTCCGACTTCAACAAATAATCCGTCAACAGTTAAATCTTCCAAACCATTGAATGGCCGCGATAGACGGACTTTTTCCAGCTTTTCTTTGCCGATAATTTCCTTGACCTCCGTTTCCAATATCAATTCTATTTTGTCTCCAAGTTTTTTCATTTTATCCAAATTGATCGGCTCGGCAGCGACTTCTTTGCCACGAACAATTAAGAACAATTTATTTACATATTCGGCGGCGAGCACTGCACCTTTGACTGAAGCGTCTCCACCACCGACCATGGCGATTGTTTTCCCGCCATAGACCGGACCATCGCAGGTAACACAATAATGTACACCCTTTCCTGTTAATTCTTTTTCATTTGGTAATCCCAAACGCCGTCTTTCTGCTCCAGTGGCAAAGATAATCCCGTGTGTCTGATAGGTAGCATTTTGGGTCGTTACTTCAAAACAATGCTCCTGTCTCTTTATGGCAGAAACTTCGGCATTTATTAGCTCTACTCCGAGCACTGACATTTGCCTCTTCATCAGATTCATAAGATCGTATCCATCTATTGCAGGCACGCCGGGATAATTCTCAATACTGCCGGCGCTTGCGGTTTCTCCACCAAATTCTTTGGCGACAACAAGAACCTTTGTGCGATACCTGCCAGCATAAATAGCCGCGGAAAGTCCAGCCGCTCCAGAACCAATGATTATGATATCGTAATTAATATCATGCATAATTTTAGATTCCAATTGAACCGCCACCACTGAAAAGAATAGCTAAACTGGCAAAGAAAAGAATGAAATCAAATTCCCAGCCAGTTTTATCCATCGCGGCAAAAGGCACACCCCACTTCATTATTTTCATCCCAGTTGCTACGACCATTACTATCGCCAAAATTAAGGCGGATAACTGCGTATATACTCCAAACACCAATCCCAAAGAAGCCACAACCTCCATCATGCCGAGCATAAATATCATACCCGATGGCATCCCCACCATCACGGACATTGCTTTTGGCTTGGAAAGTTTTGGTAATGAATGATACAAGAAAATAATCGCAACCGCTATTCGTAGTAGAAGCAACCCGATATCATTGTATTGCAATAATTGCGTGAACATATTTTTAAGTAGTTAGTTAATTATTCAACTCGTCGACCTTTTAATTCTACCGCTTTTGTACTATTTAAGATACATATGTATTTTCTGAAGCGACTTTCTTATCGTGGTCAAAACATCCCCCAGCAAAATCATTTTCCATGGCACACTTTTCAAACTGGTACACTCCACCAAAAAACTCCATCAGCTTTTCCGCATCACGCATACCATTAAAAAGACAAACACTGGCACCAGGAGAGGGGGTCATATTGAATATGATGTTATCACCTATGATTTTTCCCTCCCCAAGTTGTAATTCATGTGTTTTAGTATCAACACGTTGTAACCTCATCCCCCCGAACCCCTTTGCCTTTCGCAAATCACTCGCTCGAATAGTTGGGGTAATTTTTTGCACATTTTTTACAAAGAAATACTTCCCAATAATTGGGATATCATAGAGAGTATTTTTGAGAAGAAAGACAAAACGAGTCATATCGCTCAAAATCACCAAAAAACTTTTTATAGTCGCAAAACGAAATAATGAGGCCGACTTGAAATAGTCAAAGATTGTAGAAAAATTTCTACTTTCTAGGACTGGCGACATTTTGGCGGTTGGCCCCCACCTCGTCTTATTTGGGACATGAATATCAGGATCGCCATGCACCGCCGCAAATGGTAATTTTTTGTCCTGCATAGTATAAACTTTCCCATTAAGCATTTGTTTGCTGAAGTAGAAATTGCCCGCTACCGGAATAAGAGAAAACTCTTTCCCATAATCAAGCGACTTGGCAAAATAGAGACTATAGGCATCAGTGCTTACGATAACCGTTTTAGATTCAAACACATGGTGTTTCGTCGTGATGCTATATCCATTTTTATTCTTGCTAATTTTGGTTACTTCAGTATTGAGAAATACATCAATATCCCGAGCCAATGATTTATCAACCGTTGCCTCTTCCACAAATGACTTAGCAAGGGCTTCATAATCAACGGCGTAACCATTTTGGTTATACAGAGCTAAAATTGGTTCACTCCCGTTCCTTCCTTTTGTTATTGAGGGCTCAATTTTTGCAATCTCATCATATTCCAGTCGTTTCAAGTCAGGATAAAGTGTTCCGAATTCAAGATAGCGTTTTTCAAGTTGGACAACTTCTTTTTTTCCAACAGCCAAAACCATTTTAGACACCGGAAAGATTATTTTATTAGCTTTAGTTTCTTTAAGTGAGGAAACATATCTTGAAACCATTAAGGAAGCTGGCTTTACAATTGTAGCTTTTTCCAATGAATAATTTGTTTCAATGTCTCCGGTGTGTAAAGTCTGGCTATTATTATTCCACCTAGAATTTACTTGACCAAAAGATCCATATTTTTCAATAATCGCAATTGATTTTACAGTTGAATATTTACTCAACGCGTAAAAAAGCGCAGTGCCGCTCACGCCACCACCAATTACAATTACATCATAAGTTTTGTCTTTGACCATGTATTTTTATTTTGTCTCAACTATTTGATTTTCTTTTTTAGCAAACATTGGGTAAATTAGTCCGAGTATAAATCCAAAAACTAAATGTCCCCAAAGACTTGGTATCGCCATCGTCACCCCGGTAGCAGACAACTGGAGGCCCATTCCAAGCCATACTGGCATAATGACAAGCGGGCCGAGAATCCACCAGATTGCCCCATAGAGAAGACCGAGAAGTACTCCCGCCCCTTTATTCAAAGCCGCGTGACCAAAGATTAAGCCGAACGTACCGCCAATAATAGCGCTAAAAACCAAATGCAAGACAAAACCAAGGACTGCGGACTCCGATTTAATGAGCATTGCGATCATCGGCAACATTCCCATCATCCCCATCATTGCTCCAAAAACGACCCCAGCAATTAGACCCGCATTAACACCTGATTTAATGTGATTTGTATCGTAATTCATATTTTCATTTTTTAATTAACAATTAATAATTTCTTTTTACTTCTATAATTTCGATTCATGGATCTTTTCTCCTAATTAGACCTATTAGAAGTTCTTTTAAATCCTTAATATCCTTCAGTGTTACGACTTTCTTTACCGCATCAGATACCAGAGAAAACACCTAAGAATCATCGTTATACACAAATATTAATTTGTCTTTATTTTTTAACATAATTTTAGGTAACTATTTTTTTAGTCAGATACATTGAAAGAGGTAATAAGAAAGTCATTTGAAGAATTGGAGCAAGTCCAACTTTTAGATACGGAATAATCGGCATCACATCTGCATAAGCCCATCGTCCGAACAGTAAAGCGCGCCATTCAATCCCTACGGCTATAAGAAATCCAATAACAGCAAGAATGAAAAAATCTTTATTGTTTAGTGCAGAAATCCAGTTACTATCATTTTTTAATAAAGCAACAATAAAATAGGCAAATAACGTGATAGCAACATCACCCACAGTACCGACTAGACACATTGGAAAGTGCGCCGCAAATGAAGCATATCCTTGAAATAAGGGTGCTTGCGTATTCTCCCAAACGATATGCAGAACAAACGCGATGAGAGATAAAAAAATAATTTGTTTTCCTGTTTTCATAATCAGTTCAAGATTTGCTTCCTGAAAAGTTTCTTGTTATAAATAACGGCGATAACGATAAGAATCGCACCAGGTCCCCAAATCCACCACGCGCCCCACGTGCTCGCAAACACATAACGTCCAACATAAAGAAGGATTGCGCCTAATATCGGAGCCAACGTTGTAAATATTTTTTTGAAAAAAGCTTGTATATAATTTTGCATAAGAATTGATTAACGAATTTGAACCCACGTATCGCCAGCGTTGCTACTTTTGAATAGCTTGTTTTCGTGAGTGAGCGTATAGACGATGTTTGTGTCAATCTTGCTAAATGCAATGTGAAGCACGGCCTCGCCGCCAAAACTTTCATTGACCCTCGTCCACGTTTGTCCACCATCATTACTTTTTCCAAGTCCGCCCAATCTTTCGCTGAACACCAGGAGAATTTGCGAGTTTTGAGGATGTACTGCCACTACTGACACCGCACCGTCTTCTAACGCGGGCGATAGCACCTGCCATGTTGTTCCCTTGTCTTCCGATACCATCACGCCTTGACCGCGAGGTGTGGCGGCATAAAGTTTGCTTTCGTTTTCCGAATCTGCGGAAAGATACACGGTTGCAATTTCTCGATTTACGATTTTCCAACTGACACCTTGGTCCTCGCTCAGCTCTAGGTTTCCTGCGTACCAACCATAGATAAGGTTTGGATTTACCGGACTTATCGCCATTGCATGGAAGTCAACCGGGCCATTTGCGCCGTTTGATATTTTCTTCCATGTCGCCCCGCCGTCATCCGACCTTTGGAAGCCGAGGTTGCCGCCGCGAGACAGATGGCCACTCGTAAAAAAGATACTTGGGTCTGTCGGGTGAACTGAAAAACCCATGTAGTCATCTCTCGATTTCCCAACTCGGTAGAGGTCTTTTTCGTTTTCGAGCAGCAGGAGGCCGTAGTGGGTGGCTATCCATAATTTGCTCGGGTCTGCCACATCAACTACTAGGCCATGGCCGTGGGATATTGATTGTTCGGGAATGAGGTTGCTTTGAGGAGAAGCAGAGCCGTTGTTATCCTGTCGCGCCAGAAAGATTATCCCTCCAATTACCACAAGAATGACCAGAATCCAAACATATTTTTTAGATGTTTTTGTCATGGTTATGATTATTGCTGCTGCCGTGCCTGCAGACGGACGGTAGCAAGTTTTTCCCCCAGTTCTTTCCCCGTAGTCCCGCCCATAGAAAACAGCTCATCGTTAATGATAATCCCGGGACTCGACATGATGCCGAATTTGCTGATGAGTTCTTGCCCTTGAGGCGTCGTCATATCTATTTCTTCCACCACAAGCTCGGGATATTCGGGCTGTATCTTTTTTAAGAGCTCTTTCGTCTGCGCGCAATGCACACACCCTTCTTTCGTAACGAGAGTAAGATTAATTTTGCTCATATTTTGCTTTGTTTATATTTCTAATTCGCTTGGCTACGACTATGGCCAAGATAATAATAACAAGAGCTAAGATAGGACCAAGAACATTGTCAGTGGTCACAGTCGTGGCCCCCTCTTCATGGGCGTAAGCAACTTGTATTATTGAAAACATTATATTCATTGTATAACTTGACTTTGCCTGCCCCGTAGCTCGCCGGAGGCGATGGTTCGGGGTAATAACTTCTTGCGCTGAACCCCGTTAGAAATTTCATTTCTAACGGGGTGAACAAACGCATCCCAAATAATCACCACTCCGACCATAATACCGATAAACACCCACGGCAAAATGGTTGCAGTGCCTCCTTGAATGTTCAGCAATTCTTCAATGCTCTCGCTTTCGGCTATGCTTGGCAGGGTCTTGCTCACGATGTTGTTCCAGGCAACATGAAAGATTGAGCCCTCCCAAAACGCCATCTTAAACGGCAGATATTGAAAAAGATACGCGCCTATGCCGACCAGTCCCCACGCCATAACCCGTTCAATTTTTCCCTGCGAGCGGCTGACCCAATTTAAGGTATTGATGCCGAGAATGGCAAGGATGACGAGGAAAATAAGCGGAGTGGCTCTTCCCAGTCCATGCACCACGCCCAAAAGAATGCCGTCACTTACTGTCCCTACGGTTGCAATGTATGTGAGCAGTATATAGAAAGCGGGATTGGGACAGCCCACGCCGGCATTGCCCAAGAAAAGGCCCATGAAAAACGATTTTGAGTAATCGCCGCCTTTTTGCAAGCGCGTCGGCAGCACTTTTGCCATAAAAGGCAGACGGAAAATGATGAGCTTTAATTCAGAAAGCCCAAATACAAGTGCCATCGCTCCAGCGATGCCGAACATCCAGCGAATTAAACTATTCATGCCGATATAATTCCCAACCCAGGCAACGGCCGCGCCATAGACAGAGAGCGTAATGGCAAGTCCTAATCCGAAAAGTACTGCCATCGCAAGACCTTTGAGCGGCGACTGCTTCATAGCCAAAGGCACGATGACAAATACCAAAGGCAAGGTGCAGGGCAAGAAAATCATGGAGAGACCGGCCGCGTAGGCGAAAATAAGGCCAGCTTGCGCCCCGGGCGTGGTCACCAGCCAAAAAATACCGATGATGGTGATCGAGAGGAGAAGAAAAGAAAAAATGATTAAGCTGTTACGAATTTCAGATGTCATGGGCTTGCTTATATACCCCCGCTTGCTCCGGGTACCCGTTCGGGGCCTTTATTAGTGTAGCGCTTGATAAAATCTTTAATTCTTTCAATGGACAATGCGTTATTCTCTATATTAAATGTATCAAGCCGACCCCACGCAGCAACCGCGATGTCTGTTTCGTTTGCTTCGCGTGGCGTGATGATGACTTTTGCGGCCCCGAATTGCTTCAATTCTTCCACTATTTCTTCCGCAATGCGCGGATGGTACGCAATCCATATATCGCCGTGCTCAAGGTTATGAATAATATTTTGATCGGGAAGTGCTTCATCGCGAAAACCCGAACGGGCGGTTTGACCATAGTGCGGCCCAGATGTCGGCGGATTTGAAGTGTACTCGGGCAGTTGACTGCCTACTGCGATATGGCTCGCCTCCATTAAAGGAATTACTCGGCTAAAATCTTTTCCTTTCGGCGCGGCACTTTTTGATAAAAAGTAGATACCGTACCCTACGGCGACTATTATTACAACGACGAGCGCATAATTCCTGAATTTGCGCATTGAGCGACCTCGCTGCCTTGCGCTCTGCTCTGCCTCTTTTTCCTGTCTACGCAGTTCCCGCCGCTCCTGTTTTGTGGGTTGTTCTATGGTTTGATTATTTTCCATGGTTATTAATGTTTATGTTCTTCGTCTCCGCCGCACCCGTCAGATAAATTCCATAATTCGGTAATCTGCTCGCCGGTAAAGCCATGGTTTTGAATAAGAAACTTCGCCAAACCGCCATACACATACCAACGCCAGCATTTACAGCAACATGGGCCTTTCTCGCCTGAATTGAGCATGGCGTAATCGTATGCCGCTTGCTCATCGGGGGTTAGTTCAATATCGTAGTATGAGATAAGTCGCTTTGCCAGTCCGGCTTCAATGCCATACGGATCATCGGGAATTTCAGCTATATTCTGGCCGGGTCTTGATTTGAATGTTTGCAGTCCCTCAACTTGTTCGGTGTAGCGATGCATGTCCATCGGAGAACAGCATGACCCCTTGATACGGGCACTCTCCGGCATATCCGCGATTGATTCTTTATATCCTCCCGCGCAGGACGAGTTACCGTTTTGCGACAAGTCTTCAAACTTTGCGGCGAGCGCGGTATTGGCAAAACTACTGCCTTGCTTCGACTGTTCAGGCGAACGGCCGAGAAAAAATACTCCTCCGATGAGTACCACGGTTATTGCGATAGCAAAAATTGTTTGTTTATTCATATTCATACTGGCTTACACGTTAATGGCGCGGCGATTTTCTTGCTGATGAGGACGAGCGAGAATGCAAGCAGAATGACACTCAAAATACCAAACTCCCCACCCCGAAGCGGTAAGAGAGCGAGCGCGCTTGCGGCACCGAAAGAAGAAAGCGCGGTGGTTAAAATGAACGACCCGCAAGCGGCGCAACCGATACCAAGCGCGCCGCTCGCTATGCCACCGAACCCGGCAGCCACATCTTGCCCCGCAAGACGAGTCCGTGTCCGTTTCAAGAAATAGACAACCATTGCGATATTTACTCCAAAAAGTGCGGAAATCGCGATAGTGTATCCGGCGGAAAGAAAACTAAAATTCGTACTGATACCGCCGAGTAATGTAATCGCAACTTTGAGCTTTGCCGCAAGCGGCGCGCTTGAAGTGCCAAACACTTCGCCAATGAGGCCGAAATTGGGAAGCCAGACAGCAAAGAGAAAAGCGGCAATCGCAAGCGTACTCGCGAGCGCGATATACGAAGTGTTGGCAAACACTTCACCAAATGCCACTTGCAGATTTTTGCGATAGTTTCTCATAATTATTTTTCTTGAAGCGCAAGCTCTATAAGTTGCTTAACCGCTTCGTATGGTTGCGCGCCCGAGAGAGGATACTTCTTGCCGCTTGCCGTTACGACGATGCTCCAAGGTGTGCCGTTGCCTCCGGTTGCGGTCGCATTGTCGAGGTCATCTTGAACGTGCTTGTCGTACTTTTTGCTTGCGAGACATGAGTTAAATTTCACTTCGTCAAGCCCGATTTCCCGCGCGATTTGCGGCAATACGGTGGCGATGTTTGTCTGATTGTTTGACGAAGTAAGTTCAAAGAATCGGTCGGTGTATTTCCAAAATGCGTCGTTTCCGCCAAGCTCATTCGCGCATTCGCTTGCAACTGCTTCCGTTCTCGCCTGCGAGTGAATAGAATCAAGCGGAAAATGGCGATACACCCACGCCACTTTTCCGTCTTTGCCATACTCGTCCATGACTTGTTGCATTGTGAAATGAAAACGCTTGCAGAACGGGCACTCCATGTCCGAGTACTCAACGATTTTGACCGGAGAATTCGGGTTGCCGCGAATGTGGTCAGAATCTTCAATTGAGTTCATGTTCTCAAGCCCTGCGATATTTCCCGCCACCGCTTGCGGTTGCGGCGCGACAGCAACGCCATCTCCTCCTCGCGCGCTCCAGTACACAGCTCCCGCTATGAATGCTCCGGCAATAACGATTGCTATTGGTACCGCGAGATTGTTCTGCTTGGATTCAATTTGCATCATATTTCATATGTTAGTTAAGTTCTTATTTTTAATATACTAAATTTTTCCATACACGAAAAAGCTGATGGTTATATACAACAGCTTAATTGCGATAAATCTTTTTTAAAAGACAGCGCCACATACTTTATAGCCTCAGAAAGTGTAGGGAACACTGGGAGCGAATTAAGCACATCATCTATAGTGTTTTTGTTTTTTATCAGTACCATGGCCTCGGCTATTAAATCGGCGGCATTAGGCGCCAAAATATGCACACCGACAATCACTCCGGTTTTTGGGTCAACTCCCATTTTAATCATCCCTTCAGGCCGTCCGATGATTCCCGCTTTTGGGATAAGCATGAATGGCACGGTACGACACGCACATACATTGTCGCGCTTCATTTGCGCCTCTTCTGTTAGACCAACACTGGCGTATCCTGGGTCGGTAAATATGGCGTAAGGCACCGTACTGTAGTCAATTTTGTTTCGTTTCCCTTCAAATATATTTTCAGCTACCATTGTTCCTTCGTGTCCCGCCGTAGTCTCTAGTCGCATTGGTAAACTCGTTACATCACCAACCGCAAAGATATACGGTATATTTGTTGTAAAATATTCATCAACAATAATCGCCTTTTGTTTGTTGGTCGCTATGCCAATAGCCCCGAGATTCAAATCATCAGTATTGGCGGTCTTACCGGCGGCCAGTAGTATTTCGTCCACGGCAATAGTTTGCCCTGCTCCGTTTACGGTAAAAGAAAGCATTTTCTTTCCGTCTTTCATTTCCACTTTTTGCGCGTCTGCTTTTGTATGTATGGTAATTCCTTCATTTTCAAGCGCTGCATGAAGGCCGACAATCAAGTCCTGTTCGCCCTGGGGAAAAATGCGCTCACGATGTTGAAGGATGGTGACCTTAGTGCCGAAACGGGCATACACTTGTGCCAACTCCAGACCGACTGGTCCCGCACCGATTACAAGCATTTCTTTTGGTTGTTCTTTGAGAGCCAAAGCTCCAATGTGGGTAACATAGCCGACTTCGTGTATACCCTCTATCGGCGGCACATTGGCGGTTGAGCCGGTGGCGATAACGAATTTTTCAGCCGTATATTTTTCAGTGCCAACCGTAATTTCTTTTTCTCCAGAAAAGAACGCGCGTCCTTCCATAAAAGTCACCTGCTCCAGATTTTTGAGAACCTTTTGATACTTCTCGTTACGAAACATTTCTACCATTCCGAGCTCATGTTCAATAATCTTTTTGAGGTCAACATTTTTAACCTCAATTTCTATTCCTGGAATCCCATGCTGTTTCGCTTGATGAATAACTTCACCGGCATGAACGAGTATTTTAGATGGCACACAGCCGACATTGACACAGGTACCCCCGGCAGGCAGCCCACCATTAATGATTAATGTTTTCTTCTTCAGTTCATTAGCTTTAATACCGGCCGCAAACGCGCCCGCTCCTCCACCTATAATGATCAAATCAAAATTATTCATAGTTTTAAGATAAGTTATTGTCAATATTGCACGCCTTACAATCTTTCTCATATTTTGAAAATGACCACCACGCGACAGCAATCATTACTGCTAGAAATGGAAATAAAACGTAGTCAAGGTAGGGAGTAAAGACACTAAAACCAACTACTCCTAAAGTAATTACTAACAAAGGGGTAAAGCAACAAAGTGCGATTAAAACTACACCCGTTATTGATGCGTAAAGTCCTTTCTTGGGGGGTTGTTTTATTGTATTGCTCATAAAAATTATACTTCCAAGCGGCCCCTTAACATTTTAGAGAAGGGTGTTTGAGCTAATTTGTAATATACCGTTCGGAATTCTCGACGGTTTTCAACCATTCCCGCCTTTTGTAATTTTTTGAGCGTATGAGAAACAGCCGAAATGGAAACACCGATAATTTCTGAAATTTCACTCACCGCGAGCTCCTTGTGCCGACACAAGAGATAGCAAATCTTGAGCCGCGTCGGGTCGCCCACCATGTTGAACTCTGCGGCGCATTGGAGAATTACTTTTCTATCTTTCATCTCCTTTTTGATTTTCTCAATATCTTTCATTTGCATATACATTCAAATGATAACAAATCAGAATAAAAAAGACAATAATAATTTCAAGATTATAGATAATCTAGTAGTCCTTCATAATTGATGAAATCAAGCAACTCGTACCCGTATTGAATAGTGAGTCCGAAGTTATCGGTTGCAAGAAGTAATCCAAGAAGAATCAAGAATATGCCACCAATAACAGAAACAGCTTTGAGATACTTGGAAATTCTGTCAATGTAAGCGGTGGCCCTAGAAAAAGCTAACGCGATGATAATAAAGGGTATCGCTAGGCCAATAGAAAAGACAGTAAGCATCACTCCTCCGGTCAAGGCCGTGCCACTCGTGCCGGCTAAGAGGAGAATAGAGCCAAGGATGGGACCGACACACGGCGTCCAGCCGAGCGCAAATGTACCGCCGATAAAGAGCGAGCTTGATGGTTTGCCAAGCGTAAGCCATTTCGGAATCTGGATTCGTTTATCAATTTGGAAAAATGGGAGCTTGAAAAATCCAAGCATAAAAAGTCCAAATAGAATCACCAGCGCGCCCCCAACGCGGGCAAGCCATATGCGATACGGTGCCAGAGCGGTGCCGGCAAATCCAGCCAGTACCCCAAACACTATGAAAATAAGTGAGAACCCGGCGATAAATGCAAGACCATTTAAGAAAATTTTACGGCGAGCCGCTTTTGCGGTTTCGGGGTTCTTGAGCGCCTCCTGATCCACACCGCTTATAAAGCCCAAATATGCGGGTACCAGCGGTAAGGTGCAGGGTGCGAGGAACGTAAGCAATCCTGCAAAAAATGACGCCGCTATAAATCCAATACTTAGTTCAATCATGATGACGCTTCGTTAGTGCTGATAATTTTATTCGTATGTTCGCGCATTTCATCTAACACCATCGGCCCACGCTTGTGCACAACAATTGCACCGGCATCATTTACAAAAATCGTTTCTGGCATTGAAAACCCGCCGATTGATTTGTAAAAGGAATCAGACGAGTCGAGAAGAAAGAGCATATCGTCAGTAATTCCCAGTTCATCAGTGAAACTCTTGGTTTTCTCAAGTGGTTCCTGTCGGTCAACTGCGATAACAACTATTTGATCGCTAAATTCTTTTTGCAATTCTGCAAAATCAGTAAGCTCTGCACGACAAAACGGACACCATATCGCCCAACTGTTTATAACAAGTGGCTTCCCACGGAAATCTTCTAGTGATACTACATTGCTTTCGTAATCAGTAAGGGTAACTTTAGCGAACCTGTCAAAATCACTCTTGCTCATAAGGGGCTTGTTGTCGCCGCTGTTAAAGCTAAAGAAAACTACACTGGCAACTATCGCGATAATGAAAATTAAAGTTGTTTTTGTCTTCATATATTTTTCTTTTTAGGACCATAATCCCATAAATACGCCTACATAATGGACAACTACATACAGGAAGAAAATATACCCGACAACACCTGCAATCAGTGAAAGTGCGACGATATTAAAAATCTCATTACGCCTTTTCTTTGCTTCGTCTAATGTGCACACTCCTCTACGGCGCAGATAAATAACAAGTGCCACGATTAAAGAAACAAGACCAGCCAATCTAAAATACCATTTATAATCTCCATAAAAAGTATCGGCTAGCGAAGCCGCTAAACTGACAGTTGATACACCAATCAAAACAAGTATTATCGGTGCTAGACAGCACAATGAGGCGAAGACAACTGGTATCGAAGATATTTTTAATGACTCTTTGATTTTCTGGTTCATATATAAATCAAGAAGTTAATTATTCCGAGCTTGTTCAATTACATTCATTACCTGTTCAAATGAAAGTGCGCCGCTAAATGGCATCAGCTTACCGGTTGGAGTAACTACAACCACATACGGTGTACCCCGGCCGCCAACGGCAATAACTTCATCAAGATCCTGTTGCACCCCTTCTGCGACTGCCTTATTATTTAAGCAAATTTCAAACACGCCAGCATCAATCCCTGCTTCCTGGACAAATCCTCTATAGAATCTATCGCCAAGTTGTCTTTGATTTGCAAATGCTGTGTCAGCAAAATCCCAAAAAACATCATTACCACCAGCTTGATCAATACATTCCGACGCAACTGCCGCCGAAAACGCATTAGTGTGAGAATTGAGGGGGAAGTGTCTATACACCCAAGCCACGTCATCATTTTCTTCAACGACACGAGTTAGGGTTGGGTGGAGCCGACCACAAAATGGACACTCAAAATCACTGAACTCTACAACTACAATTTTCGCATCTGGATTGCCGCGAACGTGGTCGGTTTCATCCGGCATTCTAAACCCACCTGCCTGCGCAGGATGGCTACTTGGTTGACCGCCCTTGATGTCTTCCGCGGTATTCGAAGCAACGCTACCACTGCTTCCCGTCCAGAAAACAGCTCCGGCAATTAAGAGCCCCGCAACAACAATTGCGATTGGTACTCCGTATCTGTTTTGCGCTTGCGTGTTTGTTTTCATAAGAATATTTTTGTTAAAAGCCACTGTGGCCTGTTTGTACATCACGTACTCTTTCAGGCCCACGATTGTCATATCGGCTAATAAAATCTTTAATGCGTTCATCGTCCACAACTCCATTCTCAATACCAAATGTATCAACTCTACTCCAAGCAACAAGTGATATATCTCCCTCATTTTCAAAGCGAGGAGATACAACAACATACCGTCCGGCAAAAGATTCAAGGATTTCTTTTGCTTCGCCACTTATATCAGAACGATACGCAATCCAAATATCTCCGTGCTCAAGATTGTGTATCACTCGTTCGTCAGGTAATGATTCTTCGTAAAATCCTCCATGAGCCGGTGAAGCGTAGTGCCAACCAGAAGACGGCGGATTTGAGTTGTAGGGAAGATGCAATGCACCATCAGCGATGTGATCACGCCCTTGTATTTCATAGCGAGTGCTAAAATCTTCTCCGTCAGGGCCCGCTGTTTGAGCAAGAAGGAAAACACCATATCCGATAACTACAAGAGTGAGAATCCAAAAACCATATCGTACAAGCGATTTATGTATTTTCGCAAAGTTATCCTGTCGTCGCTCTCTTTCGCGAGTCTTTTCTCGTTCCTGCTTCTTGAGTTCGTAGTTATTTTTTGTTTCTTCCATAATTACTTTAATAATTCCGTCTCCGGATGAACCGCAAGCCACGAGAACCAAAAGCCTGGGATTGAGGCGAGTGACTCTCCATTGACTGTAAAGCGAATCTCGCCAAAATCAGTTTTTGTGACAACAATACTCATACCTCCAAACGTGTCAGTTATCGTTCCGGAAAGCGCGCCATCGTGATATGCCTTATATTGTCCGCCGATTTCGATGCCATGCACCAGAGCTTTCGGGTGCAGACGAGTATCGGTGAATGTCGCGCCAAACGAAACCGATTCACTGGTATAATAATCGCCATACGGATCACGGCCGTAACTTCGCACAACACCTGTATCTTGCGACAGTACTTTAGTATTAGGGTGCGCTCGCCTCCAATCGCCAAAGCGTACAACATCCGACCGTACAATCGTTAGCTTTTTTTCCGTATGTACGCCGAGGACGGCTTCGCCAAGCACTTGAGACCAGAGCGACTCATTTTTCTCATTTCCAGCACGGTTATACATCAAAAGATTTGATTGCCAAAGTCTACCCGACACTCCAAACTCTTGCACCTCGCCATCAACCCTCCGATCAAAAACGATTCCGGTTGCGCAAAGCGGACAGTAGGTTACTAAGACCGGCTCTCCAACAACCCTGTCGTTGACTATTTCATGCCAGACAAGAATGCGATATGGATAGAATCGACTTTCTCCGTTTATAGTCAAACCAAGTCCCGGGTCGCTGTCATTAAGAAAAGTAGCTTCACTCGCCAAAATGAATTTCGGATCATCTATAGAAGGAATACCGTCTTTGCCGGGACCACCAGATAATATTTCACTAAGCGGAATAGAGTGCCTAACTCCATCTGTAACCAAAATTTCTCTTTGTGTTTGCATAATTTGATTTGTAGAAGTATCAAGAGCCGTCTCAACAGAAGATTCTTTGTTTTCGTTATCGAACAATACTGTTTCCCCACCCGGAATAGGAAATGATGACCTGCTTTGAAAATACCAAAAAACACCAACCCCGGCGAGAATGATAATTAAGATAGTAATTTTAATTTGAGTATTCGTCTTCTTTGATTGCATACTTAACGATATCCAAGTTGCAGCTTTTATTTCTCTTACACCACGCTTCACATTTCTTCACAGTTGCCTCGTCGTGATACTTCATTTTGCATTCACTACATATAAACACTACCTGGTAGCTTTGTTTAATTGTCTTTCCCATAGCTATTTTAGCTGTTAATATTTAAAAGTTCTCGCAGTTTTTGCTCATCAAAACCCGCTACCATCTCATCATCAACAAAAATGACCGGTACGCCCATCTGTCCACTTTTTTGAATCATCTCGTCGCGCCTCGCAGAATCTTTAGAAACGTTATAGTCAGTGAATACAATATTGTGTTCCTTGAAAAATTCTTTAGTCGCATGACAGAAGTGACAAGTTGGCGTTGAATATATGGTTACGTTTTTCATAATATTTTTAAGTTATTTTTTTAACTATATTAAATTCATAATTTTCTTAATTCTGGGATCGTCTATCTTTGGCTTATAACACATCATCTGCCCCATCCTTTCGCCCTCAACCATCCTCGACATCTCAAGTATCCGCAGATGCTGTGATACTGCCGATACTGAAATATCCAGAACATTAGCAAGATCGGTAACACACATCTCTCCTTGCTCGATAAGGAGTTTTATAATAAGGAACCGGCTTTTATCCCCGAGCAAACTAAACACATCGACCAAAGAAATGTTTTGTGTCTTTAGGGATTCTTTAATTTTTGATATTTGTGACGATTCTAACATATTTAAGTATTTGCGTTAATGCTTAAATATTACTCCTATAGATAACCATAGTCAAATCTTGTATACGTGGATAACCTGTCCGCCCCAAATCCCGTCAAAACAAAAAGCGGAGCAAATAGAAAATTCCTCCCCAAACCCCTCCTTTTCCATTTGAGACATCCGAATTCAAAAACAAATCAGCCGAAGTTTTGGCAAATCCTTTCCCCAAAAAATAGCTTTGCCAAAACTTCGGCCGCATTGTTCCGCCACCTGCCTGAATACTTGGAAGGCAGAACCCCAAAAAGAAAAATGTCCTTTCCATTTTAGAAAAAACCATCCCCGCGAAAATCAAAAAAGCAAGGAACATTTTTTCTTTTTGGGGTTGCCGAGTGAAGCGAGGCAGTGGCGGGGCTTACTCGGAGCGTACGATTCAATTTAGAGATACCATGGGCTCCGCGCGTGCTATCACTACTATAGTGCCTTCGATAGGAATCGAACCTATATTACTCGC
>Ga0100403_1002065_pt1 | contig 16662 bp, 10 predicted proteins | sample CryGeymet201501t_FD_83663 | JGI IMG/M metagenome (GOLD analysis project Ga0100403, IMG submission 83663) | Groundwater microbial communities from Crystal Geyser aquifers in Utah, USA - Crystal Geyser metaG 2015-01t | ecosystem: Environmental > Aquatic > Deep subsurface > Groundwater | place...
GTCCGTTCGGCTAAACCCAGAACGTTTCTGGTGATGCCAGCGGACAAAAACAGGAGGACACCATGTATAAGATCACGCTTTTTGCCCTGCTCATGGCGGCGGTAGTATTGGCCGCCTGCGCACCTGCGGCGCCGCAGCAAACGGTAGCACGCACTGAGATCGCAAATCCAGACGGGTCCACCACGGTCATGACAACGACCGTGAGTACCCAGATGGAAACGATCGCTGCAGCGCCCGTTGTTCCCTCCGCTGCCGGCGGCTTCCGGCTTTTGGCAGAGGGCGAATGCGCCCCTGCCAGTGCTTACGTGGTAATGAAAGACTATGTTCGCGCTAGTAGCGCGGCAAAAATCTATGCATTCACCACCGATGCCAGTTCGACGGATGTCTGCCGTGGCGTTTTTGACTGGGGCTGGAGGGTGGTTTGGCAATTTGCCGACCACCAGGCCGCAGTAGATTACGCACAGGGCGAATACACCAGGGTTGTTGCAGTAAGCGACGCCGATCCTAGCGGTCCGGGATCTAACCCGGCTACCGTCATCGAACTTTGGTTCGATGGTGTGCAACAGTAACCTGGACCTGCCTGGGGGGCGAGAGACTTTTTCTCGCTCCCTGGGCAACCACTTTAAATTAAAGAATGTAGATTTTAGAATTTAGAATGAAAAATATTTTGTTCTGAGTTTTGAATATGAAAGCACAAAAAAACAATTTTAATACAGCCGATGGTTTATTGGTGTTTACCAGTATGCCGGCGCAAAAAGACTATAGCGCCATAGGGTGGCATAGTCGAAAAACGTTAAAGCACCTTGCCGAGCGTATGCCGGTAATTGTATGTGCAGAAAAGAGCGCGAGCGTGCACGAAAAAGCCCACATGGGCAAATGGGTAAAGATACTTCGTGTGTGGAGTGCCAAAAACGCACTCAGCATACTCAATCTACTCTCTATGCGCATACGGTTTTGGCGCATACAGCGTGTGCTCGTACCGTTTGAATTCAGCGTGTTTGGATCTGTTTTTGCCAACGGGCTTTTAGTAGCAGTACTAGGCATGCTTCGTTTAACCGGTATGCAAGTTACGGTAGAAATTCACCAAGTGGTCACCGATATTTTACTGCTCAAAAAGCATATTGGTATTCAAAATCCGTATATTGCTGCCGTACTCAATGTATGTTTACATACGTACTATCGTGCACTTGGTTTTGTGGCAAATAACGTGGTCGTGTTTGAACACGAACTTGAAGACCGCTTACGTTTGTATGTGCCAAAACATAAAATACACACCCTTTCTTTGGCGGTAGAGAAATCTGCACCCATGCCCCGTACAAGAGCGCGAAAGCTCTTGGGGTTGCCGCTCAAAAAACCGGTGATTATGCTTTTTGGTTTCATAAATGGCTACAAAGGTTTTGATACCTTTTTAAAAGCGGTACAAAAGTATGCAGACGATGATTTTTCGGTGTTTGTGGCAGGTGGGCCAAACCCGCATTTGCGAGAAAGTGCATGGTATGCCCGGTTTTATCGATCAGTACTCACACTTATCCGTACAGATGCGCGCATTATGCATGCTGGCTTTGTGCCAGATCAGCAGGTGAATGCGTGTTTTTCAGCCGCAGATGTTTTGGTGTTGCCCTACGAGGTATTTATGTCAGCTTCGGGGCCATTTTCCCTTGCGCTTTCACACGGTACACCTGTGGTGCTTTCAGAAGCACTTTTGAAATACGCGCGCTCAGCAGATATTCAGCATGCGCTTTTAGAAAACGGGTTGAAAAAAAGCGACTTGTTTTTTCCGTTGACTGATGCGGGAATACAAGGTGTAGTGCATAGGATAGTGACCAGTAGCAGGTATAGAAATAAGCTAAAAAAGTTTACACATGCAGTGTCTGAAAAGCGCTCTATGCAAGAGGTCATTGCGCATTACGTACGTATTTTGACTATCCAAAAAAAATCTACCTCCGTACCCGCCCTTTCGTTATCGTTAGAAGTACGCTAACATACTGGTATGGTGTCTTTTCTCAAAAAACACAGTCATACACTGGGCATACTCTTGGTGGTATTTCTCATTCTTTGCACCAATCTTTCGTGGGGAAAATACCTCACCGGTTGGGATAATCTGCAGACAGATCTTAATCCGATACTGGGTGTTAAGCGTGCCTTTTTTGGGGTGTGGCAGGAATATCAAAGTATGGGTTTATTAGCTGGTATGGGTCACGCAGCCGATCTAGTACGTGCGGTAAGTATGGTTGTCTTATCATATATACTGCCACAGTGGGCAATTCGCTTTGGATTTCACATACTCATGCTCGCAGTTGGAGCACTCGGCGCAGCGCGACTAGTGGGGGAAAGCTTACATAAAAAGTCACGTCTGGTTATTTTTATTGCAGGGCTATGGTATCTGTTGAATTTTGGTGCAATCCAAATTTTATTTATTCCCTTTGAATCGTTTACGGTCATGTACGGTATTTTGCCGTGGGCGGTTTGGTCGTTTTTGCGAGTACTGCATGCGCCTAAAGACAGAATAAAAACAGAGCTTCTGCGATTTACTTTTGTAAACATTTTACTCACCCCACAGGGGGTTTCACAACAACTCTTTGTGGTATACGGATTGATGCTCGGATTTCTTTTTTGTGGGCAATTTTTTGCTACACGCACGATCACTTTGGTAAAACGCGCGCTCATTGCGATACTCATAGTACTTGCCGTTAATTCTTTTTGGCTGGCACCACAGGTATATTTTCTCAAAACCACAGGGACTGTGGTTACACAAGCAAAAGCAAACCAACTGCATACCGACAATATCTTTGATCAAAATCTTACAAAAGGGCATATACAAGACTTTCTACTCATGCGTGGGTTTCACTATGATCTTATGCGCACGAGCGAAACAAATGGGCTTTTTGCGGCGTGGCGCGCTCACTTTGCCCACTCATACATATATGTCGCGCTATGGATTCTCGCGCTGTTCCCACTCGTTGGGCTTTTTGTTCCATCTCGATTTCGGTGGGGATTTGTCGCTTCGTATCTATTTATTTCGATTGCACTCATACTACAAACTCCTCCATGGTCGTGGATAAATGATCTATTGCGTCATAATGGATTTATTGCACAAGTATTTCGTTCTCCGTTCACGAAAGTTATTGTGCCCTATGCATTGGTTGCCAGTTATTTAAGTGCGCAGACAGCACGCAGCATTATCAAACTATTTCAAGATGACAAAAATAAGAAAATAGTTGGTTCGGTGATCATAGCACTTGTCCTATTGGTAGGGTTCCCTGCCTTTCGTGGACAGTATTTTTCTCCCCGTATGCGCGTTTCGATCCCTCAAGACTATTTTGACCTGCAAAGCTATTTACAAAACCAAGATAAAACAAGCCGCGTGGCGCTCTTTCCAGAATACACCTACTGGGGTTGGTACCAGACGCGATGGGGATACTTGGGCTCAGGTTTTCTTTGGTATGGTATAGAGCAACCAGTAATTTCACGAACGTTTGATGTATGGAGCTTGTCGAGTGAGAGTTATTTTTGGGAAGTAAAGAGTGCGCTTGAATCGGAAAATCCCAAGCAGTTAGAGCAGGTTCTGCAGAAGTACAAAGTGCGGTATCTGATAGTTGATTCTTCGCTTATTGCTTATGGAAATAATCCAAAAGCACTGCAATCGGATAGAACGAAAGAAATGTTTGAGAGAAGCGTAAATATCCATTATGTACGGCAGTGGGGAGGTCTATCTCTCTATGAGTATGTGAGTCCCAATGTAACCAATAGTTGGATAGAAATTGACAAAGGTATACCCAATATTGGGCCACGGGTTACTGTCACCAATGAAGACACTGCCTACGCACAATACGGATCATACACAACGTCGCTCGAAAAGCCATATGACGTCTATTTTCCATTTTTAGGTCTTGGTTCTCAGTCTCGAACGGCTTCGCAAAATACCCGCATTCAAAAGAATAAGAACACTTTTATAGTCGATCAAAAACTTGAAAAAAACATGCCTGTGTTTGCCACAATACTGCCGCAAACAGGCGAATCGACGGGATATGCCACAAGTATGAATACGAGCTCATCGCTTTCTGTGCCGTTGCAGTTAGTACAAATATCTGGCGATTATCTACACATAGAATTTCCTGAGGTACTTGTATCTGAACCGCCTGTGCGAGATGCATACGTAAATAACTACAACAGCGTGGGAAATGTAAGCTTTGAGCATAGTAACAAAGGAGCAGTGCTTCAGGGTAAGAATGGTGCTCAACCAAATGTTTCATACACTATAGCATCCATCCCCCAGAGCATGGGGTATATGATAGAGGTGGATACGAACGCAATCAAAGGGAGAAGGCCCTATTTTGCCATACTTGATCAAACGAAATATCAACAAGTACTCGATGATCGACTGACGAAAGACACTTCATTCTATATAGTTCCGCCGCATTACCAGTATGGAGTAGGTTACATTGCGAGTCTGTACAACTATTCGTATGCAGGAATACCAGTAGCAACTGAAATACAGCATATACGTGTCTATGGTTTTCCCTACACTACGTTGAAGAGTATATATATGAGCAAGGCAAACACGATACAGTCGGGATTTATACATGTGCCAGAGCAGATGGAACATCCTTCATACTATCTATACACCGCAGGGTTTTCAATCGGTGAACAGCAAAGCAAAAATACAATAGTGTTGCATCAGTCATATAGCGATGGGTGGGAAGCGTATACGATGCAAAAATCACCCAACGGGTTGGCACAAACATTTCCTTGGTTTTTCGGTACGCGATTGGAAAAGCATGTGCTCGTAAATAATTGGGCAAACGGGTGGGAATTATCACAAAATAAAAACCAACACGTTGTCATAATTTTCTGGCCACAGTACCTCGAGTTTGTGGGGCTGGGAATAGTAGTAATTACTTTGATTGCAACTGCGTATTATGTTCATACTCATAAAAGGTCTGACTCTCTAAAAAAGTAAACGTTTTTGCCCAGGCACTATTGACAGTCTGCTGTGCATTTCTGCCTATTCTATACGGTTACAACGCAATCGATGTTACGCAAGAGAATTTATAACAAGAAAGTGTTTCTAGCGGTTTCTTTTTGTACACAGCAGAGACAATATATATACATATTTGATATGTATAATAATGGTATGGCATAGTCTGATTTGCTTTGGTATGGTGAATATGATATACTATGGGATGATTTTTACTATCATGGTAAATAACATAGTCGGTAAGCGAATAAGCGTGTTACGCAAACAAAAGGGAATATCGCAAGAAGAGCTTGCTTTCATTGCTCACGTAGATAGAACATACATTAGCCGCATAGAGTCGGCCGGTGCTAACCCATCGTTGCGGCTCTTAGCAAAAATAGCGAACAAGCTCGATATTTCTGTTGCAGAGCTTTTGAGAGACGTGAAGTGAACCACTCCCACCAGGAGGTGTCGACCGTAGACCTCCGGGTGGTGTATTTTGTCGCCTATAATCCGTGGCAACTTACATATGTCTCAAAGTAAGATTGTGAAATGCCTATAAGAAAAGTTCCACTTACGACTGGTGAGTACTACCATGTATTTAATAGAACGATAGGAAAACGCTATATTTTTCTTGAAAAGAAATTTAATAACTACTTCTTACAATTAATAGATTATTACAAAACAGATAGTCCTAGTATACGTTTTTCATTGTACAAACGGCTTGCAAAAGGTGATCAACAACACATACGCAGTCAACTAAAATCAAAAAAGCAAAGAGTAAAGGTATTATCGTATTGTCTTATGCCGACTCACTTTCACTTTCTCCTAGAGCAGTTAACGGACGGAGGAATCTCTTCATTTATTGGTACCGTTTTAAATGTTTTCGTTCAATACTACAATAAAAGAAATGCAACGAATGGTCCACTATTTTTACCTCGATTTAAAGCCGTGCATATAGACAACGATATGTTAATCAAGCATGTTTCTCGTTATATACACTTGAATCCATTTTCATCGGGTATTGTTTCCAACAGGATTCATTTGGAAAATTATCCATGGTCCTCCTATGGAGAATACTTGGGAAGGGGCTACTCTACTATATGTGATACAAATTTAATACTAAATATGTTCCGCAATGACAGGTACGCATATAAACGGTTCATTGACGAGAGATCTGCCTACCAAAAAACTCTAGAAAAACTTAAGCACATTAATAAGACTGAAATCAACAACACCACCGGGAGGTATTGAGCTTGCACCTCCCGGTGGTGTTTATCCCTGCAGAAGTAGTTTGCTCCACTCAGGGTCGTCCCAAAAATTAACCCCTTGCATATCTGCAGTTATCACTTGGCGGATAAAATCTACTAATGACACAATTTCTATTCCGGCTGCTAACTCCGAAAGCGTATCAGTTCCAGGTTTATACAGACTTCCTACCGGAGCTCTCGAATTACTCACCGCCATGGTAGTTAGCAGTGGGTGTTGGATTCGTGTCCTCCAATCTTCTTTGCCCATAACGTTATCAGGCCCTTTCCAATGGGCTACCATGAAGGCGAATGCGACCATGCCATACTCTCTAAGTTGGTCTAAAATTTTTTCTAGAGTACCTCCTGTTGAGTATTCATCGTCATAGCCAAAGCCAACCCGACCTTTAACGAGCTTTATTTCATCAGCTGTTAAACCATTCATTAGTGTTTCACTACCAGATAGTCTTGTTTTGTCAAAACCTACGCTTGGTAGCTTGCTCGTTCTTTCAATGAGCTTAAGAGATCTATTTCTACCTTCGTCGGGCCGTATGAGGACGAACTCATCTGGGTTCGGTTTTACTCTTTGGATGCCACCCCTAACTTTGGCAACGCCATTTTGCATAATATGATCAAGCATGACTGTTCCAAGTGAAAACGGTGCGAGCGGGATATTGTTTTCTGCAGCACATGCTTGAGTTGCGCTAGAGTGTGGTTCAAAAACGACCATTCTATCCACGTATTCTCTAAACATTCCCATAACCGTGCGGATATTTAAGGCCTCACCAAGCTGAGGGCCGCCTAGCTTATCAACGTTTTTATCTCCTCTCCCTCCTGTCAAAAATGGACATATCAACGTTATACAGCCAGTATTATATGTATGCTTTAGAGCATCGAGCGTAAGCATAAGTTCAAACAGACTATTTGTTTCTGTTGGGGATGCAACGACATACGTATGACCTACGTGTGCTTGTACACCTTCCAGAGTAACATGCATTTCATTATCTGGCCAAATGCTTCTCGTTGAGAAACCAGGAGTATATGGACCAATCTGGTTTGTATCTAATGAACGCGCTAATGGAGTAGAGAAATCATGCGCATGTGGAACAATGACAATCTGTGAATGTGTGCGATCTAATTTTTCTGCCATCAAAGCATTCATTTTTTCCCACATCTTCATTGAATGTTCGTATGTAACCTCAAGTGCTCTTGGAATAACTGTCCCTGCTTCGCTATGAATAGGTGATCGTGTTGGAACGTACTGGAGTGGTGGGCATTGCTGTCTAAAAGATTCTGACACGCTTGTCATATTTGTGGCAAGTGTACACTGCTTGAACTCGATTTACAAGTCCGAATTGTATGTGCAAGTTCTCTATAGTTTTTTATTCCTGTATAATAATCGTATGCCAAATACCTACATGTTGCTTCGACCAGCTAAAACCGAAGAAGTGCCTGTATCGTCTCAAGTTGGTTTGCTGTCCTCATTCCTCTCGATCGGCAAGAGAAAACTTGTTGATTACATGCTCCTTAAAGATCCAAAAGTGTTGTCGCTCGAAATTGCCTCGATTCGGCAAAAAACATGTTTTTACATGCATGCTCCCGAAAATCTGAGCGGCTATTTTGCAAGTCAGATTCTTTCCCAGTACCCTAAAACGTTAATAGTCGATGAGAAAACCGATCCATTACTATCTGTAGTGAAAGGCAATGTGGTTGCGGTCGGTGTGTTGAATCTTAGCTACACACACGAGTATCCAATTAAAACATATACACAGTTTCAATCGTTACCCCCGCTATCATCTATTTTGGCTTTTTTTTCAAAACTTGGCCCCACAGAGCAAGCTTTTTTTCAGATTATTATCAAGACTCCTCACGATCAAAACAGTAAGCAGAAAAAGATACGTTCGCGCATGAAGGTGATGGGCACCGAGGGTAAGGAAGAGAGTAATCCATACAATTCCCTTATCACTCAGAAGTTATCAACGCCTCTTCTAGATGCACAAATACGCATCATAATTGCAAGTAAAAGTCGAGATGCAGCAGTTTCAAAACTTGCAGAATTCGCCGGTATTTTCGGCATTTATACGTTGTCGGAAGGTAATAGTTTTGTCTATAAACACGTTAAAGGTCTTATGAAAAAGCCTCTCTTTCAAAAAATTGCTCGACGTGAATTCTTTATATTTCAAAAAACGCTGCTATTGAATTTAGAAGAGTTGTCCTCTCTGTGGCATTTACCAGACAAAAGTCTTGAGAAAATAAAAAGCATATATTGGGGAAAGACCTATATTTCAGAGGCGCCCGACAACCTACCGGTCGCAGTGCACGAAGAAAAGGTATCGCCGCAAGATGACAATGGAGAGGGTGATGAACAAAAAATAGAAAACGCAACAACTAAGCCTGATATCAATTTTTTTGCACGAACTGAATGGCGCAATCGAGAAGAAGTTTTTGGGATAGCACATGAAGATAGAAGAAAACATATGTATGTTATTGGTAAAACAGGAGCTGGAAAATCTACCCTTATTGCAAATATGGCGATAAACGACATCCGCAATGGGCACGGTGTGGCAGTTATAGATCCACACGGTGATTTGTCAGAAATGATATTGAACTACATACCCAAGCGGCGGGTAAACGATGTAATATATCTCGACCCTACACTGGATGAGAATCGTTCATTCTCGCTCAACTTATTTGATCAAGAGGGAATGCAGCATACCGATGTTGTTGCGTCCGGTATTGTTTCTGTTTTTTACAAACTGTATCAAAATTCATGGGGTCCACGACTTGAATATATGCTCAGAAATACCATTCTATCTCTCCTCATGTACGAAGATGCAACGTTTGCCGATATTCCCCGCATGCTCACCAACAAACAGTATCGAAGTAAGGTAGTAGCCGATATTTCAAAAAAAGACACGATTTTATCGCAGTTTTGGATTGACGAATTTGAAAAAATGTCTGATCGTTTGCGTACCGAAGCAATATCTCCTATTTTAAACAAGGTTGGCCAGTTCTTATCATCTCAGAGAATCAGAAGTATTGTCGATAGTAAACGATCTACTTTTTCACTCGATGACGTAATGAATGAGGGGAAAATACTTATCCTGAATCTATCACAGGGTAAGCTTGGCGAAGATACGACCGCCCTTTTGGGTGCCATGTTTATTACCAAGATCCAACTTACCGCAATGCGGCGAGTATTTATACCCGAGGAAGAAAGGCGCGATTTTTACTTGTACGTAGACGAGTTTCAAAATTTTGCGACAAATTCATTCATAAAAATTCTATCTGAGGCCCGCAAATATAAACTCAACTTAACGCTTGCCAACCAATACGTAGGGCAGGTAGACGAAGATATACAGAAGGCGATCTTCGGGAATGTAGGTACGCTGGTTACCTTTGTCGTTGGAGCACGGGACGCAAGTCTTTTTGAAAAGGAATTTGGCGGTAAATTCACCGCAGACGATCTAGTTGCGCTGGGCAAGTTTCAAACACTTCTAAAGATGTCAATTGGTGGTTTGACGAGCGATCCATTTTTAGCAACAACGCTGGGCTTGCCTTCGGTGATTAATAACAATAAAGAGAAAATAATACGTCGTAGTTTAGAAATGTATTATAAGAAAAAGTAATATTTCTCCTTTGACTTTTTTCCTTTTTTTCCCCATACTATACGTATGAGCAAAAAACCTATACTCGTTGTTTTCTTACTCTCTTTTCTTATAATTACTCAAGCTGGAGTGTATGCGCAGTCTGCTCAAGAAGATGGAAAGGGTAATAATGATACAAAACCTACTCAAATACCGGGGAGATTTAATAAATTTGACCCTCGACTACAAAAAGAAAAAACCGGTGCACCTCCTTTAGCAACTGATGAAGCGCAGACACCAGCATCAAATCCGTTAGAAAAAAGAAAGCAGACAATTATATCGAAGCTAGATATGCTCGCATTTTTTTTGACAAAGTTTCAAACGAAGGTAACAGAAAATACAAAAATTGATGAAGAGATTCGTACGTGGTTACTTGCTCGTATCACTGCTCGTCAAGCATGGGTCGATACGCAAAAAAATGCGCTCACACTAGTGGAAACCGAAAATACACTGAAGCCAATGGTACAAACCATGATGCAAATGTGGCAATCACATCGTTCTTTGGGTTTATTATATGGAGAGGGATTACGATTCCATCAATTTTCAAATATTCTCAGTCGATTACACATATACGAAGATCTATTGTCTCAGAAAAATGCTGATACCGTTACTTTGAAAGAGTACATTACATCAGCACAAAATTACTATGATGAAGCAAAAGCCACACTCTTAAAGGTGAATGAAGAGACCGTTGGAGAAGGGTATAGAGTACAATCTCATGACCAACTTAAACAGGGGTATGCACAACTTCGCCTCGCGATAGAAGAAGCTAAACGAATTCGTGATGATATGAAGAGCGCTCAAAGTGAGCCTACTATTACTGCTGAATTACTACCAACGCATGAACAATAATTACACACCACTCACGCTACCGCAAGAACATATGCCACCAGAGCATAAGAAGAAAGATACCTTCTTGGTGGTACTGATGAGTTTGTCGGCAGTACTCCTTGCGGTATTGGGAACAATAGTCGCCTTGCTCTTTACTGGGTCATATAAAGGTCCTATGAGTACATCTGCAGCGAATACAAAAACCACAGACGTAATTGTTTCTGCAGAGCCATCGATTGCAGCGAAATTATCTCCAACCCCTACTGTTTCATTACAGACAGAACCAGATATGCTTGAAAAACAGCTCGATAGCATTTCCCTCGACACCGATATAGTGCCTACTGGACTACCTCAAGAGCCGTCGCTTGATGGGTTGGTGACTGAATAATCCTTTTGATATACTTACTGGTATGGAATCTTTGATTATTCAGCTTTTGAAGCAGGTAATAGATAAGGAGTATTACGATAACATTCAGGTAATGTACCCCGTACGTTTCGAATATGGGGATTTCTCGAGTAACATCGCACTGCAACTTGCAAACGTGTATAAAGAACCGCCTATGGAGATAGCGCATGATATTCGTGAGAAACTTTTGAAACTTTCACACAAAGAAATTGAACGGATTGAAGTAGTTAATCCTGGATACTTAAATTTTTACTTCAATACTAAAGTTTACGAGCGTGCATTAAAACGTATTCTGAGTGAAAAAGATACGTATGGAACAAGTGCACAATATGAAGGTAAGCGCATTATGGTTGAGTATGGTCACCCCAACCCATTTAAGATTATGCATATTGGCCACCTGCGCAATTTTTGTATTGGAGAATCATTGACGCGGCTGTTTGAATATACTGGTGCGAAAGTAATACGGACTAATTATCAAGGTGATGTAGGCATGCATGTTGCAAAGACAGTTTGGGCGATCCAAAATGCAATTAAGAATTCAGAGTTAAAAATTGAGAATCTAGAAAAAAAATCAATTGATGAACGAGTTGCATTTTTGGGTAAATCGTACGCTGAAGGCGCAAAAGCATTTGAAGAAGATGAAAAAATAAAACAAGAAATTCAAGCAGTGAATGCGTCTATCTACACTAAGACAGATGCGCACGTACTGGAAATTTGGAGAACGGGTGTTCGCTGGAGTTTGGAGAAATTTCATGAAATATACGCTCGATTAGGAACCCGCTTTGATCGAGAGTACATGGAGAGTGAAACTATTGAGAAAGCATATAAATCAGTGGAAGAAGCAATAAAGAAGGGTATTCTTACAAAGAGTAAGGGTGCAGTTATTTTTGATGGTTCTTCCCATGGGCTCGATACGCGTGTCTTTCTCAATAGTCAAGGATTCTTAACGTACGAAGGTAAAGAGTTGGGTCTTGCGCAGATGGAATTTTCCGATTTTGGCGAACTGTATAAATGTATTCACAATGTTGCAGTTGAGCAGATTAGTTTTTTCGCGGTAACGTTTAAGGTTGAGGAGTTATTGGATAGCGCTCTCTTTAAAGGAAAACAGTACCACAATGCATATGAATTTGTGGGTTTGAAAAAGGGAAAAATGTCTTCGCGAACCGGGATAATCGTAACGGCGGAATCAATACTCAATGAGGCACATGAAAAAATACGTACCATTATTGGGGAAAACAAAATGACTCTTTCAGAAAAAGATATAGATACGATTGCAGTAGGCGCGGTAAAGTATTCGTACCTGAAGATGAGCCCGTTTAAATATCTTGCATTTGATCTAGACGAAAGCTTGTCTCTTAGCGGTGATTCTGGTCCATATATACAGTATACGTACGCAAGAGCTATGAGCGTATTAAAGAAAAGCAATATGAAGGATGTTAGATTTAGTGTTCAGAGTAGTGAACCATCGGATTTAAATACACAAGAGATTGCGCTTGTGCGACAGCTTATGAAATTTCCAGATACTATTACTCGTTCTGCACGCGAATACTCACCGCACTTTGTAGCAACCTATCTGAACGATTGTGCTCAGCTTTTCAATACATTTTATACGGTCTGTCCTATTAGAGGGAGTAAAACTCGTTTAGAGATTACTGCAGCAGCTGCGCAGGTTTTAAAAAACGGATTGAATGTGTTAGGTATAGAAACGCTGGAAAGAATGTAGTTCCGCACCAGGATGCAGGAAATCCCAATATCCAATACCCAATACCCAATACCCAATACCCAATACCCACTAGCCAAGTAATATCAAATCCCAATGCCTCGATCAAAACTATTTTTTGCACCTTTCATTATTTGGATATTTATCATTGGAACTTTGAAATTCCGCGTTCAAATTCATGAACGCGGTGGTGGACCCTAGGGGACTTGAACCCCTGACCTTCCCGATGCCATCGGGACGCTCTAGCCAACTGAGCTAAGGGCCCTCTCTATTTTTTACATTATAGCAAAGAATTCTCCTCCAAGAATGTTTGAGCTTACCCAGTTCAAAGTACTAGGTTTTATTCCGAACGTGCATTTTTTGGTACTAGTATGTACCATTCTGTAGGCTTTCGATTGCTTTATTTTGTCATTTCATCTATAGTTATATAGAAACATCAAATAACCAATATCCAAGTATCAAATGTCAAATAAATATCCAATATTCAATATCAAACAAGGCAACGGTCAAAAATACTTCACTCTATTACTCGCTCTTCTTGTCGTTGTGTCATTTTTTGTTTCTATCGCTCACGTACAACCAGTTTATGCACAACCATCTCCGACGCCGACTATTCCTTGGACGTCAAACGAATGGGTGCCAGATCAAGAAGTCACTGTTGCGGGTAAGCGTGGAGAGAGAGCTCGCCAATTTATCAATTGGGTATTAGATCACCCTTCGATAGATAACCATCCTGTTTTTCGCCAAATATGGCTCATATCTGCTGGTACCGCGCTCTTTCTTATATTAATCGTAGTTGCGTTTATGGGAATTGGTGTATTGGTTGCTCGGAAAAAGGATGTATCGTTCAAGGTGGATGTTGTACCTATCTTGTATAAAACAGCTATTTGGCTCTTATATATCGTATTTTCATACCTCATAATACTTGCGCTCATTCAAATCACAGATATTATAATGCAGTTTTTTATAAAGATACTGAATGGGGACCAACTTTTTAAAATATTCTTTGTGAGTGCAACGCCCAACCAAAATCCTGCAGAAGCACTGAGACAATCGGAAGAGGGCTATATAACTTTTCAGGGATACAGAAGAATAGGAATGCAATTTGAAGAAAGCGCACGTTCGTCGCTTTTCTTAATAAACTTCACCTCCTTTACCTATTTTGTCATGGGTATTATGCTGTTACTTCGTAAAATAGTCTTGTGGTTCTTACTTGTTGTAGCGCCATTTTTGGCTATTCTTATGCCTTTTGTATTTATTCGTAATATTGGATGGATTTGGATCGGTGTATTTTTTCAGTGGGCATTTTATGGGCCACTGTTTGCGCTCTTTTTGGGAGCCATGGCAAAAATATGGGCGAGTGGCATTCCATTTGCATTTGATTTTACCCGTGCAAAACAGTCGTGCGAACCACCCTATATGGCAGCAGCTTCTGCTGCCTGTGACCCATCGCAACGGGTTGTATATCCGCTTGCTATAAATATTTTATATGGCGGACCTGCGCAGAGAGCAGGTGGATTAGGTTCGGCGCTTTCAGAATCTGGTCCGATCAATACCTCAGGATATATAGACACATTTGCAGAGTATGTCATTGCGCTCATAATGCTCTGGACGGTTATTATTTTACCGTGGTGGCTTCTTCGCATTTTCCGCGACTATTGTTGCGACGGTATTTATGCCATGCGAAATATTCTCATGAACATGCTCAATGGTGGTGGTATTGCGCCAAGTCCACAACCGTCTCCGTCTCAGACTCGCAATGAATCGCTCAGAAGGCCGGCCGTAATTTCGATGCAAGAGAAAGAAAAAATAAAGGATTCAATCGTTGCAAAAGTCCCTGAAAATACAAGTATTAAAAACGTTGAGACAGCAAAGCTTGCGCAAAAGTTGGAAGTCCGCGTAGAAAATTTGCGTGACATTGCTCGCTTTGAGACAGACAAGGAAAAGAGTCAGTATTATCATGAACTTTCTGGATACATGACTAACCCTATGTCTGCGGAGAGTACAACAGATAGAGCTGCCTTTGTACGCTTGAAAACTGAAATTTCACAACGTGCTACTCAGGGAGATGAGCTTGCACAGCGAATTTTAGCTGCAACAACAGCAACGAGTGTGGGTGTTCGAGAACATATCCGCTCACTAGCACACAATAGACCTGCGGTAACGACCGTATCGCAAGCTATTGCAAAAGCAACCACTATGAAATCCGACCAAGTAACACATGTCCTTGAGGCATGGGTGAGTGAGCTAAAGAATCATACGGATTACTTAGAACAGATAGCAAAAAATACGCAAACGACCGCAAGCACCGTTCAGAATGTACTGAATGCGTTGCCGAAAACAGCAGGGACATCGAATGTGAGAGAATACGTAGAAAAAGTAAGTGGTACAAGTTCAACCTCTACCTCTGTTGCTTCACGAATAATGCAAACTGCTGCAAGCATTATCGATAAAAATGTTGTGGACAAGATATCTAAGATGGCTTCTGTCACAACGGATCATGTCATAAACGTATTAGAAAAATTACGAGAGACTGATACGTCTACAACCTCTGATATTGAAAGCGCAATTGTTCGGGAGACTAAAGAGAGCAAGGAAACTGTTCAATCTGCACTTTCAGCACTTTCGAATATGTCATTTGAGAAGTCGTTTGTTGAAAAAGTTTCACAATCTTCGACAACAACACACGATACGGTTGAGAAGGTGCTTACTTCTCTGCCCGCCATTGCAAGCTCGCCATTGGCACAGGCAATGGATGCAGTGAGTAAAAATGCGAATACGACGCAAGACACAGTGAGTAGAGTACTCAAATCTGTATCATCTGTGCTCGATAGTTCTCATGATATAGAAAAAACGCTACAAACGATTGCGCACACAATCGGCATAGATAACAAAACACTTATGCAGCTTATAACAACTGCGAACCGTTTTATGAGTCAGCTTCAGTCGCAAACTAGCTCACTTTCATCGACTCTCACTACTCAGAACGTTTCAGAAAAGAATCAAAAAGAAATATTTTCTGCGCTTTCTCAATTCTCCGATGAGCATGTTGAAAAGAGCATTCGAGAGAAAGATATCACATTGAACAAAGCTCAGGCAATTATGCAGAGCATCGGTCAACATATAACTGAGCCTGCACAAGCAATGCTTTCGGCTGTCGCAAAAGAGCAAGGTATAACCACACAGGCAGTACAGTCCGTTTCAACGTCTATTTTTTCACACCTACACGATAGCTTGAAATCTGTACAGAGCATACAGACGCAAAGCGAAGCAACAAAAATATCAACTGATACGCTCACTGCTGTTGCGAGCGTATTGTCGACAATCCAGAACCAAGAAAACACCAATATCTCTACTTCTGTTCAGCAAACAGCAACTGAACGAGAACAGACAATGAGAAGTATGCAAGAAATGGTACGTCTGATTACATCGTCCAACCAGTCGATGGATAGCCTAAAAGATAGTACTAATACGACTCATGAAGAACTTACACAGGTTTTGTCGCAGATCCCAGCTATTGCCACACAAGCTTCTACAGAAGATTTTGTTACGCAACTTTCTCAGAAAACCAACACTGCTTCTGAAATTGTTGAGCGTGTACTTTCATCTGTGATGAGTGAAGTTGAAAAGGCAGTAGTGTCGACATCGCTCATAGAAGAAATTGCGCATCAGACAAATACAACGCAGCATGATGTTTCATCAGCGATAAGTACTTTTGCAGCAATGGTAAATTCTACCCAACAACCACTCGCAGCGGTTGTTGCTGCACAGACACAAGTATCACAGGAAAGCGTTGTTCCACTACTCAAAGCAGTGTCTTCGGTTGCTCTTGCTCAACAAGATGTGGTAGAGCA
>Ga0100403_1002068_pt1 | contig 16651 bp, 11 predicted proteins | sample CryGeymet201501t_FD_83663 | JGI IMG/M metagenome (GOLD analysis project Ga0100403, IMG submission 83663) | Groundwater microbial communities from Crystal Geyser aquifers in Utah, USA - Crystal Geyser metaG 2015-01t | ecosystem: Environmental > Aquatic > Deep subsurface > Groundwater | place...
AGTCCATGTCACCCATGTGATCTTCGTCGCCCAAGATGTCAGAAAGAACGACGATGTTCTCTCCTTCTTGCATCATTCCCATGGCGATACCAGCAACAGGTGCTTTGATTGGCACACCGGCATCCATCATGGACATCGATCCACCACAAACTGTCGCCATTGAAGAAGAACCATTAGATTCAAGAACTTCACTGACAAGACGAATGACATACGGGAAGTCATCTGCAGAAGGCATCACGGACTCTAGAGCTCTATGAGCCAAAGTTGCGTGACCAATCTCACGACGAGAGTTTCCGCCGAAACGACCTGTTTCACCAACAGAGTATGGAGGGAAATTGTAGTGAAGAAGGAAACGCTTATCGATCTTTCCCTTAACTCCGTCGATCATTTGCTGATCTTCGTTGGTGCCAAGAGTTGTGATCGCAAGAGCTTGAGTCTCACCACGTGTAAAGAGAGCTGAACCATGTGCTCGCTCTAGAAAACCTGACTCAACTTCGATAGGACGAATTTGGTTGTAGTCACGTCCGTCGATGCGTTTGCCAGATTCCAGTGTGATTCCGCGAGCGACAGCTGTTTTAAGGCTACCAAAAGCGTCCGAAGCCAAAGAAAGTTTCTGAGCTAGCTCGTCTTCAGACAAAGAAGACGACTGCGAAGACCATTCTTTTGTGAGAGTTTCTTTCAAGGACTTTTTAGCTGCTTCAATGGCAGCATAACGCTCACTCTTGACTCTATTAGAGAAAGCTTCACGAAGTGCAGACTCAGAAATGCCTTTAACTTTAAGGATCAATTCTTCGTCAGGCATTGCAGGTTTTTCCCAAGTGCGTTTTTCAACTCCGCAAAGTTTGCGAAGTTCTTCTTGCATATCGATAAGTTTTTGAAGCTCACCATGGCCCCAGTAAAGGGCTTCAAGGAAATCTTCCTCAGAAGCGTCTTTCGCGCCACCCTCAACCATCATGATCGAGTCGCGACTACCAGAAACCAAAACGTCGATGTCAGCTTTTTCAAGATCTGCAATCGGAGGATTGATTTCTAATTTGCCATTGATGCGACCTACGCGAACTGTCGCGATAGGAGTCGTGAATGGAATATCAGAGATGTAAAGGGCCGCAGAAGCTCCAAGACCAGTGATCGCCTCACACTCGTTAATCCCATCGTATCCAATCAAAGTTGTGCAAACTTGAGTTGGAAACTTGTAGCCTTTTGGAAACAAAGGTCGAAGTGGACGGTCCGTCATACGAGCCATCAAAGTCGCCCAATCAGTTGGACGTCCTTCTTTTTTGAAGAAGCCACCAGGGATTCTTCCTGAGGCATAAAATTTTTCTTGGAATTCCAAAGTTAATGGAAAGAAGTCAAGACCAACAGCTGCCTTGTAATCACTAACTGCAGTGACTAGAGCTGATGTCTCGCCGTATTTAATAAACACAGATCCGTGCGCTTGTTTCGCCAAACGTCCGGTTTCGATGGAAAGCTTGCGCCCACCGATTTCTGTTTCAACTGTGATTGGATTGTTTAAAATTCCCATTTTTTTCTCCTTCATCGCCAATGGCCCTATTGCCATCAACCCTCTTTGTTGTGAAAACTATATAAAAAACTAAAAGAGGCCTCGAACGATTGCGTCCGGGCCTCTCAAGCGACATATTTATTTTGAGCTAAACGAATGACTCTGATTTATGCAGCTAACTCTTAAGAAGTTTTCTTCAGATTGCTTGTACGAATGTCTTTGAGTCACACAAATCCATTTAAGGATTCACTGTCCTAAATACATTCAGCACAAAGACTGAAAAACGACTTGATACTTATCGAGGCTTAGCGGCGCAATCCGAGATCAGAAACAACCTTGTTGTAACGCTCTACAGATTTACCTTTAAGGTAAGTCAACAAACTCTTGCGGCGACCAACCATTTGCAAAAGACCACGACGAGTGTGGAAGTCTTTCTTATGGATTTTGAGGTGCTCTGTAAGGTTTTTAATACGAGTGGAAAGGATCGCAACTTGAACTTCTGGAGATCCAGTGTCGCTGTCCGCTTGACGAAATTTTTCGATGACGTCTTTTTTTTGTTCTACTGAAATAGACATTTTTTCTTCATTTCTCCTGTTTAATTAAGGGCTTGAAATAGCGTTTTTGCTCTTTGATTTCAACGATTTTCTAAGAAAGTGGATTCTTTTTAAAAACGCGCCCAATCTTACCACTTTCAGCCTGTGTCCAAGCCACAACACCCATGTCCTCCGGTCCCACAAGTAGGATCGGTTTGGGATGAGGTCTCGGCTGCCATTGACCATTATTTCTGAGTCTACGAGCCTCTGATTCGGTTAAATAATGAATATCAAAGACACTTTTTGTATCTTCAATGCTCAGTGGATGGAAGCCCTCTTCTGGTCGTCCAGCGGACGAGGCAAATGGCCCAACCTGGGTTCTTTTGAGACGAGTCAAATGTCCTGGGAAATGGCATAGCTCTGTGCCCCAATCTTTGGCTAAAACCCGAATATAGGTGCCTGTGCTTACGTGCACTCTGACATCCCACTCCAAAGCCTCGTCACTCACTCGTCTCAAGCCCAAATGCTGAGATTGATATATTTTGACCTGCTTGGGCTTCAATTCCGGCGTGATTCCCTCGAATCGGGCTAAATTATAAGCTCTTTTACCATCCACCTTTACTGCGCTGTATTTGGGAGGAATCTGAGTAATTTCTAAATTCTGATAGTGACTTAGAAACTCCTCAAGTTCAGCCTCTAAAACTTCTTGAGGTCGATTCATCCATCTAAGCATCCCGTCTTTTACGGTGCCCTCAGGGAGAATTTGATCAACAGTATTGTCTAGAGTGTCTGTTGTTGCGCCCAAATAAATAGTCGCCTCATACACTTTATCGAGTGATGTTAATGGATTGAGAAGCTTTGTCGCCTCTTCTGTTCCAACCAGAAGCCAGCCTTCGGCAAAGGGATCCAAGATCCCGCAATGCCCAATGCCTTCTCTCGAACGGCCAGGAAGATCCAATTCTTTTTTGAGTTTAGCCAAAGCGTCTTGAGACCCAAGACCCTTTGGCTTCCAAAGCATTCCTAACGACACAATTTAACTTCCGGTATCCACAGAACTTAAGAGTTTGCTGACGTTTCATTTGAAGAAGCTTTATTAGAAAACTCTCCATCAAGATTTGGATAAAGTTTTTCTTGAATGTAACTCTCAATGATATCGCCTTCTTTGATGTCGTTGTAATTCTCGATGGACATACCACATTCAAAGCCAGTCGCGACTTCCTTCGCATCATCCTTGAACCTACGAAGACCAGAGAAAGTGCCAGAAAACACCACTCGTCCATCGCGGACAACTCGTGCAAAGTCAGAGCGTTTAATCTTCCCGCTTGTCACCATGCAACCTGCAACAGCACCTGTTTTAGAAACACTGAAGACCTGTCGTACTTCAGCTGTTCCCTGAACAACGTCTTTGATTGTAGGCTCAAGCAGACCTTTCATCGCGTTCGCAACTTCATCAATCAATTGATAAATGATCGTGTAAGTTTTGATAGGAATTTTTGTTTTCTCTGACGCCGCAAGAGCAGGTCCATCGGGACGGACGTTGAAACCCATCACAATCGCCTTTGAAGCACTCGCCAGAAGAACATCACTTTCGGAGATTCCACCAACACCAGCACTTAATATCTTAAGTTTTACCTTGTTCTGAGGAAGTTGAGCAAGAGATCCTTGAATCGCTTCAGCAGATCCACGAGCATCCGCCTTCAAAACGATTGGCAATTCTTTCAAATCCCCCATCGCCATCAAAGCAAAGATATCTTCAACAGAATTCATTTGAGGGCCAGAGTGAGTCTTCTTACGGTCATCAATTCGAAGTTCCGTGATTTCACGTGCTGAACGCTCGTCTTTAACGACGTTCATCTCATCACCAGCAGCTGGAACCCCACTCAATCCCATAATCTCTACAGGAGTTGAAGGGCCAGCTTCTTTGGTGTTTTTGCCTTTATCGTCGATCAAAGCCCGAACTTTTCCGTAGTATTCTCCAGCGGCAATATAATCACCAACTTTCATGCGACCATTCTGAACAAGAACCGTCGCAAGCGGTCCACGATTTTTATCAAGCTTAGCTTCGATGACAATTCCGTCACCAGGCCCGGTGTTACGAGCTTTCAATTCAAGAAGTTCAGCCTGTAACTGAATCATCTCAAGGAGCTTATCAACACCTTCACCTGTTTTCGCTGAGACAGGAACGAAGATGGTATCTCCTCCCCACGCTTCATCGATCACGCCGACCTCAGACAATTGTTGACGAAGCTTGTCAGGATTCGCATCAGGCAAATCCATTTTGTTCATCGCTACAATCATAGGAACACCGGCAGCTTTTGAATGATCAATCGCTTCGCGAGTCTGAGGCATCACACCTTCAGAAGCCGCAACAACTAAAATAACGATATCCGTGCACTGGGCTCCACGTGAGCGGATAGCAGAGAAAGCCGCGTGACCAGGAGTATCTAGGAAACAGAGGCGCTGCGACGGATCATTAGGATCACTAGCTTTTCCTTTAACAGGTTTTTTCGCAGCTTCTTTCTTCGCCTTTTTCGCAGCTTTCTTCGCCTCAGGATCATCTCCTACAGCGGCGAAAGTTAGGTTGTTTATCGCCTCATCGACATTGACCGTATACGCACCAATGTGTTGAGTGATTCCACCTGCTTCACCAGAGGCTACTCGTGCTCGGCGAATCAAATCCAACAAGGAAGTTTTTCCGTGGTCAACGTGCCCCATGATCGTGATAACAGGAGATCTAGGATCCGTAGCACCATCTACTTCATCACGTGCTGAAAGCATGATGGACTCTTTTTGAGTGACGTCTTTGACTTCAAAATCATATTCTGAAGCCAAAATCTGAGCGCTCTCTAGGTCGAGGAACCAATCATGAACGCCCTCCGCTTCCTCTGGAATTTCAAGGCCGAGCTTCACAAGCTTTCTTGCAATCTCTTTTGATTTTACAGCCATCTGGCTGGAGATATTATCAACAGATATTTCCTTGTTGAATTCAACAACGCGTTTTCTTGCAGAAGGCGTCGTGATGTTCGTTTTGTTCATATTGGATTTACCAATAAGAAGTTTTTTCTTACGAGGATTGTAAATACGCTCACGCCTCAAGAAGTCAGTAGATTTGAATGCTCCACCAGTTGTGGCGCCTGCTCGACTTCTAGTCGCTAAAGCACTTTTCTTCTTCTTGATGCCATCGTCTTTTTCAATCTCCTTCAAAAGTGCTTCTTGAGAAGGCCCTTTGACTTCAATTGGTTTCTTTGCTGTTCGAGCTAAGTTCTTGGCAATCTCGGCTCTATTCACTTGGACATCGCTTACGATAAGGGGTCTATCTCTGGTCGCCGTCGTTGGGCTCACCACACGGATGACACTATATCGAGATCCCGCACTGGGAGCTGGAGCCTCAACGGGAGCTTCTTCCGCAGCTACCGCCTCAGCTTCTTCCTCTCCAGCGAAATCATCATCGTCATCCGCTTTTCGAGTACTAAACATTTCCTCAGTAAACTCAGACGCCAACTCAGAAGTCATGTCGTCATCTTTAGCCAATAAAGGATCTAATTCGTCCTCTGTTGGCGCTCGTTTAGATGGGTCAACAATAGGAGTGGCTTGAGTTACTTCAACAGAAGTGTCGACTGCAGCAGCCTCAACCAGAGTCTCAGACGTATTGTCTGCACCTTTCGAATCGGCGGAGATCGATGCTTCTTCAGTAGAAGGCTCATCAACTGTTGATCCCTCGCGTCTTACAATCACTTTTCTACGAACAATCGCACTTGCTGGAGCTTCTGCATCTTTTGCAGCCTCAGCATCATCTGAAGCTTTTCGACGCACAACTGCTTTCTTCTTAACGGCCGTTTTACCAGCAGCCTTTTTTGTAGTTTTAGCAGTTTTCGTCGCAGTTTTCTTTGCAGCTTTTTTCTTAGCTGGAGCTTTCTTAGCTGGAGCTTCGTCTTCAGCACTTTTAACCAAAAACTCTTTAATCTGTACAACCTGATCATCAGATAATGATGACATATGGTTTTTGATGTCCAATTTTAACGGCTTAATTTTACCGATCAAATCTAATGCTTTAACGTCTAGTTCTTTAGCGAGTTCGTAAACTTTCATGTATCCAATAACCTCTTAGTTCGTTCCTGTAGGAAGAAAAGTAAAGAGATTAAGACTCTTTACTTTTCTCCATTGCTGCAACTTCTGCACGCAACTTAGCTTCAATAGAATCCATCGCAGAGGCTGGCTCTGAGGACTCGGATTTGGTACCAGAAGCAGCCGCCTGAGACTCTTCTTCAGCTTTAGCTTTCTGATCAGCGATGAATTTTTCGTATTCACCACTTTCAATAAATTTCTGGGCTGCAGCGACAAGCTTCTCTGCCTTAGCGGCATCAAAACCAGGAACATCAGCAATAAACGATGGTTCAATGTTGGCCACATCTCTGACAGTGTTGAAGCCATTTTGGTAAAGTGAAACAGCTAAAGTATCTGTCACGTCTGGAAGAAGCATCATCTGAAGTTTGGCATTAGCAGCTTTGCGAGCCATTTCTGACTCAGAAGTGATGTCGAGCTTCCACCCCGTCAATTGACTTGCTAATCTTACGTTCTGTCCACGCTTACCAATCGCGATAGACAGGTGAGCATCGTCAACAACAGTTTCGATGGACTTATCTTCGTCATCAATAATAACTTTTTGAATCTCAGCCGGTGCAAGTGCATTACAAACAAATCTTGTGATATCTTCATCCCAAGGCACGATGTCAATACGCTCACCTTTGAGTTCTTGAACAATGTTTTGCACACGGCTTCCACGAACCCCAACACAAGCTCCAACGGGATCAATGTCTGGGTCACGAGAGAAAACGGCAATCTTAGCTCTTACGCCAGGATCACGAGCCGCGCCCTTAATGACAACCAGTCCTTCGCGAACCTCGGGAACTTCACTGTTGAACAAAGTAATTAGGTATTCCGGACAAGCTCTAGAAAGAATAATTCTAGGTCCTTTTGGAGTGACTTGAACATCGTTCAAATAACATTGAATGCGATCACCAGGGTTATAAAGTTCGCCAGGAATTTGCTCACGAGTTGGCATGTAAGCTTCTGTTCGACCAAGGTCGATAACGACAGCGCCACGATCCACTCGGCGAATTAATCCTGTAATCACCTCACCTTTACGGTGTTGGAATTCGTTAAAGATAATTTCGCGTTCTGCATCGCGAAGTTTTTGAACAATGACTTGTTTTGCTGTTTGCGCAGCAATTCGAGAAAGTACTGTTGTATCAAGCTTGATACCGATACTATCGCCAACGCCGACCTCTGGGTCATAAGTGTGAGCTTCGCTGAGGGAAATTTGCTTTTCCTTGTCTTCAACAGATTCAACAACATCCATGAACTGATAAAGATCGACTTCGCCAGACTCTTCATTGAAACGAGCCTCAATGTCGCGAGTTAAACCATATTTACGTTTTGCAACGGTCATCAAAGCTTCTTCCACAGCACTAACAATAATACCGCGGTCAATGCCCTTGTCTTTTCCGACTTGTTCTAGAACCTTACTTAGTTCGTTCATGTTATCGTTTCCTTTCTCTCAAAGCTTCGTATCTCCTACGTAGCTTTCCAAAAACCGCGCGCTTACTAAAGTTTCAGGAGTTTCCTTGAAACTTCTAGTCCAGGGAGTTTCCCTGAAACTTCTAGCACTAGTCCGACGCAGTCCATTCTCTCATCCATGTCGCGTTCTTGATCGACTCAAGTTTCAGAGTGTGTTCCACTCCGGATGAGTCTTTCACGCGAATCTCACCACTATCTTGAACATCAAGAAGTTCGCCTTCCCAGTTTTTACGGGGTTTGGCTGGCTCAGGCATATCGATCGCCTCCAATGTTTGGAAACGAAGATTTCCGCCCACAGCCTCACGAAAATGCGACAAATTTCGTAAGCGAGGTTTCTCACCAGGACTACTCACTTCAAGAGTGTAGGCAGTTGGTAAAGGATCCCAAACATCAAACATGGGCCCTAAGGTACGGTGAACAGTGGCACAATCGTCAATGGACACCATTTCTTTGCTGTCACGTTCGATTGTGATTCGAACGACAGCACTTCTACCTGAAACGACTTCAATATCGCGACACAAATAACCGAGGTTGATGAGAACGGGCTCGACCTTATCTATGAGATCTTGCTCTTTGCTGTTCTTATAAACCGTGGCTGTACTAGACTTTGCTGTCACTTATTTTCGCTTCCAAATAAAAATCAAGGGGTCCGCTTACGCGGACCCCTTGCGGGATCTATTAGTAGCTAACTTTGTGATATTTAGCAAGCACGAGCTTCTAGATTGTCATTATATATAGACTTATTTGAGCTTAAGGAATCTAACTTCAAAGGGATTTAAGCCCTTAACCTTTAATGAGTCACCCTCTCGCCTATCGATACGACCGGCACTTGGGTACATTTCTTCCGCTTGCTTGATGGAAGAGTCAGAAATAAACCTATTTATTTCAACATCTTGCACAACATCGGAGCGATTCAGAAGGACCAACACTTTTTCACTTCCAAGCCTGCGCTCGAAAACAAGGAGACGTCTAGCCTCATCAACTTCCTTCCACTCGAAATCCCCTTTGCTGAGTACTGGGTGACTTGCTCGAAGCTGGCCCAAACGGCGAATGGAGTTCTGCAATGAAGTATCAGGAGTCATGCCTTGATCGGCCCATGGAAACGGCACTCGGTTGTAAGGGTCATCCTGCCAAGTACCTCCAACCCACTTACCTGGAGCATCAACTCCCACCTCATCACCATAGTAAATGGAAGGAGCCCCAGGATAGGACATCAAAAATCCCGTGAGAAACAAGAATTTCTTCTTAGCCAGATCTGAGTCTTCACCAGAAATCTTCTTTAGCAAAAACAAAATACGGTTCGTGTCGTGCGAGCCCAGCAAATTAAGCGCTGAATGCCAGACGTCTTTCGGAAAAGACTCCTGAATTCCTTGAACTTGCGCAACAAATTGGCTGTCCGAAACTTCAAAAATCGGTCCAGATGAGCTGTTATTGTTCGAATCATTTTCAAAGAAACTTCCCCCCGCACATCCTCGCCCCACACAACGGTCAAACATCCAATTCAGTAAGGCGCTACGGAGCCTGTAATTCATCACGGAATCCCATTCGGGGCCCAAAAGCCAACGGCTCGCATTGCCCCACTCTTCACCAATAATCCATGCATCAGAATTCTTAGACTTAACGACTTTCCTAAAGTCTTCCCAGTAAGTATTCGCCGGATCTTGCGTCCAACCTTGGTCGATGTCTCCACCAACGTCTAGCCGCCAAGAAGTTCCCCCTTGTTCCATCCAATATGGAACCACCGAATCGTCTCCGCCCTGGAAGAAAAAATCTCTCACACTCTTCAAGCGAGTGTTGATCTTAGGAACATTGTAAAAGCCAAACCAAGCCTCGTAGGTATCGAAGGGCCCTTGTGACCCTGCCAAGGTTGGATTGGGACATAAAACTTTTGTGCTACGATCCGTCCCAACAGCCGGGCTGCCAATATCTGGAACAAAGAACCAAGAACGCCACTGAGAACGTTCTGACTCACAAGCACCTGAAGCATCGTTCTTCCCTGGACCTAAGATCTGAGTCTGTTCTCGCCTATCATTCCATCGGCCCCAAAGATCAAAATAGGGACTATCTGCGGAGACGTGATTTAAGACACCATCGAGAATAATATGAATGCCCCTTGTTTTGGCTTGGGCTGCCAAATCACGAAAGTCTTGAAGAGTTCCAAAGGCAGGGTCGATTCTCATAAAATCTGTCGTGTCGTATTTGTGATTCGTCGGAGACGAAAAGATAGGATTTAAGTAGAGAGCCGAAACTCCCATGGCCTTGATATCATCCAATTTCTGCGTGATCCCCTTTAGATCTCCGCCATAAAACTGATTGTACTTTTGCCCGGGACAATTCGACAATGGGTCACAAAGTGGGGTGCTCCAAGAATTGAGCTTAGACTCTAATCCATAGATCCAAGACTTCCCGGTTTGCGGGTCATTGGCTGTGTCTCCATTACGGTAACGATCTGGAAAAATTTGATAAACAATCGCTCCCTTTGTCCACTCAGGCGTCACGAAGTTTTTATCAAATACTGTAATTTGAAAAGAAAGGCTATCATTCCAGTTATCAGACAAACGTCCAACACCCCCAGGGAAACTGCGAATGTCGTCATCAATATAATAGTCCGTATCCGAGCCATCATTTAGAATAAAAAAGTAGTAAAGGAGATTCGGCTCACTGGAAACTGGCAGATCAGCTCTCCAGTATTGAACCCGACCAAGCTCCGATTCCACCTGGGTGAATTCAGGACGCATCGCAATTGTCTTTCGCTCTGATTTTCGCGAATCCCAGTAGGTCACCGAAGCGGAACTTAAATCATTGGCGCAGGACTTGATCCTAAGTCTCACGGGAGAAGCGTCGGTTGGAACGGCACCGAAAGGCATGCGATAGACTTCCTTGAAGCTATTGTGCTCAACGCCGCCCCACCAAATGTTGTTGTCCTGCCTCGCTCCCTCACAAATACTTGCACCAACAGAAACCTGCGCATGCGTCGACTCGGAGAAGAAAGAAACCAGAAACAAAAAAGAACAAAAAGGGATGTAACTTTTAAGTTTTAATTTCATCTAAGCCCCTAAAATGCCTCAGACTTCGCTTGAGTCAAATTCTGACTACTGCTAAACGTATTTTGTGGTAGTCCTTAAATTTGGTGGAACTTCGGTTGGCAGCATTGAACGCATTCGTCATGTGGCGCAACTTATAAAAAATACTCAGGAAAATGAAGGCCCCTGCTGTGTCGTGGCCTCCGCTATGTCGGGCGAAACCGATCGACTCGTTTCACTTTACAAACAAATTTCAAACGACACTCACACTTTGGAGTACGACCTTTTGGTCTCGAGCGGAGAACAAGCTTCAATTTCGCTATTGTGCGCGGCCCTCAAAGCCTTAGGTTTAAACTCCAAACCCCTACTTGGCTACCAAGCTGGCTTTCACACAGACCAATCACGAGGCCGAGCGAAAATTCAGGACATCGACCCAGCAAGCGTCCTAGCCTTAACCAATGAGAATATCATTCCTATCGTGGCCGGCTTTCAGGGGGCAGACCATCAAGGAAATATTACAACTTTAGGTAGAGGCGGCTCAGACACTTCCGCCGTTGCCCTAGCAGCTGCTCTAAAGGCCAAACGCTGCGATATTTACACCGACGTTTCGGGAGTCTACTCAGCCGACCCAAGAATCTGTCCAAATGCCAAACGAATCAAATTCATGCGTTTCGAAGAAATGATGGAGTTAGCTTCACTGGGTGCGAAAGTCCTGCATCCAAGATCGGTCGAAGTCGCAGCCAAATACAAAATTCCAATCCGTGTTTTAAACACGTTTGAAGAAGGTGAGGGAACTCTCGTGGGTCCACAAAATAACGACTTTGAAAGTCCAGTTGTAACAGCATTAACCACCGACAATAATCTTGCACTTATCACGCTGAAAAACATCAAAGACAACGTAGATGTCTTCTACAAACTTTTTGATGGTCTCAGCAAAGAAGGCATTATTGTCGACATCATCGTTCACTCCGCCGTGCGGAGCGATGGAAGTCTCGATCTCAGCTTTTCTATTCAGAAAGACGATATCGCTGAAGTTGAATCGTTACTCCCGACTTTGGGCTGGCCAATAGATCATATTGATAGCTCTTTGACCAAAGTCTCACTCGTAGGTTCTGGAATGAGGAGTCACACAGGGGTAGCTGCGCGTGTTTTCAAAACATTGGCACAAAACGAAATTCGTGTGGTTTGTACGACGACATCTGAGATCAAAATTAGCTGCGTTGTAGCCTCCAACCAAGCCGAAACGGCCTTGAAGGCGCTTCACGAAGAGTTCCAGGTGGACATCTAAACTTATGACATTATTTGATACGGCTGAAGGTGGCATCTCTCCTTTAAATCATAGCAAATTGAGAGAGCTGAATTCAAAGTACGGCAGTCCGTGCTACTTGTACGACGCTTCCAAGATTCAAAATCAATACGAAAGGTTGATCTCAAGCTTCAAAGCTCAGTCGATTGATCTTAAAATTCACTATAGCGTCAAAGCCTCTTCAAGTTTGGGACTGTTGAAATTTCTCAAAACTCTAGGATCATCCTTCGATGTTGTCTCAGGGGGAGAACTAGAACGCTGTCTAAGAATCGGAGCCGCCGGATCAAACATCGTCTTTTCGGGCGTTGGCAAGACCAAAGCTGAAATTGAGTTAGCGGTTAAAAGCGACATCCTTCAATTTAACGTTGAGTCCGCTAGCGAACTCGAGATCATTGAGGCTGTTGCTGAAGAACTTGGCAAGGAAGCCCGCATCGCCATCCGGATCAACCCGAACATCGATGCTATGACCCACGAGTATATTACAACGGGCACCTATGATTCCAAATTTGGGATTTCCGTAGACGAGGCTCAGTTTCTCTACTTGCGCTATCAAAATCACAAACTTTTAAAATGGGTCGGACTCGATATGCATATCGGCTCACAGCTCACAGAAAGAAAACCTATCACTCAAGCTCTGAAGCGCTTTGCGACCTTTGCGAAATTTATGATGAAGCAAGGGATCGAGCTCAAGAATTTCGATATCGGCGGTGGCCTGGGCATCAATTACAAAGATGACGCCATTATCACCCCAGAAGAATTCGCAAAGATGGTGGCCAAAGAACTGAGAGGTTTCGACCTCACAAAACACCAAGTTATCATGGAGCCCGGACGCTTTATCGTTGCAGAAGCTGGCGTTTTGCTTACCGAAGTTGTGCATCTGAAACGCCTCAACCACAAGGTCTACGCCATCGTTGACTCCGGAATCACAGAGCTTATGCGCCCTAGCCTTTATGGGGCCTATCATGAGATCGAATTGATCGGAGACAAAGGCACTGAGTTTGAATCAACAGACGTTGTAGGGCCCATCTGTGAAAGTTCTGACTATTTTGCCAAAGGGAGAAATCTGCCAAAGCTGAAGCGCGGGGATTTATTGGCCATTCACAATTGTGGTGCCTATGCGAGCTCCATGTCTCACACCTACAACACAAGGGGCCGAGCGCCGGAAGTCTTGGTCTTTGATGACAAAGAAGTCGTTTTACGACGTCGAGAAACAAAAGAAGATCTTTTTGCACTGGAAATCTAGGTCTTTATTCTCTAGATAACGGGGCATGGAAAAAACCCTCACGATCACAGACTTTATCGACCAAAACTACCTCCACTTCAATGCCGCCGCTTTGAAAGATGCTGCCCGAGGCTACAAGGAGCACGTTGAAAAAGGTGATGCTATGTTTGTGACTTTGGCTGGTGCGATGAGCACCGCTGAACTCGGGAAGTCTTTAGCCGAAATGATTCGCCAAGGAAAAGTTCATGCCATCAGCTGCACCGGTGCCAACTTGGAGGAAGATCTCTTCAACCTTATGGCCCACGATCATTACATTCGTATTCCGAACTACCGTGACCTCACTCCTCAAGATGAGCTTGAACTCCTAGGCAAGCATATGAACCGTGTGACTGATACTTGCATTCCAGAAGAAGAAGCTATGCGCGCTCTTGAGAAGCACCTTTTCAAACATTGGAAGCAAGCAGATGATGCTGGCGAAGCCTATTTCCCACATGAATTTTTGTACCAAATCATTCGCTCTGGCGTATTAAAGCAAGGCTATCAAATTGATCCAAAAGATAGCTGGCTCTTGGCAGCCTGTGAAAAGAACCTCCCCATTTTCGTTCCTGGCTGGGAAGACTCCACTACCGCAAACTTTTTTGCCTCTCACCTTATCGACGGGAGATTGAAAAATCCGAATACGGTCCGCCAAGGGATTCAGGCCATGATGAAGCTCGCTGAGTGGTACACGGAAACTTCCAAAAAACAAAGCATTGGCTTTTTTCAGATTGGCGGCGGCATTGCCGGCGATTTCCCAATTTGCGTGGTTCCAATGCTTCACCAAGATCTCGGACGCGAGGAAGTACCTCTTTGGGGCTATTTCTGCCAGATTAGTGATTCAACAACCAGCTATGGATCGTACTCCGGAGCTGTTCCCAATGAAAAAATCACTTGGGGCAAGCTTGGAACCGAGACTCCGAAGTTCATTATTGAGTCTGATGCCACGATTGTGGCACCTCTCATCTTTGCTTACGTGCTGGGAATGTGACAAACTATTCCCTATATTATGAGGGCATGCTTTCTAGAGTTTTTTTCTAAGCGAAGAACCAAAGCTTCGCTTTTGACAATTTTTGGGTCACTAGCACTTTCGAGCATTTTGGGGAGTTGCACCAGCCTCAATCAAATGGGCGATCATTCACCATCTCACCAGATCACTATTATCGAAAATGATGAGGTTCCGATTTTCGATCCCTTTTTTGCTACGGCTGCCCTGCTGGGACTAGAGCTCGCCAACAAAGAATTTGTAAAGTCTAAAAAGCTTTTTGACGCCAAATTTCAAAAGAAAACATTACGTGTTTCCCTATGGACTCAACGCGACAAAGAGGCGCCTCTCTTTATTGTTTTACCGGGCTTCGGAGGAGACGCTAGTTCAAAGGTCGCAAGAAGTGCTGCCTACCACCTATGGAAGCAGGGCTTCCAAGTCATCATGTTTGCATCGACAACCCACATAGAAGCGAAGAATTATATTCTCGAAGGACAAATGCCTGGAAACGTTCCATACGACAATCAAAAGTGGCTTAGCCACACACAAAAAGTACTCGAGCAAATCGGCTTCCAGAATCGAAAGATTCACTTACTGGGCCTATCCTGGGGAGCCCTACAGGTGCTTAACCTCTCATTGACTCAAGATCAGATTGCAGCCTCTGGACTCAATGTGGAAACTTTTGTCGCCCTTAATCCTCCTTTGAATTTGAGCTATGCCCTTGCCCAGCTAGATCAATCGATTGAGCGCAATCAAAAACGCTATGCCCCTCAATTCAAGTTGCATCCGGCACTGATCGGCAAAATCAATGCTGCCAACAGCACACAACTAAACTTGGCAGAGAAACTTAACGTCTTCGAGAAAGACGAAGTCGAATTTTTGCTGGCATGGAATTTCAGAAACTCATTGCGTTTTTTAGTTCAGGCTCCGTTCAATGAAGAAAATTTGAACTTTAAAAACTATTTACTTAGCCCCTGGGGACTTGGCCTGAGAGATAAAGAGCATTTGTTAGCCTGGCAGCAATCACATGACATGACCAAAGTTGACTCTCAGAAGTGGCCCGCCAATTTGTTAGTTTATCATAGCCTAGACGATTATCTCAATTCGAAAGACTCCATCTTAGATCTTAAGAGTGTTCTCGGCCCAAAAATGCTTCTCTACCGTCACGGAGGCCACCTTGGCTACTTCAGTGGTTCACGATTTTGGGGAGATTTAGAGAGATCACTTGCCCCGCTACTGCGGGATGCGAACTAGTCCAGCCTAAGGGACTTAAGTTCCTGACCTTGATTTGAAGTTTTTTTCGCTCATAGTGGCATCCTCGCCAAGAATCGTTAGACTAAAGATGCTTATAAGGAGAGTCACTTGAATATACTGAATTTGCTAGGACTCATGACTGCTATTGCCGTAGTTGCGGTGTCGTTTGTTTGGGACAACCCTAACCCTGGGCTGCTATTCAACGTCCACGGAATCGTCATCGTCTTAGGAGGCACTTTCGCTTGTGTCGGCGTGGCCTTTGGCCTGAACCGTGCCTTACAGATGATCAAAATTTTTACTCGAACATTTTTTAAATTCAAACTTCCTTCCAGAACCAAAATCATTGAAGAGCTGATGGAAATCGCCGAATCTTATCGCACCAATTCTACTGATCTAAAGCAAAAGATTGATGCCGTTAGCGACCCCTTTATGAAGGAAGCTTTGACGGCTCTAACCGACAAAGTCGTCGATGAGCAGAAGCTGATCAGAATTCTCTACGCCAGGGTCAATACCATATATGAGCTCTATTCTGATGAGTCTAAAATGTTTGCAGCCATGGGCAAATATCCTCCAGCAATGGGACTCATGGGAGCCGTTCTTGGAATGATCATGCTGCTAGCCTCCCTCGGACAGCCCGGAGCTGAAGCGAATATTGGTCCTTCCATGGCTGTTGCTCTTGTTGCGACTCTATACGGAATTATTTTTGCCAACCTTTTCGTCATCCCAATTGGCGAGAACCTAGGCAACATCGCAAAAAAAGTTAAACAAAAAAACATCATCATTGTTGAAGGCGTCCGCCACATTTCAGAAAGAGTGAATCCTATTGTGTTGGCAGAAGAACTCAACAGTTTCTTGCTACCTGCCGAACGCGTTGACTGGAAAAAACGCGGATAAAGTTTGCTGAATATATGGCGAAAGAATAGCGAAGAAAATAAATGAGCAATTTATTCGACAACGGCGGAAAAGACCTCCTCTTGGAAGAGACTAAAGTCAATTTTGATGGAGCCGGTGGTGGCGGACATCATGGACCACCGGGACCAAGCAGCGACCACGACGAACACGAAGAGCACGGAGAACCTTGGCTCATCTCCTATGCCGACTTAATGACCCTACTCTTTGGCTTCTTCGTGTTGATGTATTCTTTTGCTTCGGCCAATGACGAAGCAAAAGAAAAGATCAAACAAAGTGTGTCTGAATTTGCAGGTGGCCAATAC
>Ga0100403_1002069_pt1 | contig 16650 bp, 15 predicted proteins | sample CryGeymet201501t_FD_83663 | JGI IMG/M metagenome (GOLD analysis project Ga0100403, IMG submission 83663) | Groundwater microbial communities from Crystal Geyser aquifers in Utah, USA - Crystal Geyser metaG 2015-01t | ecosystem: Environmental > Aquatic > Deep subsurface > Groundwater | place...
GATGTGGAATATGGTAATGACCTTGCCAACTGGCCACAGTCCTTTCAAAAGATGGCGCAGGCTATGCTGGCGGATGAGGTTAAAGAGCTGGTGACAGGCAATGACGGCAAGTACGAAAGAATCAAGAAGGCGCTAAAGGGTGCGCGCATTGATGCGCGTAGTAAAGATGCGATGAACCAGCCTTTCAAGGTGGCACCGCATGGATCATGGGTGCGTGCGCGAATGACAAGTCGCGTCAACAATGACGATGCTTTCTAACGGGGTACATGAATGGGCAGACAGAATGTTGCGCTAATAGCCTTCAACAGGGGTAGGATTAGTCCGCTTGCCCTTGCGCGCACTGATCTTGAGCGCACATCGTTATCAGCAGAAGTTCAAACGAATTGGATGCCCCGCATTCTTGGAAGCATGTCGCTGCGCAATGGCCTTGGTTATCTGCATTCGACATATAACAACGCTAAGGCTTATCATCTGAATTTTATCTATGCATTATCGGATCAGGCGGTAGTTGAACTCACGAATAATGCGATGCGTGTGAAGGTTGATGATGTAGTGATAGTGCGCCCGTCAGTTACCAGCGCTATATCTAATGGCACTTTTGACAGCAACCTTACTGGATGGACAGATGCGGATGAGTCCGGCGCTGTATCGCAATGGGTGTCGGGCGGCTATATGGGACTTACTGGCACAGATACCAACTCAGCTATACGCACGCAGCAGGTAACGGTAAGTGGCGGGAATATTGGGGCTGAACATGGTGTGCGGGTTAAAATTAACCGTGGGGTCGTAAGTTTGAAAATCGGCTCGACGGCGGGCGGGGAGGAGTATGTACCGGAAGCAAGGCTTCGTGAGGGTGAATTTTCTTTTGCGTTCACGCCGACGGGGGATTTCCACATATCAGTTTCATCGACTACGGTTTATGAATCGCGCGTAGATTCTATAACAGTGGAATCGGCAGGGGATATGGTTATTCCTACAGCGTGGCCCTTGGCTGATTTGCCTTATGTGCGCTATGACCAATCAGGAGACATTATTTATGTAGCTTGCAGCGGGGTTAAGCAATACAAAATAGAGCGCAGGGGCACGAGATCATGGGGCATAGCTGAATACCTGGCGGAAGATGGGCCTTTTAGGGCGCCAAATCTTACGCCAACGACTATAGCGGCATCTGCTATCTCAGGCAATATAACCCTCACGGCGTCCAAGTCTGTTTTTAAGCCGACAAATGTTGGCGGGCTTTATAGAATCACATCAACTGGCCAGACTGTTCTATCCTCTATATCCGCTGAAAATACCTTTACTAATTCTATTCGTGTTACAGGCGTGGGTAGCTCGCGTTCTTTTGCTGTTAATATATCGGGGACGTGGTCTGCGACTGTTACTCTGCAAAGGTCAATAGGCGATGATTCGACATGGGAGGACACAACAACAACCTATACCGGAAATACAGTCACCACGTTTAGCGATACGCTTGATAATCAGATTGTTTTTTACCGATTAGGAATCAAGACGGGTGATTACGTAAGTGGAACAGCGGTATGTTCGCTTGTCTATTCATTGGGTAGCAATTCTGGGGTTGCTCGCATAACTGCTTATAGCAGTGAAACTTCTGTCTCCGCGCTTGTTCTTGAGGATTTGGGAGGAACGGCAGCTTCCGATAATTGGGAAGAGGGCGCATGGTCCGTGCGGAGAGGCTATCCGTCTGCTGTCGTGCTTAATGAAGGCAGACTTTGGTGGGCTGGCAAGGATAATATATATGGGTCTGTGTCTGATGCCTTTGAAAGCTTTGACGATACAATTGAGGGTGATTCCGCTCCTATCGTGCGCAGCCTTGGTTCTGGGCCTGTTGATAGCATAAATTGGCTGCTGGCATTGCAGCGGCTTGTCGCTGGCGCTGAGACATCTGAGAAGGTTATACGCTCTAACTCTCTCGATGAGCCGCTTACGCCGACTGTTTTTAATATTAAATCGCCATCGACCAGGGGTAGCTCCCCCGTTGCCCCTGTAAAAATTGATTCATCTGGTATATTCGTAAGAAACAACAGGTTATTTGAGCTTGAGTATGATGGCGCCGTTTTTGATTATAAAGCTATTGATCTCACCCAGCTTGTCCCTGAGATTGGGGGTACTGGGTTTGCTAGGATTGCTGTGCAGCGCTACCCTGACACTCGCATTCACTGCATGAAAAATGACGGCACAGCGGGGGTACTTATTTTTGATCGAAGCGAGGATACAAAGTGCTGGATTGATGTAGAAACAGATGGAATTATTGAAGATGTTATTGTCAAGCCCGCCGAACCGTCCCAAATTGAGGACTCTGTTTATTATACGGTAAAGCGAACCATTGACGGCTCTGATGTCCGTTATTACGAAAGATTTTCATTTGACTCCGAATGTGTTGGCGGAACGTTGAATAAGCAGGCCGATTCGTTTATCTCCGGCACACAATCATCATCGGCTGTAATTACTGGTCTTTCGCACCTTGAGGGGGAGTCAGTCATTGTATGGGCAGATGGCATTAATTACTCCCCGCGCGTAAATGGCGTTCAAACCACATTTGTCGTTACAGGGGGGCAGATTACACTTCCAAGCGCGGTTATTAGCTATGTCGTGGGGCTACCGTATAAATCTCGTTACAAATCTACGAAGCTTGCTTATGCCGCCCAAGGCGGGACTGCCTTATTGCAAAGCAAGCGAATTGAAACGCTTGGCGTTATCATGCACAATACCCATAATCGCGGGCTGCGGTATGGCAATAGTTTTGAAAATTTGTACGAGATGCCTCTTGTGGAGGGCGGGACGCAGGTAAGCGCGAACCATATATGGGAAGAGTACGATGAGCGCCCGTTTGAGTTTGAGCAGGAGTTTGGTACCGATTCCAGATTATGCCTTGAGGCGATGGCGCCGATGCCATGCACGCTTTTGGCGACAGTAATGAAGATTGCAACGAATGACAGGGTATAATGTAGAGCTAAAGCCGATAACGATTGCTGATTATATAGGTTTTTTCAAGGAACAGCCTAGGCGAACAATACGCGGCTATTCCTTTTTTTTGAATGGCGAGATAGTGGCTGTATTCGGGGCGTTATTAGATAAGGATGGAACGATGTTGTTTTCTGATGTAAAGAATGGCTTGGGCGTGTCCCCGATTATAGTCTGGCGGTGGGCAAAGCGAGCGCTTGGCCTGATAGATGATATGAAGCAACCATTATACGCCACTAGTCAAAAGTCTGAAAGATTTTTACTAAGTCTAGGGTTTGTCTTTCGCGGAGATACTAAATATGGTAAACTTTACGAATATTTGGGGTAGGCAATGAATCTTTTGGCAAATCTTCCTGGTCATCAGGCGTTACGCTCTTTCTTTGAGCGGGTTAATCATGACCCCGTAACCATGACAACAATTGCAACTGTTGCTTCCGTAGGTGGCTCTGTGCTTTCTGGCCTTGGGCAAATACAGGCCGGTAAGGCTGCCAATGCAAGCGCGAAATTTCAGGCAGCGCAAATGGAGCAGCGCGCAGGGCAGGAGCGTGCCTCATCGCAACGCGTGGCTCTTGAAGAGAGGCGCAGGGCTGGTATAGCAATGTCGAATGCGCAAGCCGCCGCCGCATCTTCTGGTGGCGGGGCAACTGATCCTACTGTGCTGAATATCACCGGCGACATTGCAAAGCAGGGTGAGTATAATGCGCTATCCGCTCTCTTCGAGGGCGAAGAAAGGGCGCGCGGTTTGCAATTACAGGCTTCATCGACAAGAATGGAGGGTAAGCAAGCAAAGCGGGCTGGAATGGTAAGTGGGGTATCAACTATTATTGGTGGCTCTGGCAATGCGCTAATGGCGAAGTATGCGCCTACGTCGTCACCGACTGGCGGCAGGTATAATGTTGTCACCGCTCCTGATGCGCGGCTCCCCTGGCTTAATGGGTATGGATAATGGCGACAATACCTGACGCGCAAACGCTTGGCGCAAGAAATCCAAGCCCAACAAGGCAGATAGCTACATACGATGGCAGCGCTGGCGCAAGAGGCATGATCGCCGCTGGGCGAGAGTTGCAACAGTTTGGGGCAAAAGCAGAAATTGAATTGGAAAAAAAACGCAAGGAAGAATCTGCGTTTCAAAAAGCGCAAATGGCGTTAAAGGTAAAGGCTGGGGTTACTGAGCGCCTTAATTATTATCAAGAAAATCCTCAAAAATATCCTGAGTTTGAAAAAGATTTTGCGAATACCTTTAAGGGACTTGCTAAAGAGGGTCTTGCCATTATTACAAGCGAGAAAGACCGCAAGTTAGCGGGGGTCGCTTTAGATGAAATGTTTATTGATTACAATCAGACAGTAAGGAGCCTTGGTAGGGGGTATGCCAAGCAGGGAACGATTGGTGAAATTGATGCTCACGCCACTCGCATAGAAAATGTGGCAATGAACGCAAGAAGCAAGGATGAATATCTTGCTGATAAAATGGCTTTGTCGCAGCGTATCCAGAATGACCCCAATCTCGACCCGCTGGAGCGCATATCTCTCAACAAAAAATACATTGATGGCATAGATGATAAGTTTTATGCAAACGAAACCGTACGCAACCCTGCTGGTGTTTATAAACAATTCTCCGCTCCTTCGGCTGGTGCTGTGCCGGATTTCAAAGCTGATACTGTAAAACCATATGACGGTAAGCGTATTGAATCTATAAGGCAGATGGTTGAAGCCCCAAGCCAGTATGATTCTTTGTTTGTTGAAATGGGCGAGAAATATGGAGTTGACCCGAAAGAGCTTAAATTACGTGCCGCTGTAGAGTCTGGGTTAAACCCGACTGCTCAGGCAAAAGCCACGCCATACGGTCAATCGGGTGGTCTGATGCAGCTTGAGGCGCAAACCGCAAAAAATCTTGGTGTTACTGACCGTAATGATCCGAGGCAGTCTGTAGAGGGGGCGGCCAAGTTGCTTGCTAAGCACCAGGAAGCGGCCAATGGCGACCAAAGTATGGTTGATAAGCTATACTATGCTGGGTCGCCAAAGCTGATGGGCAAAAACACCGAACAATATACTGCTAATCTTGCTGCGGTGCGCGGCAATATTAAAAGCGGCAATGTCTCCCCAGATATTGCGCAGAAATATCGTGAGCAGGCGCGCTCAATGGTAGCGGTTAATGTTCGCCAAGGCATGCAAGAATTTGATGCTGCTTCAGAAATGAATATTATTGTTCCCAAGCCCAAAATTGATGAATTGGCAACGCAAGCGCAGGAGCTTGGGCTTACGCGCGAATATGAAAAAATTATGCAATTCTCAAGGGACCAGGATTTGTTGACTGATTTTGTTCTGGTTTCTCTCAGGGAGATGCCAGCAAAGATTAATGAAGTGCGTAAGGAAGCCGAAACTGGCGATGCCCAAGCCGTAAGGAAGCTGGCCATTTATACTGTAGCCGCTCAAAAAAAACAAAAAGGACTGAAAGAAAACCCTCGCGCTTATTATGAGGCGAATGGGTTAATGAAGCCCGTTGAGTCCGATATTTTTAGCGGCGGTGCGTATGAAGCGGAAAGACGCAGGAATGAAATAGAGTCAGTGCGTGAATTGGATGGCGTGCGCGTGCCAATTATAACCGATGGAGAAGCTGAATCTCTAAAAGCTCTGTATGATGAAGGCAATACATCTGAGATTGTTAAGGCATTTGATTCACTGCAAATCGCAACGCAACCAAGCGAGCGAGCGCTTGTTGCCAAAAAGATTTCAGAGAAAGACAAAAGCCTTGGCGTTGCTATGGCTTCCGATAGAAACACCGCGCTAATGATTATCAATGGCGCAAAAACCGAAAGCAACGTCGGAGAGCAAAAATTTAGAAATATGGCCAGTAAGTATTTAGTTGGTGCCTCTGCTGTCCCTGGGGACATGGACCCCTACTATTCTGCGGCATATAATTATTATAAGTCTGCCGCATTTAATAATAAAGATGTGTCCTCGGAGCCGAATAGCAGCAAGGTCAAGGAGGCTGTGCAGGCCGTTGCTGGCAATGTGCGGGATATATCGCTGAACGGTACGGTTTCGCGCATTATTGTTCCGCCAGGCATGGAGCCATCAGAGGTTCAGGATATACTATACAACATCAGCGACGAATACCTTGTTCGACTGGGGGGGGCGCTAGACAGCGCGGGTCGCACCCTAACCGCTAGTCGGTTTTTTGCTGGCAATAAGTTCGTAACTATTGGGCGAGGAAAATACATGGCGGTAAATTCTTCAACTAATGAATACGTCTTAAACAAGGCTGGTCAACCTCTGGTTTTTGATATTACGCAGATACCTGATGCAGGCGCAAAAACCCCAAAGCCGAGCGTCCTTTATGGTATGTAGGTAAAACACCGTGGCAGCAGAAGATTTATTGTCGCTCCAAACCGAAAAAATGCTTGGCGGCTCCGCCAACAACCCATCGTCTGTTTTTGATGTTGCAGGTGCTAGGTTCGATGCGTTGCTCGCCAATCAACAGGAAACCGCTTTTTGGATGAAGGCTCCATACGAGCAGGAGGAGCTATCAAATAGAAGCAAATTGATTGACGAGCGGCTTGGTGGGGTAGAGCAATTTAAGCGAGCTGCGAGATCGTCTATTAAAAAAGAAACGTGGGAAGATCCTGATCAGTATCTTGTTAGGGTGCAGCGCGAAGAAGAAAGACTTTCTGATGAGGCAATAAATCGCCTTCGTGATACTGATTTTGAGCGATCTCGCGGATTAAAAACCTCTGAAGAGATAAGGGCTGTATTTATTGACCGCGCCCAGATAGCCCAGATGGATGCGGAAATAACATCCGCTATGGCGTCTGGCTCCGGGACACTGGTGGCGGGGGAGTTACTGGGGGGAGTCGGTGGTGTAATGATTGCCCCAACCAATCTACTGACCCTACCATTTGGCGCCGCATCATCTGCGGGTGTATTGCGCGGAGCATTAACTGATGGTGTTATTAATGCTAGCATTGAGGCGTTCCAGGCTCCCGGTAATATGGAATGGCGAAAAGAGATAGGAATGCAATATAGCGTTGGAGATGCGCTCACCGATGTTGCTTTTGCGGGCATCGGTGGGGGGGCTATATCCGGGGTGATTCGTGGCATTGGTAAGGCGCTACCGAAAAACCGCAATAAATCTCTTGATGTTCTTGACCGTATTTCGCGTGATAAAAATTTACCAAGCGAAGTGCGAGATGCTGCGCAATATCAGGCCAGCATTGCTCATGTGGATGAGTCCATACCTCTTATAAGCCGTGATTCTGTTAGCGATACTGAGGTTGCTGCAAACAGGCAAAATCTTGAAAGCACGGCAGACGCAATATTGGCGAATAGGGATCCTGAGATTGACCCGCTTGTATTTGATGACCCTGTTGCTCCGCGCATTTCGCAGTTGCAGCGCGAGATAGCAGAATTAGAGCGCGAGGCACTCTTGCCCGCACAGCAGCCAGTCCTGCCACGTTCGCTTGCAGGGGCAAAACCGCGATATAAGCAGTCATCTATTGAATTTGAAAACGATGTGGATAAAGCTCTTTATATTACGTCTCAAAACAAAAAAAGCAAAGCTGATGCTCAATATAGGGAGTTCCTTAGTAGGGCTGGCCTATCTGATGCTGATATTGCAAAGTACGGTCAGCAGGTTCGTGTTGCGATTAAAGCAGCCGGAGAAAGCAGCGGCGGTGACATTCGCTTGCCAAGAGTGTTTAACGGCATGGCGGATAATGTTAATAAAATAGCGCAAGAGATTTCGCGCAGACAAAAAGACATTGATATTCTTTCTGGAAAAAGAACGCAGCAGCCATCTCAAGCGAAAACATTTGAAACTGGAGAGCAGCGCGGCCAGAGGTTTGCGGAATATACTAAGCTCACCAGCAGGAAAACAAAAGACTGGGTCGATGCCGTTGTTACTGAATTAAATGATGCTTATAAGGGCGCAAGATTGTTTAGTGAAGCAAAGATTGGCGGCGCTCCTGACATAACCGGATATAAGGGAGGCTTCCCCGTATGGTTCAAAGAACTTGGCAAAGAGATTTCTCTGTCACGCGAGAAGGTGAACATTGTTTACAAGAAGATGCTTAATGGAAAGCCGCTTGGTAAAGCCGAGGTTAAAATAGCGGAGGCTATATACAATGAATCTGTTGCTATGCGCGAGCTTAATGCACGTCAATATCAAGGTGTAAAAGCCGCAAGAATGGCTGATAATGAAGAATCTATTGACGCCATAGCAGGGCGCGAAGAAGGGCTGTGGAGAATAAATGACGGCATTAAAGACGACGCCGTAATAGATGATACAAGCTTTGATAATTACGCTGATTTTATTGAGCAGCGAGCAATTGATTCTGCTGATGCCGCTGCTGTTTCGGCGTTTGCCGCAGATTTTCAGAGATTGCTTCGAGACTTCCCTGACCTTGAAATCATGGATGAAGGCGGAATCATGAAAAGCGTCAGGGAACTTGCTGAGGAAAATAAAAATGATGAGATTGTTGTTCAGGCAATCAAAACGTGCGGAGTTGGGTAATGAGTTTTATTGATTGTATTATGGGAAATGAGGCTCTGTCGCTTGTGAAGCGTCAGCGGCTTGTAAAAGAGTATAATGACATATTGTATTACAATAAAAAACAGTTTGGGGACTTAGATGGTCCACAACAGGCGGCTCGTAATTACATTGCTCTTAAAGAAGAAAATCTGACGCAACTTGCTAATAATAGAATTAGGCATGCGCTTGCAGACGAAGGTGTGATGACCGCTCTTGGAAAAGAGTCTATAGATTATGGAAACAGCAAAAAGGGCTGGGGCAGTCTGCTAAGGTTTGACTCAAATGTTGCGGGGGCACTGGTCGGAAAACTTGAAAAACTTGCAACCAAGATAGGGGCTGCAAATGAAATGGCGTTGCGTAGTTTGTCCAAAGAGGTTGAAAAATATCGCTCAAAAAATGCCGGGGTGACGCAGGACGTAGCGGGTTTTCGAAATGTTGTGTCAGAAATACTTGGCAAGTCAACGGGTGATGCTGATGCTGCTAATTTTGCTAAACCCATCCAAAAGTTATTTTCTGCCTTGCGTGATGATTATGAAGCCGCTGGCGGAGTAATCGGCAAGCTGCATCATTATTTTCCTCAGCGAGATATCCCCGACGTTGTAAAAAAGACTGACATTGAAACATGGAAGGCAGCAAAGCGCAGACTTGTTGATAGACAGGCAATGATTGATCCCCGCACTGGGATGCCGCTTACAGATGCGGAATTTGAAAAGGCCATGGATGAAATATACAGGGAAATTACCAATCACGGCCTTGATGATGTGGCGGAAGCAACAGAACTCACCGCTGGCTTATCCAGGGGTGATATTTCCTCCCGTCGCTCCGCGCATCGTTTCTTCAAGTACAAGAATGCTGACGCTTTTTTTGAAAATAACCGGCTATTCGGAGGTGGTGACGCTGCGTTATTCGACAACATGGTAGATTATATACAGGCCATAACTCGCGATACGGTAATCATGCGCGAGTTCGGCCCCAAAAGCGGAGTTGTTATGCAGCACGTTATTGCGCTTGCCAAAACAAATGGCGCAAGCCCAATCGCCCTAAGAACGCTTAATGGCATGTGGGACACTGTGTCTGGAGCTAATTCTTACGGCGGCGCGGCGGGAGTAATAACGAAAGCGATAGAAGGCACGCAAAATGCGCTTCGCGCTATTATGCTGGGCGGTGCGCCCGTATCGGCAGTAAGCGATTCTTTTTGGGGGGTAATGGCGGCGAAGTATAACGGACTTGATGCCGTAAAGGTGACGCGACGCTATTTTTCATACCTTAATCCATTGGATGATTCTGATAGGCAAATAGCCAAAAATGCTTCTTTTGTGGCAAGCGCTGTGAATGGCAATAATTTGGCAGCGGCAAGGCATGCTGATTTAACACAGGGTGGCGGCATAGCCAGATGGGGCGCCGACTTTATTAACAGGTCATCCGGCCTTGGGATCATGACGGACAGCGTTCGATCTGCTGTTGTGCTTGAGGCGCAGGGGATGATGGTCAATGCAAAAAACATGGGCAAGGCCTTTAAGGGCTTGCCGCCTGAAATGCGCGATGCTTTTGCCAGGTGGGGGATGGATGAGACTGATTATAAAGCAATTATTAGTGCAGACCCTTGGGTTGCTGACGCCACTGGTGCTGCGTTTATACGGCCAGAAGATGTTATGAAGGTAAGCCGCGACACAGCAGAGAAATACGGGGCATGGCTGTATGATATGTCTCAAGTGGCGTCCAACGAGCCGCGCCTTCTTACTAGGGCAATTACCAGCGGTGCGGTACTTGGAAGCGCCAAGCGCGGCGATCCGGCTAGACTTGTTGGCAGCACAGCGTTCATGTTCAAGTCATTTGCTATTACTGTAATGCTTAATCACATTCTTCCAGCCATGCAGCGCGGAGCTGAGCAGGGCAAGTGGGGAAGGGCAGCGGCAATTATGACGGCTGCCCCTATGCTTGGAGCCATGACTGTTCAGGCTAAGCAATATCTGTACGGAAAAACAGCAAAAGATATGGATAGCATTGATTTCTGGAAAACAGCCTTTTTGCAGGGTGGCGCATTTGGGTATTTTGGAGATTACATATTTGCCGATGTTAATCGCTATGATTACAGTTTTGGCGAACAGATCCTTGGTCCAGCCCCTCAGCTTGTTACCGATACGGCCAAATTATTTTTTGGTAACCTTGAGAAAGCGCTTGAGGATGGTGAAGAGGCTAACTTCATGAAGAACGCATCTAAGTACTTTCAGCGCTATACGCCAAAACTTTGGTACACACGCCTTTTGCAAGAAAGGTTAATTTATGATGAACTCAATAGAATGACTGACCCCCTCTACGACACCAAAATGCGAAGGCTTGAGAATAAAATGCGTGAGGATACGGGAACAGAGTTTTGGTCCCCACCGTAATCGTGCATTGTCATTTTGACCATTTCTTGCTAAGATGTCACAACATATAGGGGGGATGCCATGACCGTTAGCACAATAGATAGATTTTATGGGATAAACGGGGCACTGGCAATAAAGGCGCCATGCCGCGCTGCCACTACTGCAAATATCACACTTTCTGGTGAGCAAACGATAGATGATGTGGCCTTGGTTGCCGATGACCGCGTGGTGGTGCAAAATCAGACTAATCCTGTTGATAATGGCATCTGGAACGTAGGTACCGGGACATGGCAACGCGCCGCCGATTTCGATGGCAATCGTGATGTCGTTACGGGGTCACTGGTATTTGTTCTGTCTGGCACAGCAAATGGCAATAAGTTTTTCAGGGTAACATCAACTGGCTCTATCGTTGTTGGAGCCAGCAATATTACCTTTACCGAGTCAAGCAATGCCCTTGCTGGAGTATCTACATTCTGGCAAACGGTCTTAGATGACCCGGACGCCTCAACATCCTTAACCACCCTTGGGTTTTCTACATTCTTCAAAACGCTGATAGCATCATCAACTGATGATGTTCTGGTTAATTTACTCATTGGTGGCTGGGACGAACTGGACGGTGAAACTGGCTTTAAGATGGAAACCGACAATGACGAGCTTTTGAGCTGGAAATACTGGTATAACGGCTCTGGTAACGACCAGACCATCATGACTCGCCATATCACCCGTCCGCGCACGACGGACGTGGGGGCCTATGAGCGCCGGGCCTATGCAGATCACGCCTATCCAAAGGCATCAACAAACACGTCGGGCGGAGCGCACCGTTTAGCGGGCGGTATTGGTAAGAAATTCTTTACCGTTACGGATTATTCGACAATGACCGGGGCGGTGTTGCGCTTCCGTGTGAATAGCTCACTTACTGATTTAACTGAGGGTGTGAATTTTAATGCGGAAACTAGTAATGACGTAACCGCAACCAACATCGCTGCCGCGATAAATACCGCTGATGTAATTGGCAATACCGGGGCGGCTGGGGTGTATTCGCCATACACGGTAGATGCCGAGGCCAATGGCGCAGTTGTTAATTTGTTCCCGCACCCGCACCAGCACCAGCTTGACATTGCTGTAACAGGTTCAGGCGTGACGGCAACGAATACGGGGGATGGCGAAGTTTCTATCGGGACAAATAGTTTCAATGCCTTTTACCGGGGCGGCCAGACCTCTAACAGCGCCACCCCAACCATTAACATGATAGCGCAGAAATTCGGCTCTGCCGCCGGTGATGGATTCGGCCCGCGTTTTGATGCCTATATCCAAAGCATTAACGGCTCGTTTGGTTCTATGTCTGTTATTGGCACTATCGAATGTATCAGGGCTGGAGCGGATAATACCGGCACATGGCGCATTACGCCACGCAACGCGGGTTCGGCAAACGTCTATTATGAGTTCGACACGGCAGCTTTCCACCCGGCGGGAAATGGCGTGCAGGACTTGGGAACATCCGGCCAGAAATGGCAAACAGTATATGCATCAACCGGAACTATTAACACTTCCGATGAAACACTGAAGGAAGATATACGGCCAGTAAGCGAACGCGAAAAAGCAGCGTTTTCTAAATTAAAGATTAATGCATACAGGCTTAAATCCAATACCGATAAAATACATATCGGGCTTATAGCGCAGCGGGTGATTGAGGCATTTGAATCAGAGGGGTTGAATGCTTTTGACTATTATCTGGTTGAGAAGGACGAGCATGGAAAATTATCCGTTTGCTATAACGAGCTAATCCTTGGGATGCTTTCCTGCAATGGTTAATAATGGAATAGGTAGCACGGTGATAATCTGATGCCAAAACGCTTTGACATGCAATCTGGAAAGTTCGTTGAGATAGACGAGAAGAAAGACGACAATCTCACGATTGAGATGGCGAAGGCAGCAGCTACCTTAATTAAAGGTGATAAGGGCGATAAGGGTGATAAAGGCGATAGAGGTGATTCCGTAAGGGGGGACAAAGGCGATAAAGGCGATAGGGGAGCGGATGGAAAAGCTGGCCTAAATGGAAAAAATGGCAAGGACGGAATCAGCGGCAAAGACGGAAAAGGGGTGGTATCAATATCCCAGCCCACAAAAGAAACCGCGCTCATTTCCTACACAGACGGCAGCACAACAAATCTCAACTTACCGAAGGGTTCAGACGGGAAATTTGTTGAAATGCAGGCGACACAGACGCATGTCGTATGGCGGCAAGAAGGCGGAGAGTGGAAAGAGCTATTTGCCATTCCAAAGCAAAAAACCATAACTGGCGGGGGAGGGGGTAAATCAACGGCCAATATTCAATCCATGATTGATGCTGCGCTTTCTCAATTTAACATCGCTCACAACGACCTCTCCGGCCTTCAAGGCGGCACGACAGGCGAGTATTATCACCTTACGGAGGCGCAACACGCCGCTCTTTCTGCATCCGTTCAATCCTTCGACATCTTCCTCGAAGCCCCGCAGGCCGCTAGCTATACCTATCTGCTTAAAGCTCCTTTCGCGGGAACGATAAGCGAAACGGTTACGCAATGTGTAAGCGGCACGGCAACAGCGACATTTGCGATTAACGGCACACCGCTGGGTGGGACGGCTAACAGCGTATCAAGCGGCGAAGAGTCACAGTATTTACGCTTAAATTTGAATGGGGCGATCCGCTGGAACACGGTGCATAATATTACCGCAGGAGGCGGTCTTATGGGTGTAGCCCAGAATTTCATCAATAGCACCACACTAATAACAGATACGGACTTTCATCATGTTCTGGCGCTGGCCGACCCCGGCAATGCTGATGTCAATGAGCGCATGATACTGTATCTGGACGGGGTAAGGGAAACGCCCGGAAATTATAGCGCAGTAAGAACCGAAGATGTCAGGGCGACCTTCTCCCCTAACCTGGTCAACATTGCAAAAAACAACAGCGGAAGCAATCCCTTCGATGGACTGCTATACCAGCATGGATTTTTCTACGACACGTTACCAACTATTGATGATGTATATGACACAGTGAACAATGTGCCGAAGGATATAAAAAACCTTCCCGGCCTCACCTCGCTCAGAGAAACGCCGTTTGGCAACGTTCGTGTAGACTGGGCTTTCCCAAACCTGTGGCTCAACACTAATGGTGTGGCTTCTTCAACCGATATACCGGAGCTGTTTTGATGGAAGAGATAGACAACATAGTGTCAAGTGCCAACCCGCAAACAGAAGACGAGGTTATCGCACTTATGGAATCGTTGACGCCTTACGGCTTGCGGGGCTTCGCGCTGATGGAGTATTATCTGCCCGGTTTCCAAATCGAGCTGGTGGCCGAGCATGAGGGGCAGAACCACAGGCGGATTCATGATTTCGTACAACCTGAGAACACGACGGGGTGGGCATAATGGGTCACAAGGTTATAGCAATCAACCAATGGTGGGCTGGGGTTCTGGCGGCACTGATGGCCTCTGCTATTATAGGTGGTGTGGCGGCTTACGCGCAGCAGCAGGTAACGCAGAATCAAGTGCAGGACTTGAAAGAGGCCAATCTTCCTGAGCGCATGACCCGCATTGAAGAAACAGTAAAAAACACCGCCAAGGATGTTGAGAATATCAACCGCAAAATTGATTTTCTGGTGCAGCAGCAAGTACGCGATGATAGCGAACGGAGGCAGAAATGAAAACTTCACAAGCAGGACTTGATCTAATCAAAGAATTCGAGGGATTCGAGGCGGAGCCTTATATCTGCGCAGGAGGCAAGAACACCATCGGCTATGGTCACGTGATTAAAAAGGGTGAGGCGTTTGACACCATCACAGAGGAAACCGCCACAGCATTGCTTGCAGACGACGTAGAGGACGCAGAGGGGGCTGTAAACGACTATGTGCATGTCGAGCTAACCCAGAACCAGTTTGACGCTCTGGTGAGCTTTGTATTCAATATAGGCGGCATAGCATTTTATCGGTCAACTTTACTTAAAAAGCTTAACAAAGGTGATTATGAAGGAGCTGCAAAGCAATTTACCCGCTGGGTATATGCCGGAGGCAGAAAACTTAATGGCCTGATAAAAAGAAGGCAGGCAGAAATGGAGCTATTCAATGACAAATGAATCAATGAGCATATTCCAGATGGCGCTTTATGTTGCCAACCACTGGAGCGAAATACAAGACCTGTGGGCTGCGGTTGTGGCGGGGTTTCTGGCATTGCTGGGGGCAGTAGTGGCTTTGGCATCCATCATCACCCCACTGACCAAAACACCGCATGACGACAAGATTTTGGCAAAGGTGAAGGACTGGCTACACCAGTTTTCCATCATTAATGCCAAAGACGTTAAGGGCGTGGGGCAGCGCGAACTGCCTTGGAAAAGAAAGGATAAGTTATGAAACAATATTGGAAATCGTTTTTACGTTGGTTTCGCTCTAAATGGGACTATGTGGAAGGTGAAGTTGAAGAGGTGCTGGAACAAGCCGAGCCAGCGCTAGAGGCCATCATGAGGGCGGGCGGCAAGGCGTTTCTTGATGCCGCACTGGATGCGGTCAAGGCTGCGGCAGTCACCGGATTACCTAATGAAGAAAAGTTCATCATGGCCAAAAAGCAAGTTCAACGCAGCTTCCGCACAGAGGCAAAGGGCATACTGGAAAGCACTGTTAACTTTGCAATTGAGATGGTGTATTCGCGTTACAAAAATGAAACTAAGTAAGGTTTTTAAACACGGGTTTTACATCCGTAAAACATGGCCTATGGAAAAGGTAACGGCATGGCTAAAGCGCTTGTTTTATTGATTTTGCTATCCGGCTGCGCTGATATAGCAAAGTGCATACCCGCGAATGCAAATATATCTTGCCGATTGATTTAGCCCCCTAACTTACCCCCATGCTTAACGGTGTGGGGGTCTTTTTTGCGTCTGTAGGTAGGCGATAAGTTCATCAATCACCGCATCGCGCTCGGTCTTGCGCTCCCACGCCAGAATCTTCCGTAGGGCAACGTTAAGCTCGGCTATGTGGTTGTCTAAAATAGTCATACCGTCAGATTATCGGTCATACATTAGCTCCGACTTGTCTATCATGCTGCCTCAGCCATGATCCTCCCGCAATGCCACCGATGCTAGGATGGTCGATAATCTCATTGGCAAAATGCTCTGATAACTTATCAGCTACTTCCATTATTTCTTCTTTCGTACTCACATCATCACCCTAGGTTATTTAGGTTGTTTATAATACTCGGACGGCGGGACTTTCTCTAAAAGATAATCCATTTTGCCGTCACTCTCCATTACCGTAATTTTATAGCCCTGAATATTGATTATAATAATGTTCTTGCCGCTTCTGAAGAAATATTCTCCATGAGCGCAAGCCAAGGGATTGCGCTGCATTTCCTTACGGTCACGGTTAATAGCTTCGGTTGCGTCATATAGCCGTTGGCGTTCTCCTGCATTTTCACCGTGCAATTCCTGTATCTTCTTATCCTGTGCCTTGATACGGCTGGTAAGAATATCTACGAGGGCTTCCGTGCCAATATCGGAAACATCGACATCTCCAACCGCCTCCAGCAATTTGCCCTTAATGCTCATTATCCGTACCATCCTTTGGTTAATCTATTTTGAACAAGTGCTTGAAAGCTTGCTACGCATATCATCAAGAATATACAGCTTTGGCGCGTGTTCAATTTTATACAAATCACTCCATGCGCCGCCGATAAAAAGAAGGCTGACTGCTCCCACAACGCCACCAGTAAACTGCGCGCCGCCTTCGTCAGAGAGCAGCCC
>Ga0100403_1002072_pt1 | contig 16641 bp, 12 predicted proteins | sample CryGeymet201501t_FD_83663 | JGI IMG/M metagenome (GOLD analysis project Ga0100403, IMG submission 83663) | Groundwater microbial communities from Crystal Geyser aquifers in Utah, USA - Crystal Geyser metaG 2015-01t | ecosystem: Environmental > Aquatic > Deep subsurface > Groundwater | place...
CAAGACAGGGGGCGCTCCGCCCCCCTCTTGCAAGTTGGCACTTGCAATTCACCCCGATAGTCTTGAGCGCAAATCAAATATTTAGAATCATTGAGGTGTTATAACGTGGCTTTTTGGAGTTTCAACTTTTTACCGCGCACAGTTAAGATTCAGGTTTTTCTTGCGTTGGCCTTGTTGTAGGCCTCGACTGTGAGCTTAATACCCTGAGCAAAATCCACTTGAGCGGTCCAGCCAAGGAAAGTCGCGATCTTGTTCACATCGAGCAAGGAACGCTCGACCTCACCAGGCCGTCTCTTCTCCATTTTCGGTTTGGAATTGAGCTTCTTGAGCTTGGGAAACTGGGACTGCATTTCAGCCACAATTTGGTCCAGAACTTCCAGGTCTTTGGTTTCTTTGCCCGTTGCCACATTATAGATGCCGTCGAGCTTCATACGCTGCAATTCTGTAAAGCTCGCCATAAACGCTGACACAACATCTCCGACATAAACGTAGTCACGAGTCTTGGAACCATCGCCGTAAATCACTGGCTGCCGTCCTGTCATCAAGTCATCAATGAAGAGTGGCACGACACCGCCGTCATTATTTTTGACCTGTCTCGGGCCATAGACGTTTCCTAGCCGGAGTGAGGCCCATGAAAAGTATTTGTCTGATGAGATGTCATCGCCAATTTCGCCGCTGCTCTTCAATGCCGAGGTCCACGCCTGAAGATAGATTTCCAAAAAAGCCTTTGTCACTCCATGTGGTGACAGCGGACTCACAAGCGCACGTTCGTCAGTTGGAAAATACGGAGCATCTCCATAAACGGTGCCACCTGAGCTGGCCATGAGGAAATACTTCACCTTTTTGCTGCGGATGTATTTCAAAAGGTTAGGAATCGGATCGATATTGGCTTGGAAATCCTGGCCCGGATTGTAAACCGACTGAACGACGGATGTATGAGAGGCTGTGTGAAAAACGGCCTGACACTCCTCCATCGACGTCCAAACGTTAGGATCGGCGAGAGAAGCACGCAAAATCTTGAATTGAGTGCCATTTTGGGCGGCCAAAGACTTGGCTTCAGCAAGGTTGTCTTCCTTGCCGTTACTAAAATCATCCACAACTACAAGGTCGTGCCCCTCTTTAACGAGAGCATCGACCAGGTGGCTCCCTATAAATCCGGCCCCACCTGTGACAAGTATGCGCATCCCCTTTAAATCTAAAAGAAAATTGACTAGCCTACAACCCAATGAGCATTCAAAATCAGATTTCATCCTCTCTTGAGCAAAGCTTGCAGACAAAAAAGCAATTTTGGGCCAATAACCAGGCAAAATTTTTTGAAATCGCGGAAATCATCTACCAATGCTCGCAAAAAGATAAGAAAATTTTAATTTTCGGCAATGGCGGAAGTGCCTGTGACGCTCTTCATTTCGCGGGAGAATGGGTGAATCGCTACAAAAGAGACCGTAAAGCTCTAGCAGCCATAGCTCTAACTGCGGATGCCGCCCTCCTCACGTGCATTGGCAACGATTCTAGTTTTGATGAAGTGTTTAGTCGTCAGGTTGAAGGCTTAGGACAAGCGGGTGATGTCGCGATTGGCATTTCGACTTCTGGAAATTCTGAAAACGTTCTTAGGGCCTTGGTCAGCGCAAAATCGAAAGGCATGACCACGATTGCATTGCTTGGCCGCGATGGCGGAAAGATGCTCAATCACGAATGCGTCGATCACGCTCTTAATGTTTCAGAAAGCCAGATGACATCCAGAATTCAAGAAACGCACGAATGGATCCTTCATGCTTTTTGCGAATACGTTGATTTCAAAATCATTGGGCCCGATCCCGATTACGCTTAGACCTAAACGAATAGCGTAACGTCAGTCATAGTTACTCGCCAAAACTCTTGGCCCCATTCTTGCGATGGTCCTTGTGAAACGTTTCAGAAATTGAAAAGGAGTCACAAGTATTTATGTCTACATTTAACAAAGTATTATTAATGGGGTTTTTGGGAAATGATCCCGAACTCAAAACTACGAAGAACGGGAAGTCGTTTTGCCGAATCAGCCTAGCCACTCACGACAGGCAGCGCACAGCTGATGGTGAACAGGAAGAGAAAACGATCTGGCACTCGATCCATGTCTTTGGCCGTCAAGCAGAATGGCTCTGCGAAAAAATGGGCAAAGGCGCGAGGCTATTCGTAGAAGCCGCTCTCGAGAAAAACGTTAAAGATGGTGAAGATGGCAAGAAAGAATCTCTTCACTTTCTTAGAGCGCGCCAAATAACAGGTTTGCCAAAAGCACCGGCCGTTGCTGGCATGTTTGGTTAAACTTTAGCTAAGTTAAGCTCACCGCTTCGCTAGCAAACTCAAAAGAAAAAGGCCCTTCCCCTGTGTGGGAAGAGCCTTTGATACTCAATATAACCAGGAGCTGACGGCAAGAGATAGAGTCAGCTTAAGCTGCTTTATCGACTTCTTCACCGCGCTTAGAGCGAGCTGCAACAGGTTCTTTTCCTGCTCCACCTTTAGCTCCACCGCTGCTGCTTGGAGTAGAACGCTTCTTAAACGCACTCTTCACAAGAGCTGTTTCAAGAACTGTATCGACGCGTTTCGCGAAGACAAAGTTGATCTTGTCCTGGAATTCCTGAGGAACATCCACGAGATCTTTCTTGTTCTTCCAAGGAAGGATCACTGTATCGCAGTTGTTTCTCATCGCAGCCAAGACTTTCTCTTTAACTCCGCCGATAGGAAGCACTTTCCCAAGAAGACTGATTTCACCAGTCATCGCGACAGACTTCTTCACAGGGATTCCGCGAATCAAGCTAACGATAGCCGTTGTGATCGTCACACCAGCGCTTGGACCATCTTTGGGAACCGCACCAGATGGAAAGTGGACGTGAACTTCATTTTTGGTGAAGTAGTCATCAGGAACTCCGATGTCTTTTGCATTGGAGCGAATCCAGCTCATGGAAGCGTGGCAAGATTCTTTCATCACGTCTCCGAGAGACCCCGTGAGAATGATTCCACCTTTACCCGGCATGGCTGAGACTTCAACTTCGAGGACTTCGCCGCCGAATTGTGTCCAAGCAAGACCTGTCACACATCCCACTTCGTCTTCTTCACGAATGTCATCCGCCTGGAACTTTTCTGGTCCCAAGAACTCTTCTACTTTATCAGCGTCAACTACCACTGGAGGGAAAGGATTGGTTCCATCCCAAGACGCGACGTCTTTGGCTACTTTTCGGCAGCATGTGCCCACAAGTCGCTTCATATTTCGAAGACCAGCTTCACGAGTGTAACCTTTGATCACCTTACGAAGTCCGTCTTCAGTGAAAGAGATTTGTTCAGCCGTGATTCCGTTCTCATCGATCTGCTCTGCAATCACGTATTGCTGAGCAATCTTGAGTTTGTCTTCTTCGCTGTATCCAGAGAGTTCCAAAACTTCCATACGGTCACGTAGCGGACCAGGAACATTTTGAAGCACGTTGGACGTTGCGATGAACATGACTTTCGAAAGATCGAAAGCAAGGTTCAAGTAATGGTCACGGAAACTCCAGTTTTGTTCTGGGTCCAAGACCTCAAGTAGTGCACTTGAAGGATCGCCTTTGTAATCCTGACCGAGTTTGTCGATCTCATCGAGAAGGATTACAGGGTTGTTTGTTTTCGCTTGTTTCAGAGCTTGAACAATTCTGCCTGGCATCGCGCCAACATAAGTTCTACGGTGACCACGAATCTCGGCTTCGTCATGCACACCACCGAGAGAAATTCTCACGAACTCTCTGCCCATGGAGCGAGCCACAGACTTACCAAGAGAAGTTTTACCAACACCTGGAGGTCCCTGAAGACAAAGGATGGGTCCTTTGTTTGAGTTTTTGAGTTTTCTTACTGCTAGGAATTCAAGGATACGATCCTTAACTTTCTCAAGATCGTAGTGATCGTGGTCTAGAATTTTCTTAGCTTCAGCTAGGTCAAGCTTGTCGTCACTTGATCTAGTCCAAGGAAGATCAGCAAGCCACTCTATATATGTGCGAATGATTGAAGCTTCAGAAGCGTCTGGGTGCATGCGCTCCAAACGAGCGAGCTGCTTATTGGCTTCAATTCGAACTTCTTCCGTCATGTCCGCGTTTTCGATTTTTTCGCGGATTTCATTCATTTCGTCAGCCTTAGGATCATTTTCCCCTAGCTCACTCTTGATCGCGCGCATTTGCTCACGAAGATACTGCTCGCGTTGCATGTTCGCACCAGAGTCTTGATTTTGAGGTCCACGAACTTTTGCTTGAGCCTTGAGAATCTCAAGTTCTTTATCAAGAATCGCGTGAACTTTTTCTAATCTTACATGACCATCAACAGCTTCTAGAATTTCTTGGGACTCATTCACTTTAAGCCCTAAGTTAGAAGTTATGAGATCAGCCAAACGACCTGGCTCTGTAATTTCGTCTACAACAATTAAGATGTCGGGGGAAAGCATCTTACCAAGGTTAATGATCTGTTCGAGTTGTCCCTTAACGGATTTCATCAATCCTTCTGACTGAGCCTTTTTCTCTTCCGAGTAAGTATCTTCTAGTCTTTCGATCTGAACTTTAAAGAAAGGCGTCGATTGATCAGTGACTTTGACTCTAGCCTTCGCGATACCTTGAGCTAGGATCTTCACTCGACCATCAGCAAGCTTGCGCATGCGCATGATCATCGCAACCGTTCCAGTTTGGTAGATACCATCCGGACTTGGGTTGTCTTCGCGAATTTCTTTCTGACTTGCTAAAAAGATTAGCCTGTCTTTCGCGAGAGCTTCGTTTACCGCTCTAATGGATGATTCTCTTCCCACAAACAGAGGTAAAATCATGAAGGGAAATACAACGACGTCCCTCACCGGTAACATAGGTAGTGAATCAGGAATTACAATATCATCCATATCTTTTGGTGCCATCTGGCCTCCTCATCTTTAGAGCGACTTAGTTTTGAAAACCCCCGAGGTTCTCTTGCCGCTCTAAGATACGATTCGGTGTGAATATTGAATGTCTTTAAGAATTTAGGGGTCAGTCATTTGACCCCTAAATTTCGTGCGTCATACGACGCGATTGGCAGCTATTTGGTATCGGATACCAAGCCGCCAAGTCGCCCAGCCTAGTTCAGGCGAATGCTGCCTTGATACACGAAGGCTCCGCGTTGAGTTTTGTAGAGTTGAAGCTCGGAGAGGGTGTCCCGGCTAGCGTCCCAAATATGAAGCCCCATTGCACCAGGAACTTCGCCCAGGTATTCCAAACGAGAACGCAATTCGTCACGACTCGATGGAGGCATAGATGACTTCTTATAGGCCATGTTGAGCGCGAGGCCCACATCATAGCCCAAAGCATTGAGAGAGTTGGGCATAGATCCATTGCGCACTTGAAATTGCTCAACAAAATCCTTGGTGACAGAACTTTGACGCTCACTCGACCACGAATCCACAAAAAGCGACCCATCCAAATACTGCCCTGCCCTTCTCAAAAGATTAGGATTCTTCCAAGTCGCAGGTCCGATCAACACCGGAGTCTTCACATCAGCATAAAGCAAAGCCGGAACGATCTGTCCGAGAGGTCTGTAGGTATCAGGAATAAAAAGAACATCAAAATCAACGATTGGCGGCGTCTCTAATTCACGCTTTTCTTTGGGCGTAAGGTCTCTCCCAAGCTCAGTCTCTTTCTTCTCGACCATCATTTTGAATTCTTCGGAACGCATATAGGGATGTCCCTTGCCGATCATATTTTGGATTGGCACTTTAAAATCCGTCGTCTTTGGAGGATAAGATTCTGCGGCAGAAAGAATGCCTCCTTGCATGCGAACAGAATCCACATAAGCTTTGGCATAGGTCTCACCAAAGCTATCTTCCGGGAATAACACAGCAAATTCATCGGCCTTTAATCTCTCACGGCTAAAGCGAACAAGCGCGTGAGCCTGCTTCGCGGGAGTGACAGCCGAGCGAAAAACAAAGTTGCCCTTCTCTGGAAGGTCGGGCTTCGATGACAATGCAATATTCGGCACGCCATATTCCACAGACCATTGAGCCACGAAATCACTATTGGCTCCATTGATCGGACCAATCACGGCCATCACTCGATCTTCAAAAACTAATCTTTCGAAAGCAGCTTTTAAAGTTCCTTTGTTCGGCCCCACATCAGCAAGCACGAGTTCGATTTTCTGCCCGTTGGCCAACTGGCCACCGAGCGCCATATTCAAACCATCAATAACGGCCCTGCCATATTTCTCCCTATTTCCAGAAAGAGGAAGAAGTGCGCCAATTCGGTAAGAGGCTACTTGAGTCATTTGACCAGCCCTACCCTGAAGACTTTTCGCCTTTTCCCAAATTTCAGATCCCGCAACGGAAGAAGAAAGAATGGTCGTGAGGTGAATCTCCGCTTCGTCCTTCTCACCTCTTGCCAAATACAACGTCGCAAGACGAAGTCTCACTTCATTGCTAGGAAAACGTTGAGGATATTCCTTCAATACGAATTGAAGCTCCGTCTCAACAAGCCTTCGATCAATTTGTTCACGAATGAAGGCCGCCTGAGTTTGCTGCTCATTCATTCCCTTAGCTTCCCAATAAGCCTTGATGGAAGCGAGTGTGGACTCGAGCCACTTGCCCGCTTGTGCTGCAGCCAATGACCAAAAAGCAAAAACTTGTCCCTTAAGATTTGGAGGAAGCTCCTTGAAGCTGATCGCCGACAAAGATTTCAAAGCATCTTCCGACTGGCCCATTGCAAATTCACTCTGCGCCACACCAAACTGTGCTTGAGCTCTTAGACGTGAAGGAGGAGAAAGGTCGGCCACTCTCCTATAGTGCGCTTTTGATCCTGCGTAGTCATGTCTCTCATAAGCTTGAACGGCAAGCCTCATCGAGACTCTATCCACATACTGACCTTCGGGCGCTAACTTCACATATTGTGCATACAAAGCTTCTGCCTTGCGCTCATCACCTGCACTTTGCGCGGATTGTGCGGATTGAAAAACGTCATACTCTGGTTTTTGATCGGACACATTACGATAAGATTCTTGGTGTGTGGCTTGAGCACTCATATCAGGCCGCGCCTTCAAAACTTCCGCGTCGACTTTGCCGCCTTCGATTTTTCTCTGACCTAACTTGTCAGCCTTAGTCGATGACTCTGAATTGCGTTTCTGATCCATGGAAGTTGTGCATGAACCCATGCCCATCAGAGATACAATTAAAGGAATTTGAAGCAAAAGACCTGAACGAAGAATTTTTGGAATATTCATCACTCTCGTGAGACTAAAACTCTGTAACTAGCATCTCAAGGGCCCCAGCGTGTTTTTTCCCAGGAAATTGCCGCGCCGAAGATCTCTATTCGACTTCGACGGCGGCCATGGATCTTTATTAGGGGTTTTGGCTACTGAACCAGTCTTTCATTTTTTTCACGAAAGATTGGGATTCGGGATAGCTTTCACCGCTCAATGACGCGAATTCCTCCAATAGATCACGCTGTTTGTCTGTGAGCTTAGAAGGAACTTCTACCTGGACCTGCACATACTGGTCACCACGGCCTCTACCAGAGAGACTCGCAATGCCCTTGCCCTTCAAGCGAAAACGCTTATTGGACTGAGTGCCGGCGGGAATGTTGAGCTTCACCGTTCCACCAAGTGTTGGAGTGTCGATCTCAGCGCCCAAGGCAGCTTGCGTGAATGACACTGGCACTTCGCAATAAACGTCGTCGCCATTGCGCTCAAAGAACGGATGGGATGCGATATCGATCACCACATACAAGTCACCAGCAGGTCCACCGCGAGCGCCCGCCTCGCCTTCGCTGCGAAGCTTGAGTTTTTGACCGACATTAATGCCAGCAGGAACTTTGACTGAGATTTTTACGTTCTCAGACTTTTTTCCTTGCCCGCGACAATCGGTGCATTTGTTTTTGATCATGCTGCCCGCGCCATTACACTGCGGGCACGTTTTGCTTAGGGTAAAGAAGCCTTGCTGGAAGCGAATTTCACCGGAGCCACCACAACCACCACAAACTTCAGGTGAAGTTCCAGGCTTAGCGCCTGTTCCCTGACAAGTTTTACAATTTGATTCTCTAGGAATGGTGATTTCTTTCTCACAGCCAAAAGCCGCTTCTTCGAAGCTGACCTTCATGTTGTAGCGAAGATCAGACCCTCTCGTCGCGCGAGAACCGCCACGACCGCCACGTCCGCCACCAAAAACTTCACCAAAGATGTCGCCAAAAATATCTTCGAACCCACCAAAGCCCGCACCAGCGCCGCCGAAACCGCCTGGTCCACCAGGGCCGCCCTGGCCAACGCCAGCATGACCGAATTGATCATAGGCTTTGCGCTTTTCAGGGTTAGAAAGAACTTCATAAGCCTCGGCACATTGCTTGAACTTCGCCTCAGCTTCAGCATTGCCCGGATTCTTGTCCGGGTGAAACTGAATGGCCTTCTTACGATAAGCCTTTTTGACTTCTTCAGCAGATGCCGAGCGAGCAACTCCTAATAATTCATAGTAATCCGCTTTTTGGCCCGACATCTATCTGTAATCTCCTAACAAAGATTGCTTAACCTACCTGATTTTTAAACTTCTTTGAAGTCAGCGTCGACAACATCGTCATCATCTTTATTGCTCGCAGTGTCGCCACCAGCTGTATCGCCACCTTCCGAGCCATTAGACTCAGCACCTGGCTGCTGAGCTGTCTGAGAGTAGACTTTTTCAGCCATTTTCGAGTTTACAGCATTCAATTTCTCAAGAGCTGACTTCATGACCTCAACGTCGTCTTTAGTAAGAGCGTCTTTAGCCGCAGAAATTTCTGTTTCAGCCTCAGCCTTCAAAGCGTCATCGACTTTGTCGCCGAATTCTTTGAGAGACTTTTCAGTCGCGTAGATCAAAGAATCAAGCTGGTTCTTAGTCTGAATCGCCTCAGCTTTTGCTTTGTCAGAATCCGCATTTTCTTCAGCTTCTCTGACCATTCGTGCGATCTCTTCGTCACTTAAGCCAGAGCTTGCTGTGATTTTGATGGATTGCTCTTTGCCAGTTCCCAAATCTTTTGCAGACACGTTCACGATACCGTTGGCATCGATGTCGAAAGTCACTTCGATTTGAGGTACGCCGCGAGGCGCGGGAGGAATGTCCGAAAGATCAAACTTTCCAAGCGTTTTGTTGTATTGAGCGAGCTCGCGCTCACCTTGCAATACGTGGATGCTTACCGCGGGTTGGTTATCAGCTGCCGTAGAGAAAGTTTGGCTCTTTTTTGTAGGGATGGTCGTGTTTTTCTCGATAAGCTTAGTGGTCACGCCGCCAAGAGTTTCGATACCCAAAGAAAGTGGAGTCACATCGAGAAGTAGAACGTCTTTGACGTCGCCTCTCAACACACCACCTTGAATCGCAGCACCAAGCGCCACAACTTCATCAGGGTTCACGCCTTTAGAAGCATCTTTTCCGAAGATCGCTTTTACTTTTTCTTGAACTTTAGGCATACGAGTCATACCACCAACCAAGATCACTTCGTTGATATCGCTCGCCTTAAGACCTGCGTCTTTCAAAGCCATCTCACATGGGCCCACAAGGCGCTGAATGAGGTCGTCAACAATTTGCTCGAACTTTGAACGAGTTAACTTCACGTTCAAATGTTTCGGTCCGCTGGCATCAGCAGTAATGAAAGGGATATTGATATCAGTCTCAGCAGACTCAGAAAGAATGTGCTTGGCTTTTTCGGCCTCAGACTTCAAACGCTGCAAAGAGAACTTGTCTTGGCGAAGGTCGATTCCGTCAGATTTTTTAAACTCATCAGCAAGCCATTCTACGATGCGAAGATCGAAATCTTCACCACCAAGGAAAGTATCGCCGTTAGTTGCTTTTACCTCGAAGACACCATCGCCGAGCTCTAGAACTGAAACGTCGAAGGTTCCACCACCAAGGTCGAAGACTGCAATCGTGCGATCACCCTTTTTGTCCATTCCGTAAGCAAGGGCAGCAGCCGTAGGCTCGTTGATGATACGTTGAACGTTGAGACCTGCGATTTTACCCGCGTCTTTAGTCGCCTGACGTTGAGCATCGTTGAAGTAAGCAGGAACCGTGATGACCGCGTCAGTCACAGGCTCGCCAAGGTAGTCTTCAGCGGACTTCTTCATTTTTTGAAGAATGAAAGCTGAAACTTCTTGAGCGCTGTATTTCTTGTCGCCAACCTGAACCCAAGCGTCGCCGTTATCAGCAGCCACGATCGCGTAAGGAAGAATTTTTACAGCTTTTTGAACTTCAGCGCTGTCGAACTTGCTACCGATCAAACGCTTAACAGCGAAGATAGTTTTGTCTGGGTTTTGGACCGCTTGGTTCTTGGCGATTTGACCGACAAGCTTTTCGCCTTTGTCGTTGATCGCGACAATAGAAGGAGTTGTGCGTGCGCCTTCGCTGTTGGGGATGACTTTTGCGTCTCCCCCTTCGAGGACAGATACACAAGAGTTTGTAGTTCCTAAGTCAATTCCGATAATTTTTCCCATAATGTTTTATTCTCCTAATTCTTATAAGCTTTAAGCTTTTGTAACTTTATTAACGATGACTCTTGCTGGACGAATCACTCGTCCATGCAAAGTAAAACCTTTTTGAAATTCTGACGTCACAACACCATCATCGAAATTCTCATCCGCACTTTGGCCCATAGCCTCGTGCATAGAAGGATCGAAAGGTTTGCCCTCTGATTCGACTGTTTTCACACCGAGACGATCGAGTGTTTGCTGAAAATGAACCAATGTCATATCCACACCCTTAAGCAAATTAGCAACGATCCCGTCGCCTTCGCCCTTAGCTTCTTCTTTCTTTTCACTGTCGCGAATCGACTTCAAAGCCAAATCCAAATTATCAAACACAGGCAAAATGCCTTTGATCAATTCCTCGTTCGCCATCTTGATGAGCTCGCCTCGTTCACGAACAAAACGCTTCTTCATGTTTTCCATCTCAGCGGCAAGGTAGGTCACCTTTTCGCGCCACTCGTCGAGAGGATCCTTTTCGGGCTCTGCAGTTTCTTGACCTTCAGCATCCGTTTGCTGAGCAGCCTTTAATTCTTCAGAAGCCGCCGTTTTAGCTTCAGTCGCAACATTTGAATCTTGGTTATCTGCTGAGTTTTGGTCTTTGTTTTGGTCCGTGTTTGTATCCGTATCACTCATTTACCTAAATGTGGGGTCGATACGCTCAGGGTCAAGGTTTTGGAGGTCACTTTTCTTGAGATCTGCGAACAAATCAAGGAGAAGCGAGTCCAGAATGCGAAGGCCGCGTGGGCTAACTCTGTAGGATTCTTCTGTTTTTTCTACTAGGCCCTTAGAGATATAGGGGGCAAAAAAATCTTCTATTTTTATGGGCAGGCCTGCGAACCTTTGAGCTGAGATGCCCTTTTTGAGCCTCAGGCCCATCATCAACATCTCCTCAAAATGCTCCAAAACACTCCTCGGCGTGAGGGTTCCGAGACCGGGATTTTTGGCGAGAGACAAGGCAGATTGGCGCCATTTTTCGAAATTTTCGGGCTGACGCTGATGAAAACCGAAGGCATTGGCAGAACCGCTGCCTTGAGAAAGTGCGGACCCACCCAATCCCCACGACGGCGGAAGCAATCCTGCAGCTCCGGGACCGATACCGATAAAGCTGCCGAGTTCCCAATATCTGAGATTGTGGCGGCATTCCTGGCCGGGCGCTGCGAAGTTTGAAACTTCGTATCTATGGAGTCCATATTCCGCGAGCATTTCCTCCGTTTGGTCGAACATTTCTAGAAGCTCATCCTCTGGCGGTTGTTGCCAAGCTTTTGATCTCTGAGTGGTGAGAGTGAGCTGATAGGCGGACAAATGTTTCATGCCGTGATCGAGAGCGATTTGCAGATCTTCCTTGGATTGTGCGAGACTTTGCTCGGGAAGTCCGAACATCAAGTCTGCGGACCAGCGCCCTTTCCAATGTTTGGCAATGAGAGCTAGTGCGTGAAGGTTGTTCTCCTTGCGGGCGCGGCGCTCGAGACGCGCGAGATGTTTGTTGTTGAAGCTCTGGATGCCGAGGGAGATGCGATTGACGCCATGATCTGCCATGACAGCTAGCTTCTCTGGAGTCAAAGTTTCGGGATTGCACTCAAGGGTCCATTCGTAATTTTCGCTGAAGGTGAAACTCTCTCGTAAATGCCGCAGCGTCTTGGCTAAAATCTTATCATCAAGCAGTGAGGGCGTGCCCCCTCCGAAGAAAATCGTGCTCAGGTATCCGATACCTGTATCTGGCACCGAATCGGCCCAATAAGTCATCTGCGCCCTGATGGCCTCGAACCATTTTTCTTGAGGGGCGAGTCCCTCTTCTGCCCACGAGTTGAAGTCGCAATAGCCACATTTATGGACGCAAAAAGGCACATGCACATAAAGGGCGGTTTGGGATGCGCCCCGAGATGCGTCAGGAACGCTCTGAGAATTATGTGCCGTCGTGTCAGCCATCGCTTTGTCCGTATATAGCAGCCCAGCCGAAGCTATGCGAGAATCAATTGAATATGACGAACAAGCAGCAAGTGGTCCAAAAACATACTTTAACTAACGGTCTCAAACTTTTACTCATCCCCAGCAAACGCAGTCCCGTTGTGGCACTGCAAGGTTGGGTGAAATACGGTGCGGCCGACGAAACTGATGACATCGCAGGAGTGGCCCACTTGTTTGAACATTTGCTTTTCAAAGGCACGACCAATCGCGCGGTCGGCGAGATCGCAAAAGAAATCGAAGGACTCGGCGGCGACCTCAACGCCTACACGACCTACGACCACACCGTCATGCACATGACCCTCGCCTCTCGCCACACGAAGCAAGGACTAGAAATTCTTTCCGATGCCCTACTCAATAGTGTTGTGGAAGATAGCGAACTCGAAAACGAAAGACCCGTGATCTTGGAAGAGATCAAACGCCGCAACGATATGCCCGGGGCGAAGGCCGGCGACCTCTTCCGCGGTAGACTCTTCAAAGGTCACGCCTATTCAAGACCTGTGATCGGTTACGACCATGTCGTTAGCGGGATTTCTCGCCAAAGAATCCTCGACGAATACCATTCTCATTACACCACTCAGAATTTGTTCATCGTCGTTTGTGGTGATTTCGATGATGCTGAAGTCATCGCACATTGCGAAACACTTTTCAAAAACACTCCGAGCGGTCCCGCAAGACGCTCGCGCCCCGATCCGAAAGACATCAAGTCTCAAGAGAGCATCTTCGAAGTTCACAACATTCCCGATCCGATCCTCCATCTTGGATGGCGCGTCCCAGGGAACGTGGGAGCTGATGTGGCGGCGCTTGATGCGCTCGCGCTTATCGTTGGACAAGGCGAAAGCTCACGTTTCCATAGAAGACTCGTTCATGACGAGAAACTCGTGCGCGGTGTTGGCGCCAGCGTCTGGAGCCCTCGCGACGATGGATCATTCTCCATTGGAATCAAAGCCGATAGCACGATCGCCAAAGTATTTCCTCGAATGGAAACCGCGATCTTCGAAACACTCTATGCAGACATCAGTGAAAAAGAACTCGCGAAGGCGAAGAAGAATTTATTGTCTGATGCGATCTACGCGAAGGAAAGCGTCGATGGACTCGCGGATCGTTACGCTTACTGCGAATCGATTGCAGACGATTGGAAAGCCGACATCCACTACCTCAATTCCATCAAAGCCTTAAAAGTAGAAGACCTTCATAGAGCTCGCGATCAATACTTGAAGTGGGATCACCTCCTTTGCACGGGAGCTATTCCAGAAAAAGTTAAAGTGCCTAAGTTCTCCGGAAAGGCTCCGAAAGTTCCTACGGCTGGCGCTGCCACCAAAACTACCGCTGCAAAATCGAAAACTGGAATCAAATCCCATAGCTTCAAAAAAGAAAGTCACGGCGTTTATTCCCAGAACTACAACGGATTGAAAGTTTTGCTTCGCCCTAGTCACGAGATTCCTTTGTTCTCACTCAGATGGGTGGGACTTGGCGGACAGAGACTTGAGCCAGCCAACAAGGCGGGACTCGGATCGCTATGGGCACGCACGGTCTGCGATGGGGCGAAACTTCCTAGCGGTCGCCCGTTGGGACGAGAACAGATCAATGACATCATCGACTCTGCGGGTGCAAGCTTATCGAGTTTTCATGGACGAAACAGCTACGGTTTCCAGCTAGACGGTCTCACGGAAGATTTTGAAAATCTTTTTGAAGTGCTACTCGCTTCAATTGAATCGCCCACCTTTGAAGATAAAGTTTTCGAACAAGCCAGAAAGCACCAGCTTCAAGACATTAAAACACAAAAGCAGAACCCTGGGGCTTGTCTCAATGATGACTTCAGCACGGCGATGTTCCCGAATCATGCTTACGGCAGAAACTCGCTAGGTGATTTGCAGACAACGAAAGCCTTGAAGCCGTCTGACGCAAAAGCGTATCATAAAAAACTCAGGAGTCAGCCGCAAGTCTTGTGCATCACCGGAGACATCAGCCCCGAGAAAGCGCAAGCGCTTCTCGACCAGCACATTGCAACAAAGAAATTTCCGAAGACCGGCACATTGGCAAAAATCAAACCTGTTAAGCACAAGGCGAAGAATCAATTCACCTACAAGAAGCTCGACAAGGAGCAAAGTCATTTGTTCTGGGGCTTCCCGACTTGTAATATGAAGAGCAAGGATCGTTGGCCGCTTCTCGCGTTGTCATCCGTATTGTCCGGGCAAGGCGGTAGACTCTTCATCGAGTTACGAGACAAACTTTCTCTTTGCTATAGTGTCGCACCAACTCACCTCGAAGGGGTCGACGGAGGATACTTCGCCTTCTACATTGGCACCTCACCTGAGAAAGTTCCTGTCGCGATCGACGGAATGAACAAAGAGATCAACAAACTCTTAAGCGAAGGCGTCAGCAAATCTGAATGGAAGAAAGCTTACAACTTTGTAGCTGGAAACCATGAGATCGCGCAGCAAAGTCTGGGCAGTCAGTCGATGGGCATGGCGCTCGACGAGCTCTACGGAATGGGTTTCGAAGAATACTTTCAATTCTCATCACACCTCTCCAAAGTCAAAGTCGAAGACATCCAGCGAGTTGTGAAAAAGTATTTGAATCCGAAGAAAGCGCACTCACAAGTGCTCTCCATCGTCGGACCACAGAAGCCGAAGTTAGAATTAGAAGTGGGACTGTAAAACGCGGACTGCGCTAAAGCGGGCGCTGCACCAAAGCGCGCGCCTCGCAGAAGCTACGCACTAAGATTTGTCATGGATCCCCTTGTAAGGGGATCCTGAATATTTCCATAGATGTCGTTTTAAAAACTTTGGCGCTAAGGCGGCGATAATGCGCGCGGCTCTTCTAATCCTGGCAAAGCTGCTGAAGTTGAAGGGCCAATGGCCAAGCAAGACGTCATCGTCGAGCGTGTTGAACAAATAATCAAGCACAAGTGCGATCATCAAAATATCATCCAGCTGACCAATGATCGGAATCCAATCGGGAATAAAGTCCAGAGGCGAAACGATGAGGACCAAAAGTCCTGCGAGGACTTTTTTGTCGCGAGACGGAATCTTCTCATCTTGAGCGACGTCCTTGATAAACTGAATCAGATCTTTGATCGCTTGGAACATACCTTAAAACTAGTCCTTCACGATGAACTAAGCAACCAGAGGAATCAACCCGCTGTCCAATAGGGAATTTTGTGGGCTTTGTAGAACTGAACTAGCTCTGTGGCCAAGGCATCGCTAGCACCAGCAAGCCCCGGCACACGGCGCAGCTCCTCCTCCCAGAATCTCGGCCACTTCATGGCTCGGGAGGGTATCAACACACCGGGCCTGCACAATACTCCAGGCATCTTCTTCGCAATCGCCGACGTGAAAACCTGAGCATAATCGATATTCCAAATGGGCTGAGTAAAAAACCCCGCAGATCCTAGTTCGATTTTCTTTTCGGCACGGCTCCACTCCTCACCCATATCATTAGCGTAAGGGTCGAGCGCCGTGAAGATCTTCAGACTATATTTGAGATCATCTGGAATGCTAAACAACGCTTCCAAACTTCCAAAATCTTTTCCTGACTGATAGCCATCGCCGCTAATCATTAAAACTTTTGAAATGCCATACTCTTTTGACCAAGTCTTCAGGACCCTGTCGATTCCCTCGGGAGTGTAGTCGCGAGTTTTCAAATGAGGGATCAATCTTCGTGCAAGTTCTTCGTTCCATAGTCCTGACTGAAAAAGTTCCGCTAGCCAGTCTCTGGATGAGAGTGACGAGGAATTCATGGGACGATCCACTACACTAATGGCAGCACTTTCGGAAATTTTCTTGAGGGAGTTTTCGAACTGGCGGAGGCTCTCTCTTGTAGCGAGAACCGGAGGATGTGTTTCAACAACTATAGGAGCCAAATCTTCCATCATTCGTCAAATTGACTCTTTTTTACGACGGGTTTCAACTTAAATAAATTATCGCGAGCTTCAAATATCGCTTCAGCGACCGATTCAGCTTCTCCAGGGTTTTTGATCTTGGTGACAAGGCTATAGAGATCATTCTTCCCTTCAAGAAGGGTATGAACTTTTGCTTTCTGCTCAGGCGTAAGCCGGGGAAGTCCCCAAAGAGCGTCATCACCACTCGCGTAGAGTTTCACATTGTCTGCTCCGCCCACAATACTAGCGAGTGAGTCATGAAGGTCTTTGTAGTAATTGTTGAGGAAGTCTGTTGTGGTGTTGTAAACGCTTTCAATTCCAGA
>Ga0100403_1002076_pt1 | contig 16621 bp, 16 predicted proteins | sample CryGeymet201501t_FD_83663 | JGI IMG/M metagenome (GOLD analysis project Ga0100403, IMG submission 83663) | Groundwater microbial communities from Crystal Geyser aquifers in Utah, USA - Crystal Geyser metaG 2015-01t | ecosystem: Environmental > Aquatic > Deep subsurface > Groundwater | place...
CGTGTTGACCAATTTTATGAACGGGGAAACAGTTCCAGACGCGGAAAGATTCATTCTTGGCGGTGTCTTCTCTCTGCGAGGTTATCCGGGAGGATCCGTCGGACCTTCGAAGAACTTGCAAAACACAAGAGAGAGAAACTCGGACGGCAGTCAGAAATACCCAGATCCTTTCAATTACACAATTGGCGGAACTCACAAATTGCTTTACATCAACGAGCTTGAGATGCCGCTTATTCCAGATGCCAATATTCGTTTAGCGTTCTTCTTTGATATTGGTAATACGTGGGATCCTAACTTTCCGACAGGTGGCGCTTCACTGCTTGCGGACTACGGATGGGGGATCAGGTGGTATTCACCGCTGGGACCTTTGCGATTTGAATGGGGATACCCATTGTCGACGATACCAACAAAATCAAACAGAGGAGTGGAATTCCATTTCATCATTGCACCAACTTTCTAAGGACCGAATTGCAAAACAAAAAGCCGTCTAAAAGACAGAGCTAAGGAGTTTATTATGAAACTAAAAAACATTTTTTTAACCGTTGCTATTGCCTCACTAGGATTCAGTTCTACTTCCGCGTTCGCTAAGTCAGACGATGTGAATGTGGGGATTGTGAATTTCCAAAAGGCTCTTCAAGATGTTCAGAATGGTAAAACTGCCAGAGCTAGTCTTGAAAAAGAAGTCGCAAAGAAGCGTGGAAAAGTTGAAAGCCTTCAAAAGGAAGTTCAAAAAATGAACGATACCTTCCAGAAGAAGATGAGCGTTTTGTCTGAAAAGGCAAGAACTGAGGAAGGCATGAAGATTCAACAAAAGGTTGGTGAACTTCAACAGCTTCAGCAACAGTCTCAAATGGAGCTACAACAAAAAGAAGTTGAGTTGACCAAACCAATTATTGAGGGTTTGAGAGCTTTGATTCCCGAGTTGTCTCGCAAGCGTAAATTAGATTTTGTTTTTGAAGCTAGCGCGGGCGTTTTGCTTTATTCTAAATCTCAGACTGACATCACTGAAGAGCTCATTGCTCTTTATGATGAAAAAAACAAAAAGTAGCTGCGGCTTAGCGTAGGCGGGAGCACACGTGATACGTCACACATTTGATGAGCTATGGCCCGAGGGGATGGATTCTCTTCGGGCTGATTTAATTCTGGAAGGCTTCAATGATTTGGAATTTGAGCTTCTTGAAGGCGCTCCCATGCCCCTGGTTGAGGAATTAAGCCATTATTATAAAGCGTCTGGAGACGCTTCGAGATCGTGGGGCTTTCTTAGCAAAGAAACTAGGAATTCTTGGCCGAATCAATTTGCTTTTCTGTTTGCTCATAAATCTCGCCGAAAAGATCTCCCTGAAAAAATTTCGGGGCACATCTGTTGGACGAATTACCCTGAAGCAGCTCTCGATTGTTTGATCCTAAAGCTGGTCGGAACGCGTTCGAATTTTGAACCTAGAAGAGACTCTCCCAAAGACGTGATCGTAGAGCCCTCTGCCTACATTAGTAAAGATGCTGTGATAGGCGAAGGATCGGTCATTGAAGTAGGGGTGAAAATTGGCGCGCGTGCGCAGATCGGAAGAAACTGCCACATTGGGGCCTATAGTATCATTGAGGATGATTGTATTCTGGGTGATGGTTGTGATTTAGGAAGTCACTGCCACATTGGCGGCCGTGGTTTTGGAATTATTGATTATCCTAGGGCTCCTCAAAAACGTATTCGTCACCACGTAGGACGTGTAAGGCTCGGTAATTTTGTCCAGCTAGGGAGTCATACTTGTGTGGATCGCGCGGTTTTTAATGAGACGATTCTAGGTGATGAGGTTAGTACGGATAATCATGTACAGATCGCCCATAATTGTGTCATCGGTGCTCAGTCTGCGTTTTGTGCTTTTGTTGGTATGTCAGGAAGCACCACTGTCGGAAAACGCTGCGTTTTTGCAGGAGCTTCTGGAACCAAGGGGCACCTTAGTATTGGAGATGATGTGATTGTAGGGGCTCAGTCGGGGATAACGTCTGATTTGGAGTCCAATCAGTTCGTCAAAGGTTATCCACCGCGTCCTATTCAAGAAGCTTTAAAAATAGAGAGTCTTAAAACTCGCTTACCTGAGATATATTCTCGATTGAAACGATTAGAAAAGTTGGCTCAAGGTTCTGATACAGACCTAAAGAGCAAGGAGTAGCTGCAGATGTTATCTAATGATCCCAAAAAAACCATTCCACACCGCGAACCATTTATTTGGGTATCTCGATTGATGTCTAGAGCTGAAGATGGTGGTGAGGGAGTTGTGGAATTTGATGTGACTGAAGACTTAGATGTTTTTAGAGGACACTTTCCCGGAAATCCTATCTTCCCTGGTGTTTTGCAGTTGGAAGGTTCGGCCCAAGCTTGTATGTGGGTTCTTTTTGGTGAGGAAGATCCAGATCGACATGAAGGCTATTTTGCTTCTGTTGATAGCTTTAAGTTTAAGAAAATGGTGAAGCCTGGGGACCGACTTAGTATTTCCTGCAAGCGAGTGGCTCTGAGAGCTTCATTGCACAAGTGGGAAGTGGCTGTGGTTGATCAAGACCAGCGACTTTGTTCTAAAGGTGTGGTGTGGCTAAAACTGGCAGATGGGAATCACGCGTGACCACATTCATTCACCCAACGGCTCTTGTCGAAGATGGAGCTGAACTTGGCGTTGATGTCGATGTAGGACCGTTTTGTAGAGTTTCTGCTCAGGCCAAAATCGGCGACCGCACGAAATTGATTTCTCATGTGGTCATCGATGGCATTACAACTTTGGGACAAGACAATGTGATCTACCCGTTTGCAATGCTTGGCGGCCCACCTCAAGACCTAAGTTACAAAGGTGAAGACACGACGGTTGTGATTGGTGATTCAAATATTCTGAGAGAATCCATGACGGTTCATAGGGGAACGGCGAAGGATCGTGCCGTCACTCGTATTGGAAATCACAATTACTTGATGGCGTATTGTCATGTGGCACATGACTGCATCGTTCATGATCATGTTTTGATGGCCAATCAATCAGGACTCGCAGGACATTCAGAAGTTCACAACCATGTTGTGATAGGCGGGATGTCGGCTGTTCTGCAAAAATGCAGATTGGGAGAATACTCTTTCCTGGGTGCGTCGACTGTCATTCGAAGGGACTTGCCACCGTTTATGGCAGCGAAAGAATTTTCCACAGTGACTGGACCCAATTTGGTCGGGCTTCGAAGAAACAAGTTTTCAACCGATGACATCCGCACAATTGGAGACTTGTACAAAATTTATTACCTTTCCACTGAAAACACTCAAGAGTCTATTCAGAGAATCATTGCAAAATATCCGGGAAATGCCCGTGTTCAAACATTTATAGACTTTATTCAATCAAGCCAAGCTGGCGTACAAAGATAGGAGCATAACATGTCACAAAACTCTAAAGATCTGCGTTTTGTTGTAGTTGGGGCCGGACACATGGGTCTGAAACACATCAAAAAAATTCTTCAAATCGGAGGACGCATTGGTGCCAAGGTGAGTGTTGTTGTTGAGCCTGTTGAGAAAAGACGTGAAGTTTTGCAGGAAGAGTTCAAAGATACTGGGATTAAGTTCGTAGACAATCTCGGTGAGATTTCGAAATTTGGAGGTGACTCTTACCCCGATGCCGCTATCGTGGCCGTGCCCGCTAAAATTCACGTTGAGATGACGATGGCTTGTTTGGCCAAAGGTTTGCATGTCTTGGTGGAGAAACCACTCGGTTTTACAGCAACAGATTGTAAAGAAATTGGTGAAGCGGCAGATCGCGCGGATCGCTTGGTTCAGGTCGGCCTCTTAGAAAGATGGGCCATGGCTCACCTCTGGGATAACTGGAAACCTGAGAGAGTGAACCCCGTTACTTTTAATGCTGTGAGATCAAGTCCCTTTATGCCGAGAGCAGCAGATACTGATGTGATTCATGACCTCATGGTTCATGATTTGGATTTGTTCGTTCTACTAAATGATGTCTTTGATCTTTCACCAGTTGTGGGTGTGAGGGCGTGGGGAAGAAAGCTTCGCTCGAACTATTTGGACTCAGCGAAGGTCGCCCTCGATTTAGAAAATGGCGGAACGGCTCACTTCTTTGCCTCTCGTTTGGCGGCTGATGCCTCGAGGCGTTGGGAGCTTACGGGACCAACATGGCATGCGTCAGCGGATTTGATGCGAAGAGAGTTTACGACTTTTGAAAAACGAGAATCCCACGGTAAGACGTGGTTTGAGCCGAAGGAACATAGCTGGGCGATTGGAGATCCTCTTGGACTTGAAATTGAAGCTTTTGTTCAAAGAGTGGGGGGGACGTTTGAAACCATCAGTGGAATTGGGGCAAAAGACCCGATCTTTTCATTCTGGGATCCACAAAAAATCATTCCAACACCTCAAAGTGTGATGAAGACTCACGAAATCATCGATGAGATTTTGAGCTGCATTAAGGTGCTCGAATCTTGAAGCAAAGAGTTTTAGTTTCTGCTGGTGATCCATCAGGGGACTTGCTCCTTTCCAGGGTGATATTCCATCTCAAGGAGATGGGAACTCAGCACGGTGTTGATTTTGAGTTTCGAGGTTTGGCTGGTCCCAAGTCAGAAGCTGCGGGTGTTGAAATTCATGGACGGTGCGAAGACGTTGCCGTCGTGGGTCTCACGGAAGTTGTAAAAAAATTACCCAAGATTTTTGGTGTGCTAGGGCAACTGGAGAAGATGATTCCAGAATCAGATCGTGTGATTTGCGTAGATATGCCGGATTTTAACTTTCGCCTGGCGAAGATGGCCAAGAAGAGAAACATTGCTGTCGACTATTTAGTTTGTCCTCAGGTTTGGGCTTGGCGAGAGGAGAGAGTGGAAGAAATTCGCCAGCTCTTTCGTAGAGTCTATCCCGTCCTTCCTTTTGAAGAAACGTATTTGCTTGAAAGGGGTGTCAACGCTCGTTACTTGGGGCATCCCCTAAGAGATATTTTGCCGCCCCGAGCTCGAAAACAAAAACGTGAAGAGCTCAACATTCCGGATGATGTTTTTGCTATGGCTGTCTTGCCCGGCTCGCGTAGATCAGAGTTGAAAAGACATTTGCCGATTTTGATTGAGGCTTAGGCGCTTTTCCAGAAAGAAGCCGTGAGGCGACACGTCGAAAAACCTTACAGAGCCTTGGTTCCGGTCGCGACCGGCATCAGGCGGGAAGATCTCGAAGCGATGCTCTCGAAGAAGCATCAAGGGATGTTGAGCGCTTGGCTCAATTCCAAGGAATGGCAGCTTTGTGAAAGTTCTTGGGATGTGATGCAGGCGAGTGACTTTGGCTGGATCGCCTCAGGAACTGCAACTCTTGAGGCCGCGTATTATCAGTTGCCACATATTTTATTCTATCGTCTGAGTTGGTTGTCAGCCCGGATCATTAAGTCCCTCACGTCTTATTTCACAGGGAATGAGGGGATGGCAGGACTTCCTAATATTTTACTTGAAAGCAAAGTCATTCCAGAAATTCTGCAAGATGACTTGAATCCACGAAGGTTGGCTTTCGAAACGGTTGAATTGGTTTCGAACACTATCCGGATGAATACGATGAAAAAGCAGTTGCGTTTTATTCCCAAGAGACTTGGGGAGACGGGAGTCGCAGCTAGGATGGCAGAGGATCTTTGGGGTTTATGGGGCTTATCGCGAAAATCGTAGGACAAGTTTATGCTTGTGGGCGTGAGCTCGACCGATGGCGGACCTCCAGAAGGTTTTTACGTCAACCCGTCATTTCCATTGGCAACATCAGCAGTGGGGGGCGAGGAAAGACTCCTATGGTTGTGGAAGTGATATGGGGACTCCAAATGCGTCGCTTTGAGCCAGTCGTTTTGACTAGGGGCTATGGGCGCCTTACGAAGCGGCCAGTTTTCTTGGATCGAGAAAAACTTCATTTCATCGATACGGGTGAGAGTTTTGAACTTAGTGAATTGAGTTCTGAAGAAATTGTAAATTGTGTTGGTGATGAAGCTTTGGAAGTTTTTGTAAAAACTGGAGTGAGAATTCTAGTCGGAGCCAACAGGCACAAAAATGCGATGTGGTTTTTGTCGGCGCAGGGCGGGTCTATTTCGGATTTGGTTTTTATTTTAGATGACGGGTTCCAGCATTGGAAGATGGAACGTGATTTCGATATTGTTCTCTATAACAAGAAAGATTTAGAAGATGACTTATTGCCGCTGGGCCGGCTTCGGGAGAAAAAATCGGCTTTAGAGCGAGCGGATTTGGCTTTGATGATTGGCTTTGATGTCGAGAAAGAGACGCTTTTCCCAGAGGGGCTCATGGATGAGCCACCGGCTATTATTGTGACTAGGGCTCCGGATGTGTCTTACAAAGAAGTTTTGGAGGAGAGATATGGAAAAGGTCTTCGCTATATTGAGCTTGGCGATCATGCGTCGTCTGCCATCTTAAGGGATAAAATCAATCGAACGATTCAGCGCCACATTGTTCTCGGATACAAAGAGGCTGTGAAAGTCCTCCCCTGGAGTATGCTGGCGGAACATCAAGGCCGTCCATTCGTAAGGGATGATATTTTTGAAGGCAAACACATTTGGGTTTTGGGTCTGAGAATGAAGCTTAACGATGAAGCGAATGTTTGGACGCATTTGGAACATATGCTTGAAATGAAATACCTTGGGGCTCATTCAGAGTTCGAAGAGATTTAGGGCGACGGACGAAATGAACTTCATATTGAGCTTTCTTTCGAATTTTGCAGCTAATGTGATTTATTATTCCATATTTGCTTTTGGAATCTTGCTAAGGATTCTACCATTTCCATTAAAGAAATTTGTGACCGGGGTTGTTGCCACGCTTTGGTTTTATTTATTTCCCTTTCGCAAAAGAGTTATCTTGCACAATTTAGCTCTAGTTTTCCCAAGACGCTCGGAAGAGAGCAACAAGCATTTTCAATCAAGATGTGAAGCTATCTCTCGTCGTAATATCCAGCACTACTTGTTGATGCTACTCGAAGTCTTTGAGCGATTGACATGGTCTAACGAGACAGCGAGGGCGCAGGCTGTTTGGGATCATCACGAGCGAATGCAAGCTCTTGTCGACCAAGGAACGGGCTTCTTTTTTTTATCGCTACATTTGGGGAACTGGGAAACCTTGACCAGGGTAGGGTGTGCGGAGGGATTGCCGCTCACCATCATCACCAGGTATCTGCGCAATCCCGTGATGGACAGGGTTTGGGTGAAAAGCCGCAAGCAATTCGGCTTGGAGCTGCTTGCTGAGTCGGGGTCTGGTTTGGCGGCTATTAAAAGTGTCAAAAGAGGCAGGGCCCTAGGTTTTATTTCGGATCAGCACACGGGAGAGCCGCATGGAATCGAAGCGACCTTTCTTGGACATCCCGCCTGGTGCCCCAAGGCTCTGGCCATGATGGCAGATCGCCTCAAGGCTCCGGTGCTGCCTATCGCCTTGATTCGTGACATGGACACAGGAACTTGCCGTATTTTTGTGGAAGAGGTGATGAGCTTCCCGAGGATCGACCCCAAGCATTCAGAATTCGATGCTTCCCTGCGCAGTGGGTCGGGAGCTTTGAATCACAAAGGGCTACAATACTTCATTGAAGAAACCAATAAGCCGCTAGAGGCATGGATACGAAGGTTCCCAGAGCAATATTTATGGATTCACAAACGCTTCAAAAATTTTTTGGACTATTCAAAAGAACCCTTGCCTTGGGAGCTTTGAGTTTTTTTCTCAGTCAGTGTGCCACAGACCTCAAGTCAGATGCTGACCTGGGACAGGCTCCAGAAGAATTTTCTCAAAAGATTGAAATGGCTATTGTTGAAGAGCCAAAGCCTTTGGATATGGAAAAGGTCGAGCCGGGCAAAGCCGAATCGGGCAAAACCGAAACTATGAAATCACCAGAGCCGTCAAAAGCCAAAGCAGAACCTGTTGTTCCAAAAGCGAAAGTGACTCCGAAGGAAAAGAAAGCCAGTGCTCCCAAAGAAACAAGCAAATCAAAATCGAAAGAGGCTCCAAAGTCATTGTCTCAAAGCTGGCCGATAAGCGTAGGTGAGAAGATTCAGATGACGCTTCGCTGGGGGCCGATCGAGGGCGGTGTTGTGACATTGGAAGTCAAAGAGCCAAAGAACATCGATGGCGTTCCGGTCCTGCATTACTCGGGAGTGGTCAAAAGCTCTAAGATGCTTCAACTGTTTTATAAAATCGATAACACCATTGATAGTTGGGTTCGTGTTTCTGACTTGGCGCCACTGCGGCAGGAAATCAAGCAGCTCGAAAGTTCAAGATGGGGTAGGCGTGTTCTGCTTTTTGATCCTGAGTCTCAGGAAGTAAAATTCTACGAGCATATGACCAAAGAAAGTGGTGAGGTCAAAGAGATTCGAAAAGTCGATACCATGCTTGAGGGATCTCAGGATTTGTTTGGTGCCTTTTATTTTTATCGCTATGTCCAGCACTTGAGGAACGGATTTCGTTATCCCATACATGATAAAAGTAAAAATTGGAATGCCGAGCTTCGTTACATTCAGGACGAAACGATTCGCGTCCCTGCTGGAATCTTCGAAACCAAACATTATAAAATTTTACCGAAGCTAGAGGGACACCTTGAACCGAAGGGTGACATTGATGTTTGGCTTACAGATGATCCTAGAAATATTTTAGTTCAATTTAAAGCCAAGATTAATGTTGGCTCTATTACCGGAGAGATGATCGAATATGAAGAGGGACGACCTGTCCCATTCGAACTGCCGGTTTGGAAAACTCCGGTCACAGAACTCGGGAAGTAATTTTGGCCGACTTAATACCAGTTTCTGTTGTTGTGCTCACACGAAATGAAGCCGAGCGCATAGAGCGTTGCCTCTCATCGTTGAAAGATTTCAAACAAGTGATTGTGCTGGATTCTCTTTCTTGTGATTGTACTCTAGAAAGAGCGAGGGAGGTTTGGGCGGATCTTGATCAGGATCCTTCGAGATTAGTCCTCCTTTCTAGAGATTGGCCGGGCTTTACAAAAGCTAGGAACGAAAGTTTGAATTGGGTTCATGAGAATTGGGTCGTATGGATTGATGCGGATGAATGGATTAGCGAAGAGCTCGCTAATAGTTTGCGGAGCTTTGATAAACAACAGGCGAAAGTGTTGCTGCTGGATCGTCAATCCTATTTTTTGGGGCATCGAGTAAAACACGGAGGCTGGTATCCAGATCGCAAACGACGAGTGGCTCCTGCTGGCGAGGCGGTTTGGATGTCGGGGCCACGATCTGCGGATGTGCACGAAGATCTCTATCTTAAAAATGATTTAAAATCTGAACCTCAACTACTGCAGGGAACCTTGTTTCATGAACCCTTTCGCAATGAAGAGGAACAGATTGAAACTAATCAGGAGTATTCCTCGTTACTTGCCGTAGGAGTTGCTGAGGGCTGGAGAGAAAAAGGCAGGAAAGCTCCATCCAATCTTTTTATTGCTCTCAAGGGAGTTATTAAGTTCGTTGAGAATTTTATTTTTAAATTAGGAATTCTGGACGGATGGGTAGGGTATAAGATCGCCAAAGGATCAGCACAAAGTATGATGTGGCGTCTTGAAAAGGCTAAGAAAATTATGATTCAGGAAAAAACGCAATGAGGTGGGTTGTTCAAACAGCCTTTGTTGGAGACTGTGTGCTTTCGCTGCCTTTTTTGGCTCGATTGGTAGAAATTGAAAAATCCGAAACCCATCGGGATGGCGCAAAACCTGGTGTGGTCTGGGTCACTCAAAAAGGCATTCAAGCAGAAATGATGAAGCTTGCTATTGATCGCTATTTTACGGATTCCAAAGTTCCGGTTCATCTTAAAATTATAGACAAGCGAGGAACAGATGCTTCTCTCATTCAGACCGTTAAAAAAGTAAGGCTTTGGCGGAAAGAATTTGGGGCTGCAAAAGAGACTTATTGCCTTCAGCGAAGTTTTCGTTCTGCATGTATGGCCTTGGCGAGTGGTGCTGGTGAGCGCATTGGATTCGGAAGTGGGGCGGCTAGCTTTTTGTATACTCAAACTGTCGCTCGCTCATGGATAGACGGAGTGTCTGAAATTGAGAAGAATTTAGATCTACTTAGGGCCAATTACAAAATTGAGGCTTGGCCTGTGGATGGAGCTCCATCTCTACTGGCTTCCACCAATCGGCCAACGAGACAGAGAGATCGAGTGGCGATGGCCTTGGGCAGTCCCTGGCCGACAAAAAGGTGGCCCGTGGAAGAAGCGGCAGAGCTGAGTTTGAAGCTAACGAGGGAAGGCGTGGAAGTCGTATTGATTGGAGACCCGGCGGCAAAGGAGCTGGCTGACGAAATCGTCAAGGCCAACAAATCTCTGCTCTTGAAGAATCTTGTTGGGCAAACCAATGCTTCTCAATGGGTCGACGAAATTGATGCTTGCTCGCTACTTATCAGCGGTGATTCAGCTTCAGTGCATGTGGCCTCCGACCTGGGGGTTCCTGTGCTCGCTCTTTTTGGGCCGACTATTCCAGATTTCGGTTTTGCTCCTTGGAGGCTAGGTTCACGGGTTTTGCAGGTGGCTGACTTGGCTTGTCGTCCTTGCCATATTCACGGGCCTAAGCAGTGTCCTCTAGGGCATCATAAGTGTCTGAAGGATATTTCGGCGCAGCAGGTTTTCCAGGAAAGCAAAGATCTTTTGGTGGACCCTCTCGGCAAAAGGGGCTAGGTTGTGCAACGAGATTTCAGTTTGCTTGAGCTAGGAATGGCTTTAGTTTTTGAAAATAAATAGCTGAAATTGTGGAACAATTATGACTCTAAAATTAATTCAAGGTGGAGATCAAAACAGTCAGTCTGGAAATGAAATTTCCGGTGAACACGCCCCTATTGTGGCCATTGATGGTCCGGCTGGAGCTGGGAAAAGTACGGCTGCGAGAATGTTAGCTTACCAACTTGGATTTTTGTTAATCGACACAGGTGCCCTGTATCGTGTGTTGGCTCTCAAAGCACTTGAGCAGGATGTTGATCTTGCCAAAGGTGCTGAGCTTGCCAAATTGGCAGCCACTCTAGAAATTCAATTCGGCAAACTTGAGGTGATTGAGTCCAACCCTGTTCCTGTTTTGCCGGTTTTTTGTGACGGACAAGACGTAACCAAGGCGATTCGGACTCAGGAGCTGGGCATGGCAGCCTCAAATATTTCAAAATTAGCTGAGGTTCGAGAAGCCTTGCTTGAGTTGCAACGTAGTTACGGAAAAACGGGCGGAATTGTGATGGAAGGTCGCGATATCGGAACGGTGATTTTCCCTCAGGCTGAAAAGAAATTCTATCTAACGGCTTCAGTCGAAAGTCGTGCGCAACGACGTTGGGATGAACTAAAAGCTTCTGGAACTGCCATTGGCCTCGATCAAGTGATCCGTGAGACGAAGGCTAGAGATGAGCAAGACATGAATCGTGCTGTAGCTCCTCTCAAGAAGGCGGATGACGCTATTCTCATCGATTCGACATCGCGTTCGCTGGATGAAGTTGTGCAAGATATGGCGAGTCAGGTTCGTCATTCCATTCGTCCTCAAGCTTAATTTTTCCCCTGTAACTCTCGCCTTATTGTAACTCTGTTGATGACTTGGTAGTTTTTAGCTGTGACCACGTATATGTTTGCACATTTCCTTGGACTCCTTTTAGCTTTGGGTTTCCCTCCTTTTGGTGTTTGGCCTCTGACTTGGTTTGCTGGTGCGATCATGGTTTGGCTGTTTTTGAAGAATACTCAAGAAGAAGCTTCCAAAGCCAACCGCAAAAAGATGGCTTGGACCTTCTTTAATTTTTACTACGCCGTCATTCTCTACGGGTTCTATTGGGTGGTTTACACTCTTCATGAATTTGGTGGAATGCCCTGGGTGGTCGCGGCCATCGTGTTCATGCTCGGACTGGGGGCGCTTGGAGTCTTGCCGTGGCTTGTTGGGTATTTTTGGCAGCCGTTTCACCGATTTGTTGGTCAAAAGATTTTGAAACGCTCTAACCTAGTTGTGAGCTGTCTAGCACTAGCGATCGCGCTTTGTGTTTTTGAGTGGCTTGATGTGAGAGCCTTTCCATGGACTTGGGCACAAAGTGTGGGCTCGGATACTTTTCTTTTGGCTAGTGTGGGAGTTCTAGGCACCCTTGGTTGGTCTTTGATTTTTCTTTTTTACATTTTGGCTTTTGGGTCGTGGATCTTCAAGCAGTCTCAGTTTACGTATAGCTTTCTTGGTAAATTCGTCGGTGCGACTATTTTGCTTTTTATACCTCTCTACGGGGTAGGGTATTTTCAGCTTAAAAAATTGAACAACGAATTCTCCGAGAGGCAGCCGATCGCGATGCTACAAGGAAATGTTGGAAACTATCAGAAAAAGTTATCAAAACTTCAAGTGGCTCCTACAGTTAGAAATGTTCTCGCTATTCATAGGGACTTGATCGAGGAAGCAGCGATTCGTTTTCAGCAGATTCCAGAGAGTGAGCCATGGGTCATCTGGCCAGAGACATCTTTCCCCGGTTTTCCCACTCAGATTGTGAGTGCGGGGGAGGCGATGAGTAGTTTTGTGCAGCTGACCCGGGGCATGCATATTGTGGGTGCTTATGAAGAAGGTGATATCATGCTAGGAGGCAAGCAGAAGCGTGTCGACTTTAATATCGCAGCCATGTTCCATGCGAAGACAGGATTTGTCGAACTCTACCGAAAGAGGGTTCGAGTTCCTTTTGGTGAATACATTCCATTTGATGAGACTTTTCCACAGGCCTATGAATGGTTGCCCAATGTGAATCATTTCGGCAAAGGTGAGAAGTTCAATGCGCTCCCTCACCCAGATCCTAATGGTCCCGTTTTTATTCCAGTGATTTGTTATGAGATCTTGTTCAAAGATTTGGTTGATTCCTTCATTGTGCGAGCTCAAAAAGATTACCCAGGACGCGAGATGATCATCGTGAATCTCACAAACGATTCTTGGTATGGTCCCACGTCCGAACCATTTCTGCATTCGTTGCTTTCAAGGTGGGCGGCTTCGAGGGTGGAGCTTCCCTTGCTTCGTCCGACTAACACGGGGCTTTCTCAAATTGTGGGACCTTGGGGCGAAGAGTTGGCGGTGGGGCCAAGAGACGAGGCCTGGGTTGTTTTGGGTGAGTTGCCGGTTAAAAAACTTCAAAAGCGCGATGCCTTTGATTGATATTAATGGTTTGCCGCTTTTCTTAAACTGTGCGCGCTTAAGTGTTGTAAGGGTAAGTCTAGTAGTCTTTCTAAGTCATTTTAAATATTTATATTCATTACTCAGGACAAGGGGAGTGCCACTCCCCTCTTGCTGGCTGGCGCCAGCAATTCACCCCTTAGTCCTTCGACTGAATCTAAATATTTAAAATGACTTAGAAAGGTCCTTAAGCTGGGCTCGCCCTTACAACACTTAAGCGCGCACAGTTTTTTCTTAACACAATCTTAACCATTCTTTTCTTTATCTATTTTTAACAATTCTATACACTGGTAGATGGGGATCAGTTTTGAGGGGAAATACAATCAATATTCGAGCGCGCGCGATAGTCTATTCTACGATCTATTTTATAGGTGTGGGATTGATGGTTTGTGCTGCGCCGTTTTCATGGGCTCAAGAGTCACATGACAAGAATAAAGATCCCCAAACTGGGCCACACACAGAACTAGAGATCAACGTGGATGTTGCTCTCAAAGGGAAGCCTAACGCCCCCATCGAGGTGGGTGAACACCGCTCAGAGGCTCTTGACGGACAATTTGCTCTCGACATTCAAATGCCAGAAACATCTTGTCCAAAAGATGAAAAACTCACTCGTCTCATTCAGGCTTGTATGAAGAAAGAACCTAGTCCTATAGGGAATATCGTTATTGATCCAGGGCATTTTAGGGGGAGCACTTCAGATCGTTCTGATTCCTCTGGGCAGGCGAATGATAATATTCATGAAGGCAATCTGAATATGGCTGTGGTGTTGATGACTAAGCAGCTTTTGGAGCGCTGTTACGATTCGGGAAGCCGTGTGAAGTTGCTTCGCCATCCTTGGGATACGGAGTTTGGACAGTTTCATAACGAAGCCTTGGCCAAGTCGACTTTAGAAAAATACGAAGCACCAAAGGGGCTTAGGAGAAATACCATTGCGAGTCTTTACGCTGGAGATCGTTATCAACGCAAGGCTTATGCAAGATTTTTATTAGGAAATGGATCTGACGAATTGGAAGAGAAAAGTTCTTTCTGGCAGATTCACGCTAATCAGTCCTATTCGACCATGGAGTTTGCTCACAATGGTAGAACCAGGAAAGAACGTCGATTGACCGATCATACTCTGGGACTTTATTACTCAAAGTATTCCGAGGCGACGGATCGAGCTGCAACTTCTCAAGTGGTAGCTCCCATCTTGGATGAGATGACGCAGACACATTCTGTGATTCGTGCCGCACTTGAGGCCAAAGTCGCCGAGCAAGCGGAGGGCTCTCTTGAAAGAGCTAGAGCTCAAGCGAGGCTTGATTACTTTAATAGAGACGTGACTCATCAAAAAGATGGTGGATTTTCTCGCTCGGAGGGAAGGCCCCTTGGAATGGTCAACCGCAATGACGGTCACCTCAATGGTTCACCTATTTGGAAGGGCTTAAAATCTTCCGTTGGAATTGTTGAAGGTTTGTATATGAATGGTTATGTCGGCAAATTAGCTAGTCGAGAAGTTGTAGAAAATGATGCCAGAGTAAGAGAGTCCACAAAAGCTTGGAAAGCGGCTCAAGAGAGCGGAGACCAAGAAGCGATTGCGAAGAGCGCGAATGAACTCAAAGACGTTTATCAATCTTCTATGGTTCAGGTCAGAGAGCGAGTGTATAGTGCTAAAGAGGGCAAATGGGTGACTCGCAGACGTATTGGCTATCATGCCCCAAGCCCCTATGTGAATTACGCAAAAGGATTGGCTCGTGGAATGGTGAATGGATACAAAGAACGCTGTGAAAAAGCAGGGGTGAATGCAGGATGAGAAAGTTTATGAAATGGCATTTTGCTTTTTTGTTGTCTTTGTCTGGCTTTGCTCAGGCTGAAGCTCCAAAGGCTTTCGCAGTTCCTGCGGGTTCTGAAATCTTGGATGTCCAAAATGGTTATGTCTTGCTGAGGCAAGATCGAAAAAATATTTTGCTAGCAGACACTGGTGTTGATCGAAAATTTTTGATGCTAGAAGGTGAGGCCAATCGTTTGGCTGGTGCCAAAGTGTCTCAGAGCGGGAAACGTCTCTTGGCTTTCTTTCTGTCTGACCAAGACTCTGGATATTTTCAATTGTATGAGCTTCCTTCAGGTCGCTTGCTGATAAAGAGTGCCTCTATAGATAGGCTCCAAGGAGCTTTTTGGGGGAGTGACTGCCATTATTATGTGCACACTCGGCAAGCTGAAAATGGTGGAGCGCTCAAAGTTTATTCTGATACTACAAATTCAAATTGCAATGCTAAGGCAGCTGCGACCGATCCCCAAGCGCCTGAAGGCGAGTCGCCTTCGTATATTTGGGTCGATGAACACCAAAACATTTGGTCATTTTATAAGAATGGTTCTCGATCACTCTTGAATTGGGTGGGGCGAGGGAACTTTAATGGATTTCAGTCCTCTCAATCTCCTTATGTTTGGTACCAGGAACCATCTTATAAAGGTGTTCTTTTGCAAGGAGATGTGAAGCTAAAAAAATCGCAGCCTCTTGTACCGGTTATTGCTTATGTGGCTCGACATGATCAGCCTCACGTCTTTGCGATCATAGAAGATGATATTGTGGAACTCAGCTTGAAGAGAGATTTTTCAGTGAGCAGACGCAAAATTGGAAAAATGAAGGGCGCCACTAGACTCTTCTGGGATGCTAAGACGTCTCGTTTGCTTGTTGAAAATGCTCAAAACCGCTACTTCTTCCTGAAGCATTAGAAAAGTGGTAGTGTCCAACTTTTAGACGGGTGCTAACAATTTCTGCCGAATAGATAAGTGATTGATAATAAACAGGATTCTCGTTTTAGCTGCTCAAACTTTGTTCACTACGATAGCTATCAAGAATAGCTTTCCCAAAGATTTCATGTGGTTAACCCTCTTGGCACAAGCCATGCATCATAAGGGCTAGGGTGGAACTAACAATGAAACGAATACTTACATCAATTAGTCTTGGTTTACTGATGCTAACGATGGTGCCTGCTTGTTCTCAGGGGCGCAAGTCTCTCAGTGCTGGTTCCGGGGGGGACCGTTTGAGTGAAGTGGTTTTGCTGGACTACAATGAAGGTGATCCCGTTTACGGAAACTTTCAGCTTCAGCTCAACCTCGATAAGAACTTTGCTTACCTAGATGTTCTTGCTCTAGCCAATGGCTGGACGCCAAATGATACTTACAAAGTTTTCGCAAGATACAAAGATGAGTATACTTGGGTGAAACTTGCTACGGGATTGAATGCTGGGCCTGGACAAACGGTGCAGATTTCAGCTTACAAGGGACATAAGATCTATGAATACACGGCTTACATCATTGCTTGGGAATATCGTGAGGCCTACACACCTTTCGCAGACAATGACGTTGACTCCTACATGGTCCAAGAAGAAGTCCTTTTCCAGGAATACATTCTTAAGAACTCTCCCAACAACTAAACGGGAGTTAGATTGAATCCAAACTTAGAAACCAGAACTCTTCCGGAGTTCTGGTCTTTTCTATTTGAGCAGCTCAAAAAGTTGA
>Ga0100403_1002079_pt1 | contig 16609 bp, 24 predicted proteins | sample CryGeymet201501t_FD_83663 | JGI IMG/M metagenome (GOLD analysis project Ga0100403, IMG submission 83663) | Groundwater microbial communities from Crystal Geyser aquifers in Utah, USA - Crystal Geyser metaG 2015-01t | ecosystem: Environmental > Aquatic > Deep subsurface > Groundwater | place...
AGGTTTTGTATTCTGCCCAAGCTGTCTGGCGCACCAATTATGCCGAATAACTCTACCCCGGAGTCGGTCAGCCTCCTCCACTCCTCTGCGTCCTTTGCTATTTCGTCACGCAATCCTGAAAGTGCGTCTTTTTGCTCTTTTGATAGCGTTATACCTGCGGCAGAAAGGGCGTTGGCCACAATGGCGTTGGCACGGGCCTCCTTGGCCGTCTCCAAAAGGGCAGATTGCGCTATGTTTAGTGAATAAGCCTCCCTGCTTAGTTCCGAAAACCGTTCCGCATCTTCCCGCAAGCTAGTCACAATATCGCGAGACAAAGAGCTCAACTCCTTATTGACGTCATTCAGGCGAGACGTAACGCTCGCAAGAGCAAAGCCGACCTGTTCAACCGATACAGAAGCCTTGCCCAGTCCGGGAATATCAATGGCGGACGATGCCGCCTTCACCATGTCCTCCAGTTCGCCCCCCGACTCCTTGGCGTTCCGGCCGAGGATGTTGATTTTGTCACCCAAGAGGACAATGCCGGTAATTATGAGATTTACACCAGCGAGAACACCGGCAGGAGATGCTAATGACCTGAATAATGCACCAGTAACACTCTGTCCCGCCTCTTTCGCCTCCTTCGCCATGAGGCTGAATGAGAATCCAATGGCGTCGAGGTTGTTGATTACGGCTGGGAGGCCGAACTTGAGGTCCTCAACACCTCGCGAGAAGTTCAGCATGAACAGCGACCCGCGATGGAAGCCCGCCGAGGTCTTTTGCGTGGCCTGCTCCGTCTTGGCTAGCGCACTGGCCGTAGCCTCACCACCCGTTGCAACCTGCTTGAGCGCCCCGCTCGCAATGGCTGCCCCCTTCTGCATGTCGGTCGGGTCAAGACTAAGCTTGGCACCAATCTCGGATTCACCCATCTTCCTTCCTCAGTCGTTTGAACCTGCGCTTAAACTCCTCCCACTCCTCCTTACTCTTTATCGTGTTTTTCGTTGCCTCATTGCCGAATAGGTCGCTGTACGCAAGGGGCTTCTTTAACATCCCCGTGGAATTTGCGTGAAGAATGGCGCGTTCCCACCGGTCCCTGTGCATGAGCATGTAGCCTTCTGCTATTGCCGACAAATCGGCGGGGCACATCCATTCAAACTCGGGCGGGGAAAGACCGATCACCCCAAGGAAGAAAGCCTCTTCGCTTACTTTCCCCGCCCCGTCTTTTTTGGGGGATCGCCCTCCTCATCCTGCCGGGTCTGCTTTTCGCGTATCTCGCGCGTGACCTCTAACAGGACTGGGTAATCCGGCGTCAAAAAGCGCATCTCGAACTCGTCAAACGACAGTTCGGGGGAGAACGGAAGTTGGGCTACCCATAGCATCCTAAGAATCGTGTCCACCTCCTCCTCTCCATCCGGAGGGTTCTCGTAGTCATACCCCCACTTGTGCTTCGCTATGCGGTAGCCTCTCCGGCACAAAAAGAACTTGTACGCGCGGCCCGCTATTTCCTTTTCGATGAGGCGCGGGTCGTCAGTCGCAGCGGCCTTGTAGTCCATTACCCTCTCCTTGGTTCGGCGGAGAAAGTACAAAATTGGGGAAATGCGTGCCGAAGAGGGCTGGCATTGAGGGACAAGGAAGAAGCCTGTTGCGGGCCCTGCGCTCCTGGAAATCATAGCTCCACACGTTACCTGGCCCCTTGATGTCCACAACCGCCCCGCCCATCTCGTGGCAAGGCGGCAAGGCCCGAGCGGTTGGGCATACGGGGCGCATCTTCGTGGCGCTTACGACGTCAGGGGCGAGACTCGCATGGTGACCACTCGTGAAGATGTCCCAGCCCGCGTTCTCTACTGCATCAAGGGAATAGGTGCATCCAGCAAAAACCGTCCTGTATTTCGCGTGGAAGGTCCTGCCCGTGGCTTCGTGGGCGTAATACAGGCTTGTTGGATGGGCCATGCCGTGTGTGAGGGCCTCGTCGTGAAGCAGATGCACAAGGCCGGGCGTCATCAGGTCGTCAGACCCCATCATCATCACGGCGTCACACACCCCGCGCATCACATCGAGACCCGCCTGCCACTTGGGCTGTATGACGTTCTCGTGCTCAACCACGGTCCAGCCCTCGGGTACATCAGGAATGTCTGCGTCTTCGGGAGACACGACGGCAACGCGGTAGAGCGACGCAAAAGAGGGTCCCGACCAGTAGGCCAAGACCCTCCCAGACAGCTCGCTACGCCCCCATAAAGGCATCAACAGGCCGAGCATTACGCGGCGTCCTGCTGCGTAAGCGCCCCCGACCCCTGGTATGTGCCGCTCACCGAAACGGTGCCGTCAAACGGGATGCTGACGTTGATATTCTCGGGGTAGGCCGTCCCCGTCCACTCTGCGTCGTCCGTGGTCCCGTCGCTGAGTAGAATGGTCGCGGACTGGACGCCAGCCGCATTCAGGAAGGCGCTGAACAGGGCGGCAAGGCCCGAGTCTGCGCTCGTCTGCGTGATGCTGCCCGGCGTGCCCGTGGCCTCCAGGGTCACGTTATACGGGATAATCCCGTCATGCGGGAAGCCGAGGCTCGCGTTGGAAACCCTGAACGTCGTGGCCGCGAAAGACTGGTTTGTAGACATCACAATCGTGGCGCTCACGGTAGAGGAGGCAAACCACGCGTCAAAGATGTCCTCTAGCGCCTCGTCGCCCCCTGTGCCTGAGGTGGAGTCGAGGTGGAAGTCGTACCAGTCCCCGCTAATCGTGGCCGTGAACGTGCGGTTGCCCGGGACGATCTCCCGGTCCAGTCCCGTCGTCGAGTTCACTGAGCCCATAAGCTCGGCAGACAGCGCGATGTCCATCTGCTTCAGTCCCTTCACGGCGGCCCCGCCTACGGTGACGGACATGTTGGACCCGCAAATCTCGGTGCTCGACACGAGATACATGTTGTCGAGGTCCACGCTCCATGACCGCGTACCGCATGCCGTCTTCTTCCACCGAGCCGTAGACTTGTTGGTGGCCTCCGACAGCGAGGCGTTCAGGTTAAGCGTGGCGTTCGTGCCGCCACCGATCTCCGTGCCTCCCGTGGAGACGACGTAGTTGTAACCAGACTGCTGGGTGGTTGGTGCCGACATCGCTATTCGTGGGTTCTGTATCGGAGCCGAAGGGGTACCGCGAAGGCGTGCTCTGAATCGTTCTCAGAGGTGTCGTCGAAGTACATGGGACCCATCGAATCCAGTAGGTAGGTGATGAGCTTGGTTGTGTTTGCAACGCTTATGGGATCGGTTCGATCCGTAAGCGAAGAAAGGACCGTGGCCGCGAGGGCCTGTGCTTCCGTGGCGGTCGTACCCCAGCAAATGAATAGCTGCGTCGCGTCCGTCCCGTCGTGCGTCTTGTTGTGGCGCGACGTGATCGTGAAGTCCTTGAGTTCCACGTACGGAAGCGTAGCCTCCGGGTCCGGCGCAAGAAAGACGGAATCGGCCGTATACCCCGCCGTGGCGAGGTCGGCCTGGAGCCTGGTTACTGTCCCTGTCCGTATGTCTGTCGTCGGGTCGATCACTTGAATATGCCCCTCACCTTGTTTATGAAGGGCTGTCGGTGTCTTTCAAATGCCGGGAACAGGAAGGGCTGCGCCTTGATGCCGCTGCGCATGATCTTTTTCCTGATTGCAAATGCTGAATCTTTGTACGGCCGCTTCTCGTCGCTGCTCTTTATCAGGGGCGTGATACCCTTGCGCTTCATCCATAGCTCTATCTTCTCGACACTCGGGGCACCACTGCGCGTTCCGTATTCCAGAAATGGGGCGTGCGGGGCGGCCGCCCCTCCCGCGCCCACCCTTCTACTCCACTCGGACGGGGCGGATATGCGGATATTCTGGCGAAGCTGACCCATAGCAGATGGGGCATCTCTGACGGCCTCCTTGTGGATCGCCGCCGTCTCCTCCAATAGAACGGCCTTCGCCTCCACCAAAACAGACTCTGCGTACTCATGGAGCCCATCAATAACAACCTTGACGCCGCGCTCCGCCGACACCCCGTTCGCTGACCCGGGCTTCCCGTGCTTGGGTGGTGGGAGCCAGTTGGCATACCATGTTATTGATGCGCGCTTCGCCATTACGGGTCTACCCTTTTACAGAACACCCGCACCCAGTGCGTGCGACCATCCACCTCTTCGACCCATGAGACGGAGTAGTTTTCCGAGTCTTTCACGAGCCTGTCACGGGCTTTCAACGCCGAGTCCGCATAGTAGTACATGTCGCAGACGTGCGTAACCTCCGTCTTCTGCCTGTCCGCAATGAAACCCTTGTAGCCAGACAGGGGGCGCATGTGGCCCCATACCGTGGCATCTGTCGTCCATGTCTTGCCCGAGCGATCCCCTGTAGCGCTCGTCGTTACAGAGTACGACTGTACGCTGATACGGTGTGGGAGGCGCTTGCGCATGATGGGCTACGCATAGGGGGTAATGAGGCGGTATGGGGCCAGAAGCAGCTTCGCTACACGAGGGATCGGATAGGGGCCAGATATGGCTGAGTCGCTAGCCGTATTCTCCCATAGATCCATCAGCACGACCTTGAGCCCGTGCCGGATGTCATCGGGAATGGTGGATGCCGTAGACCCGTAGCCAACCACATAGGTCACCGTAATTGACTTCCAGTTTCTCTGCACATTCCACCCCGCGTTCTTGGCGATGATGCGCCCCGGATTCGTGGAGGCGATGTAGTAATCGCTGCTCGTTATCGCCGTCGAGTTTCCGTCCACGTCGTAGTAAGCGAAGCTCGACACCGACTGTAACTTGCCTAGGGGCAACTCCAGCGGGCTCTGCGCCTCATTGCTATCGAAGTCTACCGCAACGGTCCTCTGGATCAGGGCGCGCCCCGTATACGACTCAACAACCGCACGGGCCGCCTTGATAAGCGACTGAATGTAGTTGTCATCGTCAGTGTGCGTAACCTGAATGTGTTCCCTCGCTTCTGCAAGCGTAAGGGGCTCAGTGGTCGCTGCGGTAGAGACGGTGATCGTCATGGGCCAAAAGCGCCACTGCCTTATGCGAAGGTAACGTTAACAACGTTGGCGGTGTACACCTCGCCATTGTAGGCAATGGCCTCAAACCCGTCCCCGATGGCTCCACCGAAAGTGCCCACGTCCGTCGTGGTGTTCCCTGCGTTGAAGCCAATCGTGGTGGCCGTGACCGTGTGAGCCGCAGCTGTCGTCGCGACAAATACGATACGGCAATTGTCGTGAGTTCCTGCCGTGGGGGCCGTCAGCGTGACCGCAGCGGCTGTACCCTTCGTTATGAAAACCGTTTTGGTCCCCTGCTCGGGGAATACGACCGTGCCGCTCGCTGCAAGCACTTCGTACTGGTCAAACACACCAGACTTCAGGTTCTTTAGTGCCATGATATTGCGCGTTTACTGAACGGGCCAGGGGGCCGAGGCCCCCCAGCCTATCCAGTGGTGGGTCAGACCGTGATGTTGTAACTGATCGCGGAGGCATCCGTGTCGCGGTAGGTGAGGGCACCCCTCATCATCGCAACGATCTCGGTAGCATCCGCCGCAGCAACGCGGGTCGTCTCAAGGGTCATCCTGCGGCGGTAGCCGAACCGCCAGTGGTCAGGCCGAACCATGAGCAGCGAGCCCGTTGTGTTGTTGCCTGCCGTGTCGAGATCGACCTTGCCAGCCGTGTTCGCCTTGCGGCTCGTCTGCGCCTTATGCATGTGGAACGACTGAACCACCTCGAAGCCGTAAAGGCCCGTGAGGCGTCCGTTCTCCAGCGTGGCAGGCGAGAATACGTCGCGCGTTTTCACGTCGTCCAGTTCCAGCGCCTTCCAGTACACATTCGCATCCACGATGAAGAACGCCTTGCCCGGTTCCGCATACTGACCGGCAGTGCCCATCAGCTTGGCGGTCTCAAGAAAGTCGCTCGTCGTCAGCACGCCGCCCGACCGGTTGTTGGCCGTATTGGTGACGAGCGCGAGCTTGCGGAACCCGTTGAACGCGAGGAACCAGTCCGAAGACGCCGGGGTGCCCGCGATGTCGTTGATGTTCGTGTTCGCGGACGTGTCCGTGTCGCCATCAATAACGGCAGACTCCAGGTACTCAGCGCCCGATGTCGCAATCTGGCGGAGAAGCTGCGGAACAACCGGAAGCACCGAGTCCTCGTTCAGTTCACCCGTGTAGATCACGCGGGCACCAAGCTTGGACAGGGTGGCCGTCTGGTTGGCCGTTCCCATCTGCGAAGCCGTGACGGTGTTCGTCGGGATGCCGCCGGGGTTAGCACTCAGGGCACTGGACTGCGCCACGAGGTACCACGTCGGGTCCGTGCTTTCGAGGGGGAACTTGTAGGACTCCGCGCCGACCGGGAATTCGTAGGACGGGATGCGGGATACGATGGCGGTCCCACTCCGAACCTTCTCCCATAGGTCAGACGAATAAGCCACGCCCGCCCACTCGTCGCCGTATGAAGCGAGGGTGGACTGCATGATCTCGTTCGCCTTGACGCCGTTGCGCGCAGCGAAAGCCTTGAAGGCCATCGCGGCGTGCGGGTCGGCTTCCTTGGACTCCAGCCGCATGGCGAGGGCCTTTACGAGCCCGTCAGAAGGCTTGCGGGCCTTCTCGGTGTTCGCCAGGAACTCGTATACAAACGACAGTTCTGCCGCCGTCGAGTTGTCGTACTTCCAGTGCGAGGCGTCCGTGATAATGGCGGGAGCGCTCTTGGCGCTACGGCCAATGTCGGGAGAGTCGGGCTGGGAAAGCGCCTTGATCTGTTCGGCCTGCTCGGCCATCCGGGCCTCCATGCGGGCCATGATTTCGGCGGTCTTGTCAACCGCAGGGGTTTCGTTTTCCATAGCGATATGCTTGGATTTAGGTTCTGAGGGTTGTTCTGCTGCTGCGGTTGGCGCGTCCTCGGCCGTCGTTGGCCCCTCAGACTCCTCGACCTTCCCGCTATCAAACATAAAATTGGCCGGGGGCAGGCTTTTGATGGGAACGGCTGTATTCTTGGGCTCGGCCGGCACGGGCGTGATGGATGCTTCTGAGATGAGCCACGTTTTGATCCACGCGCTCCTTCCCATCGGCTCCACTTCCACCGTGCCTGCCCCGCTCGACCATCCTGCCTTGCCGCCCTCTACGAGCGTTCCGTAAATGGCTTTTTCGTACTCGTCGCGCAGATCCAACTGCGCTTCGATCCAAAGGCCGATGTCATCCATCTTCAGTTGTGAAGATCCGATGATTCTTGCCTTCATGTGCCCGTCCAGACCGTGATGGTACAGAACGGGGGGTTGCATATTGGTCCCGAATTCCGTTTCTTTGGTGAAGAACTCACCCGTGAGGTCCGGCCGGGACGGGCCGGTAAAGCGCACGAGGTAGCCGCCAACGCGGCCACCACCCAGCGCCTTGACGCCTTCGCCGTAATATGCGAGGTGCGATTCCATTTGCTCGGAATTACAAAATTCGCACATTGTTGTTCCTCCTACCGTTTGAACTTGTAGGTCATCGCGCACCGGCACATGGCGACGTTTCCGACACTCGCGCCAAGACCCGTGTCACCGGGAAACATGAGTTGTTCACCGGAGATAACGAAGGGCTCATGGATAAGGCGGATCTGCCCATTCGCGCCAAGGCCCGTTTCTTCGTCATAGTTGGAAAAGTGGTCGTAGCGCCTGCCGTCGTGCCCGTCACGGGTCCTGCTGTCCCGGATGCTCGCCCACACCTTGTGTGTCATGCCTGCCTGCTGGGCTCCCGAAAGTCCTCCCGCGTTGGACGCCGCAGCGATCTCTGTTCTTGCGATGACCTCTGTACGGAATCTCGTAACGGGCCCATCAGACGGGTCGCGGCCCCCCGCTATCCATCGGTCGTAAAGGCGCTGCGCAATGCCGTAGTTGTCGAGCCCTTCCTCAAGCCCAAGCAGCACCTCTTCGAGCAGCATTCGACGCGTTGTCTCGTTAATCACGCGTACCTTAGCCATTCCAACCGCCTGCAAATATCGTAACAGGTCGTCCTCTCCAACAATGAATGCGGCCTTTACGGACGGGGCGAACGTATCCATAGACAACGAGAAAGACGCCCTGAAAACCTGTGTGGCGACCCTTCGCGTCGCTTCTTCGAGTGGCTTTGGGTCAACCCAGACAGCCACGCCATCGCGGATCTGTAAAAGGCTGCTCGACACCTGCGCGCGAATGGCGGCAGAAATCACGTCTTCCGCCACGGACTGCTGCTCTTCGCGCAGGGCAACGACGCTATCTATGTAGGTCATATTCTGACGTAGGGCGGATCAAACGCCTTTTCTAGCGGCTCCTGGTCGTCGGGGAGCAAAAGACGCTTCCTGATTTCGGCCTCGATCAGTGGGGGAATGACGCGGCAGACGAACTCGCAGTCTCGTCCCTTGTTCTTTGCCTTCTTCTTCCAGGCCTCAACCTCGTGTAGAATCGCGATATCAACAAGGTGTGGCGCGGCCTTCTTCGGCTCGCGGGGGCGTTCGTCCGGGTCGCTTGACGACTCCTGCACGGCAAGACTCGACGCCTCGTTCGCAAGGCGTGTGTCCTGAGAGGCGAGTTCGTCTGCGCCATCTTCCTCTGACGGCCTGTACCCGATAACGCCGCGACCCTCGTTCTGCGTAAGAACGGGCTTCTCGACAAGACGCTGCACTGTGCGGGCCGTCTCCAGGTTCGCGCGCTGAAGAGCTTCGATGCGCTTGAACTCGAAGCGGAAGTAAAGACCGTGCTTGCGGAGCAAATTGCGATTGATGTCGATCTGGATGCGCTTGGCGCTCGGTATAACGGTGTCCGTATAGAACTGCTCGTTCTCCTTCACGCCCGCCTTCGCATCGCCCGACCCCGGCAACAACTTCGACATGGGGACACCAACGCCCGAGGCAATAGCCTCACGCTGCTGCTTTACCACGTCGCTCGCTCCCAGTTGGCCGATCCCGTCGCCTATCCTTTCCACCTTCACGGAGTCCGCGTTGAGCACCTTCTGTGTGCCACCCCGTGTCTTCCCCCTGTAGTACCGGTCCCACCACTGCTGGAAGCGATTGCGCTCCTCAGGGGGCGTGTTCGCGGGGACCGCGATGATCGTGGCGGGCAGGAGCCCTCTGTCCATGTAGGAATCGAGGAACTGGTCGAGCGCATACAGCACGTCGGCGTTCACGCGCACGCTCATTGCCACGCTGTTGCCGGGGCCCACCTCGGTGTATGGATCGCGGGCAAAAAAGGCGGTAACGAAGTCTGCGGCAATCGTGGTCGTCTTGGGCACGAAATACCCGCCGTCCGGCACATAGAGCGTGCGCTCGTACGACACGATTTCACCCGATGCCGAGTAGTTCGGCTCCATGAGGTTCGGAGCAATCCAGTCGATGGACCTCGGCCGACCACGCCGAACCTGGGGCACCCAGTATGCCGCCCCCGCCAAGGTGAGACTCGCCTCCGTAAGCTTCAGGAGCGTTTCGATCTCGGACAACCACTCAATTTCGTCTGGAATCTGGTCGAAGCCCGCCGAGTCGTAAATCGTGTCGCCGTCCCGCTGAATGGTAAACGGGATGGACGCCAATGCGTCGGCCCGCACGTCTACACACCGGCGCAGCCACGAACTACGGACATAGGCATCCTCCGGCATGAGCCTGTCTGCCGTGCGCGAGTCCGTGATCTGGTCGATCAGCCCCGGATATCCAGGGTTGATGTACTTGGTCTGCCCGTTAGGACTCGTCAACAATATGGTAGGATGCCCCGTCGATTCCATCATCTGCCATGAGCCAGCTAACTGGCCGTCCTAAGTGGGTGTATAGGGCGTAGCGAGCGGCGTCTATCGCATGATCGTTCTGCTTCAGGGGCATGTCCATGATGCCTCCGTCCCGGTCCTGTATCCACTTGTAATGCCGCATCTCCTTGATAAGAGCCTCTGAATCCGCCGTGACGTAAATCTTGTGGCGCTTCATGAAGTCGATGCCCGCCTTGACGGAGTGAGGCTTCTTGTCCGCCGGGTGTACGTTCAGGCCGAAGCGCCATAGTTCCTCAACCCTGTCTGGATTGGCTGAGTCGCAATAGACCGGGGACCATGTGCCATCAATAAGATCCTTGACCCTATCGGCAATGTCACGGTTCGTCAGTTTTCGCTGATACAGAAGCAGATTCAGATACACTTCGTCTTCGACAACTCTAACCTCTACGAGGGCGCTTGGTTCGTTATAGCCAAAGTCGAGACCGTAGAAGGACTGCCCGTCCTCCGGCATTGCGTCACAAACCTCAAAGTTCGGGAAAATGGTGGCAACACTTGCGCCACGCTCCCCTTCACCATACACCTTCCACGCCACGGGATCAATGTCCTTCAGGCGCTCGATCTCCCTGATCGTGTCTTTGCCGAGGAATGGGTTGTCCCTGTACGTGCTGCGGATAAAAGTCACGTCGTCCCGCGTGAGCACGTAGTCATAGATCCAGTGGTACTCATCAGACGGGTTGTAATCGAGAATGATCTTCTCCGTCGTGCGAAGCGAGAACTGCAGGAAGTCCTCGTAGGAGAACTCGTTCGCCTCGTTGAGCCACAATACGTCGCGTTTACGACCACGGATCTTCTGCGCGTCATCGGTCGACATGAACTCGATCTCGACGCGGCCCAGCCTGTATATATGATCCGTCTTGTTGTGGAACCTCTCGTCGTAGAGACCCATGTCTCGAAGGATCTCCAGCACATCCTTCATTGCCGTCGCCTTCAGCGAGGGCATCCGCTTACGGGCAATCGTGATCGTCTTCGCCACGCCCTGCGAGTACCACGCAAGAAACATGACGCAGATGGCTTGGGCGATGGAGTACGTCTTTGACGAGTTGTGGACCAAAATGCCGCCGGGCCCTACCCTGAAGCATCCGACTGATGTTTCAAGGTCATAGACCGGCGTCCACACATTGGCGAAAACAAGAGAGTCGCAGAAGTCGGCACCAGCCTTGCGCAAATGCCTCGCCTCCACCCACGACCCATCAACCATAAACCGATGGTCTTCTGTACACGATATCTGCCCACCCTTGGTGCCTATTAGCGCAAGCCTGCGCCTTGCGGGAGCATAATGAAGCGTGTTTAACACCTCCGCAGGCCCGTGCTCGGCGGAAACTAGATCGCCTATTTCAACATCGGATATTGGGACGAGAGATCCGTCCGACATCAAGACGGGCGTCCCGCCAACAAAGCAACGCGTACCGCCTTGGTGCACAAGGACTCGCGTAGTGCAACTTAATGTTTCACCTAAAAGGCGAGTACCCTTGATCGACCGTACACCCGGCGTCTCATCCTGCTTCGCTCGCTTCTGCCTCTTCTCCCTCTTCGACCGGCCGCGCGAAGCCTTTGTTTTTGAGGGCACATCGCCAGGAGTCGTCGCACGGGGTGTCTTCATCGTCTTCAATGTACACGAGACGGTACTGGAATCCGCAACCGCCACATGACACCCCTTCCATGAGCGATCCCTCGTCAACCTCGTCGCCACAACATGGGCAACTGTAGGCATAATGAGACATGATGCAGGGTCCCGGGCGGCTGTATGACGTGTCTACCGCGCCCAAGATACAAATGATCCTGCGACAGCGCATGGCGCTTCTTGTGGCGCGCGCCATTATGGGAGAGGGTCCAATGACATCCCTCACTTGTCACACGGCGATTCTACCGCTGGAGAGGCGGGGCGCTCATGCCTCACACCATGAGACAAAGCCGCTCTTTCTACCGTGCGCCCAGGGCGTACCGCGCTGCCGCAGGGGTACCCGTCTATTCGAGGGGATACAGAGGTTCGAAATCAAACGTCTCGTCAATCGCGTCCATTACGTGGAAGGCAACCTCAGCCGCGAACCGGTCTGCCGATAGGTCATACCGGTCCCCCTCAACCTCCTTGTCCTCCTCAAACAGCGAAATCGTCTTCTTGTACTTGTTCGCCCGCGCCAAAGCATACCGAACCCCGACCTCAACCCGCTCCTGCAATAGCCCCCGTGGATCTCGTAGTCTCATGCCTCGTCTCCTCTTTGTCTTGTTGCTCCATCCTGGTGTACGCAGAACATCCCGCCTCGTTATACCTGAATGCGGCGTAGTACTGAAAATCGCTCGCAGCCGCCCCATAGCGGTAACAGGACCGCCTCATGGGGCAATCGCCATCCCTACACATCGCAATATCAGGCATCTTGCTACGGGTAAGCCTCAACTCCAAGGAAGGTAACGACATCTGTTACGCAATACAGGGCCCAGCCGTAAGAAAGAGGGATCCTGACAACACACTTGCTGCACGAGCATGGCCTGACTTTCGGTAGGTCTACGTGTTCAATAACCTCGCGCCTGATCGTCATTACGCTTGCCTCTTCGTAGGAGTCCATGTAACTCGCAAGGAGGAAAGAGTTGTGAAGAACGAGGGGATTGGGGGTTAAAATGGCACAAGAACCAGACTGTGAAGATTGTGAATCTGATATATCACCAAATAGTGGGATCTTGCTCTCCTTCATGCGTATATTGGTGCGTCCGAAAGGGCGTGCGACGCACGGCTCCGAAGGCGTAGGGCACATACCGCACTAGAGGCTGCGCCCTCTCTAATACACCGCGAAAAGAACTCGGGCCCACAAGGTCGCTTGGATCGGACCAAGCTCGTTTAAATGGTGCGCTAATCAGCGCTAACCGCTAAGGCTGATTGGTCTGACGAATACCACGTCCTCCTTGCCCCCGGCGCACCGCCAATCGCGGAACTCGCGGCTCAATTCGATTTTTTTTTCTGCTTTTGGACGCTAAAGACAGGGGGTGCTCTGCACCCACCAAAGGCGTAGGGCCCCGCAGGGGCAAGGAGCGAAGCGCGAAGCGCGAAGCGAACGCCCCGACCAACTCAAAAGCAGAAAAGAAAGAACGAAATGCATGAAAATGGGGTTGCGCCCACTAAAAATCCACTGAAATGAAGAGAAAAACGAAAAATCGCGCGAAAAGGACGTTTTTATGCGAAATGCGCTCCGTGCGATCAGCCCAAAGGCGAGCCAACCCATGACCCCACTAGTCGCCCTCGCGGCACTCCAAATCAGGGCGGCGGCGGACAAAGCAGCGCTCGGCCACCCCATAACAGCACGAAAAATCGGCAACGAAACAGGCTTCACAACCTATTTCATCACAAATTCAATTTGCGTTGCCGCCTACAGATACTCGGAGGCCCTGGACGATGGAGATGTCGTCATCATAACGCCACACCTCGTGCTTAACTAAGCCTTCCTCCTCCCCAGCCAATCCCCCTCGTAGCAGTCAAGCTCCTCCCAGGCCTTGTCCATCGCGGCAAAAGCCCTCCTCCTCTCTGCGTAGTACTCCTCACTATCTCCCCTGATCGCAGTAAGCGCACGCTGACGATACACCTCTGCACACGCACGCAGGAACGCGTCAAGCTTGTCCCCGCGAAATACGAGTCTTGGCATTATTCTGATCTCTTTTCGTCTTTGTGGCCGAACCACGCTATAAGCGCATTGAACTCGTCGTCCAGTTCCTTCTCACTACTTCCATCTCGTAGCGGTAGACCCCTACCCGCAAGATCGGGGAACAGTCGTAATACACTCATCATCCGGCGCGAAAGCCCTCAGGGCCTCCTGGAGCCCCCCCTACAGTATCTGCATCTACGGCTCTATCCAGTCTGGTTTCTTTTTCATTCTGGCGCCCTCCTTCTCTGGCCTGTATGACGCATGGTGAGCCGTTGTGAGTGCGTTTCTGGCCTCCATTTCGTCCGCAAGCGTACGGATCTGATGCTCGCTCAACAGGCCGCGCACGCCGGAGATCGAGGCATACCAATAGCCGTCCACGTCTTGCACGAGAACCCTGTTTGCCCACTCGACTACGCGACGATAGTAGTCCGTTGTGTCTTTCATTCTGTTGCCTCTTCTGCTTCTTCGATAGCCGCCAGTTCTTCCGCCCTCCGCAGCAGTTCTTTGGACAGGTCGCGCAGGCGGTGGTAGTCGGGGCGGTGTTTGAGGTCGTCCAGGGTGCGCTGCACGGCGAACGCCAGGTTGAGGCACCGTTTCTCCAGCCAGATCCTTTCCGGTGTGATGCCGAGCGGCGGCTGCATATCGACCAACTTCTTACCAAATGATAGGATCTTATCTTTTGTCAGGCCATCAAAGCCTTTGTCGTAGGGCCACTCTTTCATGGCAAAAAGTCCCTCGTCTTGACCTTTGTGATGATCCGGCGTCCAGCGCCATCTAACAGGCGCACCATCGGGCGGGCCACGATGCCCTCGGCCTCTAGGTTGCCGACCCGCGACTGAATGCCGCCCTTCGCCATCTCGATGGCCTCGAACAGCGTGCCCGTGCCTAAGTATGGCACACAGAGGCATCCTAGTTTGCGCGCCACGTCGGTCACGTCTTCCGGCTTGAGCCAGAAGTGTTCTACCCGAACGTCGAACAGGGCGAAGTCTTGTTGGTCGCCGTACAGATGGCCTACCTTCTGGATCTTCGGGCCGAAGCCTTCTCCATAGAGCGTTACATTGCCATCGAAGTGCTCTCCGATCTTCTCGGGCGGGAATAACTCCCTGAGGCGATCCACGAGCGGGAGCGGCATTTGTGCATTGTCTGTTCGCCCGCCTATCTTGACGCCTATGCCGTCGTACATGACGCGCACGTTGGTCCCGTCTATTTTCTCTGTGAAGTGCCATTCATTGGCAGACAGATACCCCAGTTCGGGCCTAGCCCACTCCCACATCTTGAACGGCTTGCCGGGCCGCTCCATGTCTCGAAGGAATAGGCTGTTGATTTTGTGGTATGGGTTCATGGATGGTCGCTCCTGAATTTGCGGGCCACTTCGACGAAGCGGCTAATGTAGGGGACTATACTGTAAAGGTTGCACTCAGAGATCGTGTAGTCGTCCTCAAAGCAGAACCAGAAGTCTATAGGCTCGCCCTTGAACGCAAGCCCAGCCATCACAGGGTCGCCGTCGAGCAGAAGGTCGAATTGGTAAGTAGTTCGGTGCTGCCACCCGATTATGCACTGGCAGTTCACCGCCACGCCATCGCCAATGCCTATACTAGTCGTGTTCATGGTAGTCAAGCTCTTTCCACGCCTTGTCTACGGCAGCGTAGGCCCGTCTTCGTTCGGCATAGCGCGTATCGCTATCGCCGTATAGATTCGTCAATGCTCTCTGGCGGTACGACTCAGCGCACGCCTTCAGGAAGGCGTCCATTTTGTCGCCTCGGAATACCATCTTCATAGTCTGTATAGTCACCCCCACTGGGATGCCATAGCGTCGGCTATGCCTTGGAATGTACGGCTTCTCTCCTTCCATCGATCTGGTCCCGGCGGCATCCGGTGAACTCGGTTGTCGCGCCCATCCACCACGTTGGTCTGCGTAAGGAGAGGCAAGCCATTCAGCCACAAGCAAGTAGCCTTCGTCTCGCCGTGTCCGAACATCAACGGATGGATGATCTGATCCGGTTTGCGGATACGCGAAGAAATGACGGACACTGGGTTCTCCAGCGCGATCTTCGGTATGTCTGCGCCCAAGAGGAGGCGAACAAATTCCAGTGCCTCTTCCTGCTCCTTCTTCTTATCACTGAACCACCGTGCCCCGATGACTGCAAGGTGAGTACATGGAGGGTGCGCGATCATCAAGTCCCACCCATTATCCAGCACGTCGCGTATGTCGCCTTGGTAATGGTACCCGACTCTTTCTGTAGGCAGGAGATCACAACTCATGGCATGATGACCCCTTGCGGCGAAGGCGTCTCGTACGATGCCGCTGAACTCACAGGCTACAAGCACCCTCATCCCACCATCCTCTTTAACTGCGTCACCTGAAACGCATTGCCAGAACGGGAAAACCAGCCCAAGTTATTCAGTTCCCTCGCGATTCGAGACCACTTCCACCCCAACTCCCTGCCCCTCTTTACATAATCTATAACCCACTGCTCCTCGGCGTTCTCCACCAAGCGGCCACCCTCATCCATCCAGCCGTACGGCACACCGCCAACCCTGCGCCCCTCCTCCTTCATGTGCTGCATCACCTCGCGTGTCCTCTCCCCAATCGCCTCGCGCTCCCACTGACTTACACTCACAAGCACGTTCAACACTAACCGACCAGCCGCAGTGCTCGTGTCTATCGAGTCAGACACGGAAACAAGCGCCTTGTCCCTGAATGGCCCCTCGATTAGCTCCGCGAAATCCTTCACGCTACGAGTCAGGCGGTCGAGCTTCGACACGATCAACCCATCAATACGGCCCGAATCGCACATGGCCGACAGCGCCCTGTCCAGACCGTTCCGATCAAGCGTACTCGCACTGACCGCCTCGTCACGGTACACCCAAGCAACCTCGTGCCCGTACAACGCACAGTACTGCCTGATCTTTGCCTCCTGGGCCTCCAGTGAGTGCCCGTTCTCCGACTGCTTGTCGCTCGATACACGAATGTATCCTACCAGTTTCATCTTTCCTCCCGTTTGGTTGAAGCCAAGATATAAAAGGAACAGGGAGGAGTCAAGACATGGATCAAATGGTATCAAATGGCGCAATGGAGCGCAAGCCAAAGGCCCCTTGTAGTAAATCCCGATTTTTGGGTCTACCAAATGGGGAGGGGCCACCCCCTCCCCGGTTCGCCCCTGGCGGAAGGGAACCCTTAATAGCGAACAGTGCGCCAGTAGCGAAGGTTCGCTGAGCTAGTTACAAAGGGAACCCCTCGTCACTCGTCGGGGGTGGGGTCCTG
>Ga0100403_1002083_pt1 | contig 16594 bp, 19 predicted proteins | sample CryGeymet201501t_FD_83663 | JGI IMG/M metagenome (GOLD analysis project Ga0100403, IMG submission 83663) | Groundwater microbial communities from Crystal Geyser aquifers in Utah, USA - Crystal Geyser metaG 2015-01t | ecosystem: Environmental > Aquatic > Deep subsurface > Groundwater | place...
ACCATTTTTCCACGTCCACAAAATTGAGGTTCTGCGATGGCGGGTCGGCCTAGGCTTCCGAATGAGGTGGCAAAGATCACCGGCGCGGAAGCCAAGAACGCGGGCCGATTTGCGGGCCGCGGAAAGCCGAAGGTCAAGTCTCTTGGCGCTGCGCCGTTTCGGCTAAGTGAAGATCAGCGGGAAATCTGGGACGAGTTCAATTTAGACTTCCCGTGGCTCGGTCGGTCTGACCGCGCGCTTGTTGAAGTAGCCGTGAACCTGATGGACCAGTTGCGGACGCTGGGCAGTGAAGCCCCGATCGCTCTGTATGCGCAGATGCGAATGATCTTGGGGCAGATGGGTGGGACGCCGGTTGACCGAAGCAAGGTGCAGGCCCCGGATGAAGAAACCGAAGACCACGCAGACAAGTTCTTCCAGTGACCCGGCCACTGCTTATGCACAAGCGGTATTCGCAGGTGAGATTGTTGCGGGTCCGCACGTCAGGGACGCAGCAAAGCGCCACATCGAGGACTTGGCGAACGGCCCCGCGCGCGGGTTGTTTTGGGACGCGGCTGCGGCGGGAAGGTTTTACGACTTTTGCCGGTCTGTTCTGCGACTCTCCGAAGGGCAGTTTGACGGAACGCCTTTTGAGTTGGAGCCAGCGCAGAAGTTTGTCTGCGGGTCGTTGTTCGGGTGGAAGCTGGCATCAACAGGCAAGCGCCGATTCCGCCGCGCCTACATCGAGATGGGCAAGGGCAACGGCAAGTCCCCGATGGTTGGGGCGGTTGGCCTTTATGGGCTGACTGCGGACGGGGAATCGGGGGCGCAAATATACGCGGCGGGTGCGACCAAAGACCAAGCGGGCATCTTGTTCCGTGACGCAGTGGGAATGGTCAACAAGGCACCTGCGCTGGACCGTGTGATACGCCGCAGCGGCGGGCCGGGGCGGGAATACAACCTCGCACACATGAGGTCGGGCAGTTTCTTTCGCCCGGTCTCACGAGAGACACGAAAGACAGGATCAGGGCCGCGCCCACACTTCGCGCTCTGCGATGAGGTCCACGAGCACCCAGACGGCGGCGTTATCGAGATACTTGAGCGCGGCTTTAAGTTTCGTGAACAGCCGTTGTTGATTATGATTACCAACAGCGGATCGGATCGGCAAAGTATTTGCTGGCAAGAGCGCAAGCACGCGGTCAAGGTCGCGGCAGGCGAGGTGCAGGACGACACGACCTTTGCGTATGTCTGCGCGCTAGACGACGCGGACGACCCGTTCAACGACCCGGCGTGTTGGGTAAAGGCCAACCCCCTATTGGGCGTCACGATCACGGCGGAATACTTGGCGATCCAGGTCAAGCAGGCCAAAGACATCGCAGCGAAGGCAAACGGCATTCGGCGGTTGCATTTCTGCCAGTGGACGGACGCGGAAAGCGCGTGGATCAGCCGGGATATGTGGTCTTCGGTTGAAGATCCCTCGCTTGACATTGAGGACTTTGCGGGCCGAAAGGCCTGGGCGGGGCTCGACCTTTCGGCCAAGGTCGACTTGACGGCAAAAGCGTTGCTTTTCGATGATGGGGAAACGGAAGACGGCAAGCCCAAGTTTGCGGCTTTCGTCCACGGCTACACCCCGGCTGAAACGCTGCGTGCGCGGTCGGAGCGGGACGGTGCGCCTTACGATCTGTGGGTTGACGCAGGCTTTCTGACGGCGACACCGGGGAAGAAGACGCGGCTGGATTACGTTGCGCAGGACTTGCTTGATGACGTCGCCGCGTTCGACGTTGATTTTGTCGCCTACGACAATTACCTCATCGCGGATTTCGAGGGCATTCTAGAGGACATGGGCGGCACATTGCCGCTGCTGGACCACCCGCAGGGTTGGAACAAGCGCAAGCGCGAGACGGCGGACGGACAGGAAATCACGCTTTGGATGCCCGGAAGCATTGATGAGTTGGAAACGCTGATCATGGAGCGGCGCATCAGGGTGCACATGAACCCAGCGCTGCAAACTGCGGTTATGTCTGCGACGTTTGATCGTTCGCCCGCCGATCTGCGGCGGTTCACGAAGCACAAGGCAACGGGGCGTATCGACATGGCGGTTGCACTTGTGATGGCGGTTGGCGCTGCGACGGCGCGGGGGGGGGCGGAGCGCGCCCCAGAACCGTTGCTGAGGTTTGCGTGACGCTCTGGGCGCGGCTGCGCGGGGCGTTCCGCAACGAAACATCAAGCGCGGATATTCGGCGCGGGGATGGCGTGTGGGAGTCACTGACCGGCTACAGTGATGGACTTGGCGAGCGTTCGGCGCTTGGCGTGTCGGCGGTGTATGCGTCGGTCGCGCTCAAGGCGGGCGCGATTGCATCCATGCCGATGCACATCTACCGGCGATCGGCGGACGGCGACAAGACGCGGATGGTGAACGACGATCTGTGGTGGATACTGAACGAGGAGTTCGCCCCCCGCTGGCCTGCTGATGCGGCGTGGACGTTCCTATGCGCGTCGAAGTATCTGCACGGTGATGCTTTTGCGGAAATACTGCGCAGCTCTAGTGGGCGCATCACAGGGCTTATTCCGTTGCACCCTGACCGGGTGCGTCCGATTGCGACGTCTGACGGGATGCGGCTGGTTTACGAGGTGCAGCCGGATCGCACGATTGAATCGCCATCGATCGCCGCAAGCCGGATTCGGGTGATTGACCAGGACGACATGATGCACGTTCCGGGGCTTGGTTTTAACGGACTGCGCGGGCTCTCGCCCTTGCGGCACGCGCTGCGCGTTCCGACGCGGGTTGCCATTTCGGCGCAGGACTTTTCGGCCCAGTTTCTGGAGAACATGGCGCGGCCTGACTTCTCGCTGCAAACAGACGGGAACCTTACCGATGCTCAGTTTGCTCGGATTCAGGCAAAAATTGACGAGCACAAAGGCCCGTTGAATGCGGGCCGTCCGATGATCCTTGAGGGCGGGCTAAAGATCGTCCCGCTGACCATGCCGCTTGAGGAAATGCAGCTTCTTGAAACTCGCAAGTTTCAGGTCGAGGAAATCGCGCGCATCTACGGCGTGCCTGCATTCATGATTGGGCATACCGAAAAGACAACATCATGGGGTAGCGGCGTTGAACAGATGGGCGCGGGCTTTGTCCGCTATTCGCTGCGCGCCGATCTGAACGCTTTTACAAACGAGATCAACAGGAAGTTTTTCCGCACCGCGTCGAGGGTCGCGGAGTTTGACACGCGCGAACTTGAGCGTGCCGACACAAACACCCTCTACGCATCCCTGCGGGTGGCACTTGGCCGCGCCGGTGAACAACCATTTATGACGCTTTCCGAGGTGCGCGAGTTCCTGAACCTGCCCCGCAATGCCCTTCTTCCTGTAAACACTGGTGATCAGAATGAACCCATACCTACGACTGATGACCAGCAATAAGGGGCGCGGTGCGTTCCGGGCTGAGGGCAACACGATGTGGCTTTATGACGTGATTGCATCCGATGACGACGAGGCGAAGTCGTTTGGCGGGGTTTCGCCGCGCATTTTCATTGATACGCTTTCCGGCATGTCCGGGCCGGTGACGATGCGGATCAACTCGCCCGGCGGTTCGGTGTTTGGCGCGCAGGCGATGGTTGCCGCGATGCGCGAATACGACGGGCCGATCACGGCGCGGGTTGACGCGCTGGCTGCTTCTGCGGCGTCGGTCATTGCGGTTGAATCGGCGCAGTTGGAAGTTGCTCAGGGCGCTATGTTGATGATCCACAAGGCATGGTCTCTGGCGATGGGCAACGCCGACGACATGCGCGCTACGGCTGTTTTGCTGGAAAAGATAGACGGCCAGATTGCGGCGTCTTATGCCCGCAAGGGCGGCGAAGGGGATTGGGCGGCGATGATGGCCGCTGAGACTTGGATGGACGCCGACGAGGCCGTTGCTCTTGGCTTGGCGGATCGCGTTCTATCGGAGTCCAATCAGAAAAACGTCTGGGACTTGTCGGCATTCAAGGCCGCGCCGTGGCACCCGAAAGGAGAACAGCCCGCCGCGATTATTGCCGCAGATCAGGAACGCACGCGTCGGCAGATGTTGCTGCGCGTGAAAGGCATCTGAGCGCGCCGCGCCAGATCACAACGCCGCATGGTGCGGCTTAATCAGAGAGGAGCGGACGCAATGTCCATTCAAGCACTGCGTGAGCAGCGCGCGGCGAAGGCCAAGGCGCTGAACGAACTTGTCAACAAGACCGACTGGAACGCCGAAAAGGATCAGCCGATCTATGAGATTGGCATGACCGAGATTGACGATCTGGACGCCAAGATTGCGCGCATCCAGGACGTCAACGCCAAGCTGGCAGAGGACACCCGGACCCACGAGGTCTACGAGGCTGCGATGAAGCGCGGCACCGATACGCGCGACGAGGGCGTGAAGCTGTGGGCGAAGTGGCTCAAGCGCGGTGACAAGGCCATGAGCGCGGAAGACTGGGCGCACGTGCGCAACACCATGTCCACCACTACCGGCTCCGAGGGCGGTTTCACCGTGGATTCGCAGGTCGCGACGTCGATTCTTGACGCGCTCAAGGCATACGGCGGGATGCGCGAAGTTTCAACCATTGTTGCCACGGCTGGTATTGGGGCGATGTCGTTTCCTACGTCCAACGGCACGTCCGAAGAAGGTGAGCTTGTTGCAGAAAACCAGACCGCTACCGACGCGGACCTGACCGTGGGGACCATAGCCCTCCCGGTCTACAAGTTTTCGTCCAAGATCGTGACGGTGCCGTTTGAGCTGCTTCAGGACAGCAACGTTGACATCGAGGCGTTCGTGCGCAATCGTCTCGTGCAACGCCTCGGACGCATCACAAACCGCCTTTTTACGGTCGGCACCGGCACGTCGCAGCCAAACGGAATCGTCACCGCATCGCTTCAAGGGATCAAGCCGGCCAATGGCACGTCGCAGGTTACGGCGATCAAATACGAGTCCCTGATTGACTTGCAGCACTCGGTTGACCCGGCATATCGCGCCAATGCCCGTTTCATGATGGCGGATTCGAGCGTGAAGGCGATCCGCAAGGTCGTGGACAGTTCGGGGCGTCCGATCTTTGTTCCGGGGTATGAGCAGGGCAATCCGGGCGGTGCGCCGGACACGCTTCTGGGCCAGCCGATCGTGGTCAACCAAGACGTGCCGGCGATGGCCGCAAACGCCAAGTCCATCCTCTACGGCGATCTTTCGGCCTACTATATCCGCGACGTGATGGCGGTGGAGATGTTCCGCTTCACGGACTCGGCGTTCACCAAGAAGGGCCAAGTCGGCTTTCTTGCGTGGATGCGATCGGGCGGCAACCTGATCGACGCTGGCGGTGCCGTGAAGCACTTTGCCAACTCGGCATCGTAAGGATCATCAGCGATGCGCTTTGATCAAAGCCAAATCTTTGGCACGGCAACTTTGTTGCCGCCCGCCGCCTACAACGCGGACAACACGCCCGTGTCGGTGGACCTTGGCGCCGTGCAGTCACCGGCAATCTTGACCGGATCGTGATTGCGTGATGCGCTCGTGGTCCGCTGCTGCGCTTTCGGCGTCTGTTGTTTCAACTGCTGAGTTGAAGGCGCATTTGCGCGTCGACGGCGCGGAAGAAGATGCAGGTATCGGGGCCATAGGGCTTGCCGCGTGCCAGTATGTTGAGCAGTGGACGCAGCGCCTGCTAACAGCCCGGACAATCGTTCTTCGCTTGTCCGGGCTTCCTCACCTTGCGGCGCCTGTTGAACTGCCGGGCGGCGTCGTGACAAGCATAACGAACGTGGTTGTCCAGGGCGAAACGCTCACTGGATACACCTCTGTTGGGGACAGTCCTGCGCTTCTAGTGCCTGACGCGGAGTGGCCGAGTGTCACCGCGAACGGCTTCCCAGTCACCATTACCTACGTCGCAGGCTACACGACGCCGCCCGCGCCATTGGTTCACGCGGTCAAGTTGATTGCGGCTGAAATGTTCGACCAGCGGAGGCAGGGCACGGAAAAGTCCATGACGGTCGCTCCGGTTTCGGCCGAATACCTTATGTCGCTTTATCGTATTGCGCCGCAGTAAGTTCTTAAAGGACACTCCTATGTCAGATCCGTTTGCTAGCTTCACCGACACTCCTGCCACCTTTGGTCGTCGCGGCGATATCATAACCCCCGGCGCAATCGACCTTGACCCCATTCCCAAGGCTGTTGTGATGCTGGATTTTGGCAACATCACGGTTGTTCCGATGGACAACGCGAACGAGGCAACCATTGATTTTGTCGGCGTTTCGGCTGGATTCATGCCGCCTTTCCGCGTGCGGCGAGTGACGGCCGCAACAGCGGCTTGCGCTTCGGTGTTCTGATGGACGCTGGCCACATGGACCAGCGTATCACGATTGAGCGGCGCACCGAAGTTGCCGATGGCGTCGGCGGCGTCACGCTGACGTGGGCGTCGCTTGCTAACGGTGTGGTATGGGCGGCAGTCAAGGCAAAGGCAGGGCGGGAAAGCTTGACCGAGGGCCGCATGAATGCAGTTTTTGTGGTCGAGTTTACAATCTACAATCGCTCGGACATTGACGAGTTGTGCCGCGTCCAGTGGCGGGGCGACGTCTACAACATCCGCAACGTGCGGCGCGAGGGCGGGCGGAAACTGCGGGTTGTTCTTGATGCTGAACGCGGGGTTGCGGAATGACCGTCACCATTCGCGGCGTCGCTGACGTCAACCGCATCCTCGCTGAGATTGCGCCGCGCGAGGCGCTCAACCTGATGCGCGCGACCGTGCAGGGCGTGGCGTCTGATTTGGCAAAGCGCGCGAAAACCGACATGCCTACGGACGAAGGCGCCATGAAGCGCGGCACTAAGGCCAAGCGTCGCCGCGGCCGGACGGGGCATGTGCAGTCGGATGTTGTGATCGAGGGCGCGTTTTATTGGCGATTTCTGGAATACGGGCAGGGGCCGGATGGGGTTGAACACGCAATGTTTCTCAAGGCGCTGCAATCCATGCGCCCTGAAATGAGCAAGGTCTACACCGAACAGTTTGCAAAGAAGCTGATCGCTCGATTAAAGCGCGAGCGCGGGCGGTAACCATGGGCGCAGAGACAGCGATACAGGGCGCGCTTTACATCGCGCTTTCCGGCATTGGGCTTACGGTTTACGACGCTGCGCCGCAAAAGGATAACGGTGGCAACTTTCCTTATATAGAGGTCGGGCAGGTTGTTGTTTCCGAGTTCGACACGGCGGGCGATATTGGGTTTGATTTTATCGCGCGGATTCACACGCGCAGTCGATCTGCGGCAATGAAGCAGACCAAGGACATTCAAGGTCAAATCTACGCGCGACTGCACCGCGGCGCGCTGACCATAACCGGCCACCGTCTGATTGATTTGCAGCGGCAGGCCAGCGACGTGACCCGCGTTTCGGATGGGTCGTTCCACGGGGTTTGCGAGTATCGCGGCCTGATCGAAAAAGCCTGAGAAGGAGAAATTTATGGCTAAATCTGCTGGCCGCGCTGCGGTTGTTTCCAAGAACGCGGTCGCGATTGGCGGCGTTCGGGTTTCGAATATCACGATGGACGCCACGCCGATTGATGTGACCGACAACGACAGCTTGGGGCTTCAAGAGCTTCTGCCATCGGCAAGCTCGAAGGTTCTCAGCTTCGACGTCGAAGGTGTCTACAAAGATCCGGTTTTGCGTGATATTGCGATGAGCCCTGGGTCAGTCCTGCTGCTGACAGACATGACGTTCAAGTTCTCTGACGCGCTTGCAGCGGCCGACACAATCAGTGGTTTATTCTTCCTGACCAGTTACAAGGAAGGCAACGACTACAAGGAGGCAACCACTTTCTCCGCGTCGTTCACCTCCTCTGGCACATGGACGCTTTCATGATGCACGGCTTTGAGGACGTCACACTGACTTGGAAGGGCGAGGCGTTTACCGTCCCGGCCAACAAGCAGATGCTGCTGATCGCAAAGATTGAGGACGCGCTTTCCGGCGATACCGGGCAACAGGCGCTTTCGGTCTTGTTCCGCCGCGAAGGCCCGCCCTACTCGCGGCTTGCGGCGGCATTTGCGGCGGCTTTGCAGTATGCCGGGGCGAAAGTTTCAGACGAGGAGGTTTATCTTTCGATCATGGCGGACCTTTCCGAAGGCTCGCGCGACAAGGTGACGGAGACGGTGCAGGGCGCCGTAATTGCGCTTCTGTCCATCATTTCGCCTCCGGTTGGCGCTGGCCTGTCTGATGCGAAGGCGTCCACCGGAAAAAAGACGTAGCGGGCGGCTTTATCCAGAACGCTTACAGGACTGCGGTGGGGCTGAAATGGTGCAGCCCTGCAGAGTTCTGGGCGATGCCCCCCGGCGAGTTCTGGTGGCTCTATGACGCGCACACGCCGCAAGGCCCTAGCGGCGACATGGAAGAACTTTACCAGCTTATGATGGACGCGCAGTAGGCTACCAAGCCTCACACGCGCCGAAGAAGTCCTGTTGCACAAACCGCCCGCCGACAATTTCCCCGCCGAACATTTTGAACCCGACATAACCGCCCAAGCGGTTTTTCCCGTTCACCTCTCCACACACGCGCCGCGCTTTGGTCCCGTCCGAAAGCACGAGATCGACAACGCGGATATCGCGGAATTGCGCTGATGACGGATCAAAGAAGTCCCGCGTTATGGTGGCCTTGATCTGTTCGACTTGCGCCGTGTTTGGTCTGACTGCAACGCGTTGCGTGATCTGCGTGGGTGCGACGCAAGCGGAAAGCGCAAGCGCGATGAGAATGGCAAGTTTCATGTAGCCCCCTCTCTTGATGCCCAACGAACATAGCGACGCGCCAGACCTACGCAATAGGCAGGCCAAGCGCGAGGATCCCTCATGGCAAACATAGTCGGCGATATTGCGATTTCGGTTGGCGCGGATGTGTCGCCTCTGGTCCGCGATTTGGGCCGGGGCAAGTCATCCGTTGACAAGTTCGGCAATTCTGCCCGCGCCTCGGCGTCGGGCGGCATGAGGGCATTCAACGTGTCGGCGGCTGCGATGGCCGCGACGGTTGTGGCGGTCGGTTCTGCGCTTGCGGTGCTGACGAAACGCAGCATGGAGAATATCGACGCGACGTCGAAGATGTCGCGAAACGTCGGTCTCGCTGTGCGCGAGTTCCAGGCGATGGCGATGGTCGCGGCGGAGGCCGGTGTCGAGCAGGACAAGCTGTCCAGGATGCTTGTCAAGATGAGCGACAACATCGTGGAGTTGTCGCAGGGAACGAATGGACAGGTTGAGGCATTCGAGGCGCTTGGCCTGTCGATGGCCGACCTGAACGGGCTGACCACAGACGAACGGTTCCGCAAGATTGCGGAGTCTTTGGGCGGGATTACGGACCCGGCAAAGCGTATCGCGCTGGCAATGGACGTGTTCGGCAAAAGCGCCGCCGACGCGGTGAGCATGTTCGACGGCTACGGACGAGCGGTTGACAATGCGGCGGCGTTTCAGGAGCGGTTTGGCATCGCGGTGTCCGACACGGACGCTGCGAAGATCGAGGCCGCGAACGACGCGATGGGGCGTCTTGGGATGCTGGCCGAAGGGGTTGGTAACAGCCTTGCGGTTTTCTTCGCGCCGAAGATGCTTGCCGCCGCAGAGGCGACGCTCGCCCTTGCTGGGGCGATGGCCGATCTTCTTACCGTAAAAGAGCAGGGCAAGGGATTTATTGAAAACGTCTCTGACGAACTGATCCCGTTCGTTGATATCGCGGGCGAAGCGAACGCTGCGCTGTTGAACATGGCTGAACGGATGCGCTCTGTAGGGGATTCTGGCGGCGCGGCAGAGATGGAGTCCTACGCCAACGCCTTGGAGGAGGCTGTAATAAAGCTCGACGATGGTGTGATCAGTCAGGGCGAGTTCACGGCAGAACTGGAAAACATCGTCGCAGCGGCGAATTTGGCGGCGGCGCGGCTTGGCGACATCAACAGCGTTGAGTTTGGCGGTGTGCTGGATCGGCTTTCGGGGCTGCTTGCGGCTGTGCGAAGCGTAGCGTCGGCAGTGATCGAGCTTCCTGGCATTACGGTTACGGCCCCGGAATACGCGGCCAAGGGCGACGGGCAAAAGGCTACGCCTCGCGATAAGAGCACGCTCGGCAAAGGCGTGATCCTTCCGATTGATACAGGCGGCGGGCGCGGCGGTGGCGGTGGCGGTCTGGACGAACGGCTTGCGCGGATGCGCGAGGAGTTCATGACCGAAAGCGAAGTTCTGCAAGCGCAGTTTGAGGAACGGCTTGCCCAGATCGAGGAGTTCCGCAACGCCAAGCTGCTGACCGAGGCCGAGTTCAACGAACTGGAAGCGCAGGCCAAGGAGCAACACGAAAAGCGGTTAGCGGATATAGAGCGCGCGGCCCGCGGCGAACGGCTTTCAGCATATGCAGGCGCATTCGGTGATCTTGCCAGCCTCATGCAGTCAGGCAACGACGAACTGTTTTCCATCGGGCAGGCGGCGGCAATCGCAGAGGCCACCATTTCGGGCTATCAGGCCGCAGTTGATGCTTGGCAAAAGGGCATGAAGATTGGCGGTCCACCGACCGCCGCTGCATTTGCGGGCGCTTCGTTACTCAAGACCGGGAACTTGATCGCCGGGATTGCTGGCGCGTCTCCGCGCGGAGGGGGCGGGCGGTCTGCCGGTGCCGCTGGTGGGGGCGGCGGCGCAGCCGCGCCGCAGCAACCGACGCAGACGCTCAATTTCACGCTGACCAACGATCCTTTCGGGATCGGCGAAAACCTTATCCGCCAAATCGCCACGCAAATGAATGAGGCGTCTCGCAATGGCTTCAACGTGCGCGCGAACTTGAGGGCATGACATGACCCTGAGCACGGCGGGCTACACGCTCGGGGCAAATCAGCCGCTAAACCACGCGCGCATCCTCTACGCGCCGATCGCGGGCACTGTGACGGCTGACGGCACGAACGGCGCGCTTGCGACGAACGACTTCACGTTCCAGCGGTGGTCGTGTGGTGTGACGCCTTCTAACTGGACAATCGTTACTGCCGCCGATGCCTCTGTGGACACAGTGTTTATCGCGGCCCACTCCCTTGCTGGCACGACGGTCGCGGTTCAGACGTCGGCGACGGTTGGCGGGGCGTTCACCACGCGCGCGACGGTCAACCCAACCGACAACAGCGCGATTGCCGTAATGTTCAACAACGCGGGCGCCCCTTATGTAATCCGCGAATTGCGCTTGGTGGTGACGGGCGGCGCGGCGGCAGGTTTGGGCATCATTCGCGCAGGTGTGGCGTTGCAAATGCAGCGTCCGGTTTTTGGGGGTATTTCGCCAATAGGCCTGAGCCGAATTGTCGAAACCCGGCACGGCATTTCGGAAACCGGGCAGTGGCTGGGTCGCACGGTGCAGCGGCAGGCGACGCGGACATCAATGCCGTGGAAGCACCTCACATCTTCTTGGTATCGGTCTGACTTTGAGCCGTTTGCGCTGACCCTGCCACAAAAACCATTTGGGCTTATCCAGAACGCATTGCGGATGCCAGAAAGCGTTGCATGGTGCTGGACCGATCAGCCTCCCGCGCCGTCCAACATGGGCATCCGAGACTTTATGGAGGTCACGCTTGACGTGACCGGATATCTCGCATGAGCGCGGCGGACTTTACGCGCGAGCCGTTGCAGGTTGTCGAGCTGGTGCAACCGCTTTGCAGTCGCAGTTTCGGCGTGTCGCCATGCCTTGCGACGGGGGTGAATTGCTACAACACAAACGAGACATGTAAGTTTCGCCCCGCTCTGGACATGACGGATCAGATTTTGTTGCGGTTCGTCGCCCCCGCCGCCAACCGCTATATCTCAGCGCCGGGGTTTGATCCTTCAACTGCCATTCCGTCGCTTCTGGACGTGCGGACGGCGCCAACCGTGCTCAACGTGGCGGGCGGGAACGATGACATATCACCTCTCGGGATGCGTGCCGTCGCCACGGTGAGTATCAAGGACCACCCCTACAACGACGTGGGGATTGACCCCTACGCGGCAAGTCGTGGTTATGACCCGGCGACGAAAGGCAGTTTCTGGAGCAAATGGCTTCGGCGCAATCCGTATCACACTGGCTATGTGTTGCGCGTCTATGACGGATATTTTGGCGACGCCCTTGGCGATATGATCAAGCGGGAATACTCGGTTGAGAAAATCGACGCCACACGAGACGCGGTGCAGATTACGGCCAAGGATATTTTGCGGAAGATCACGGACACTAGGCTTACTGCGCCACGACTGTCGCCCGGCGTTCTCGCCCTGGACACTGCGGCTAATGCAACCGCCCTTCTCGTTTCCGGCGCCTCTCTTTCTGACTACCCGGTAAGCGGCAAGGTACGCGTGAATGGCGAGGTCATCGCCTACACCGCGCGCACCACGGTGAGTGGAGACAACATTGAGTTTACCGGGCTGACGCGCGCATCAAGCCGCACAACAGAGGCGGCGCATCGCCAATTTGACCGCGTGCAGCGGGTGCTGATCTATGTTGACGAGCCGTTTCAGAATGTTCTGTTCGACTTGCTGACGACTTGGGGCGAAATTGACGCCGCATACATCGACAAGCCTGCATGGGATTCGGAAAAGCTGGAATGGCGCGATCTCTACAATTTTAGCGCAGAGATTGCTGACCCTGTTGAGATTGATCGCTTGTGCGGGGAGGTCTGCCAACAAGCACAGTCTAACATCTGGTGGGACGAGAGGGTGCAGGAAATCATCCTGCGCGCACAGAGGCCGAACTTTTTGCCGGGTCGCATCACCGACGAAGGCAACATCATTGCTGGATCTTATTCAATCCGCGAGGTTCCCAAGGACCGCGTTTCGCAGGTCTATGTATATTACGGAATTCGCAATCCAACCTTATCAGCAACGGATCGTTTCAGTTATTCCACGGCAGAAGTGATCATCGACGTTGATAAGGAAGCGCAATACGGCGAAGCGGCGGTCAAGGAGATTTTTTGCCGGTGGGTGAACACATCGGTAATTGCATTGTCTTTGGCCGGATCATATATCAGGCGGTTTCGCGACGTGCGAAAGCACGTGACATTCAGCCTGACCGCGAACGACATATCTCAATTCTGGACGGGCGACGTTGCCGAGATAAGACACTTCCTCTTTGTCGATTTTGACGGGAACCCCGATCCGTCACAATGGCTGATTACATCGGCTGAAACGGTGCAGCAGGGCGGTGTTTATCGTTTCATTGCAGAGGACAACGGAAGCGCTGGGCTGCTTTGGGAATGGGTAGATGATGGCGAAACCCGGCCCGCGACTGAGATAGGCGCGTGGGTTGACGCGGACGGGACAGATGGGGCGGGCAATACGTTGCCGTTTGGGTGGTTGTAGATCATGGCATGGACAGTAATCAGCAACGCGCTTGTCGCGGTAGGGGCGAAACCATTCGCGACCACGATTCAGGCGCTACGGGACAATGTAGGTGCTGGCCTCGCAGGTGATGCAGGGGCGCCTGTGAACGCGACTGGCTGGCATCCGTATGACCTGACAACGGTTGGTGGCGCGCAGACCGGGCTGATCTACGATTTTGCCGTAAACGGTCCGGTGAGCACAATAGACAGTCCAGATTTTGAAGACGGCTACGAATACAGGTTTGAGTTTGATCAGGTAGGGAATTCTGCTCCAGCGGGCACAGACATCCGTATTCAGTTTTTCGCGCAGGCCGCCGCGTCTCTTAATGGGACGTCTACGCTTGTGACAACTAATGATAGTTCGTCGCGCGTTTCTGGTTATGTCATTGTAGACCTCCCGCGATTGTCGCGCAGATATGTGGTTGGAAGCGGGCGGTTCGTTTTGAACCCGACAGACGCGCAACCTGTATTGAGCGGGAATTACGGCAGTGGGCTGACGACCGCTGACCGCGTTCTGCGCGTTCGGTTTGACGGGCCTGGCGGCACGTTCAGCGCGGGCAAAATCTTCATGCACCGCCGCCGCGAGTTCATCAGCGGCTAACAGATCCCCGCGCTTGGGCAAGGCGCACCAAGGATTGCAAGGGGTGCAAGATGGCCAGTCAAGCATTGCGAGAAATCATCGGCCCGATCATCGGCCCGGACGGCGCACCCTATGCGCTTAAGACGGTCACTGTCACACGCACGCCGCGCCTCGCCAATCCGCAGGGATCGTCTGTGGTGATGGACCAACCGGTGACGTTTACAACCGACGCAAACGGAGACTTCTCAATTGATCTTGTAGCGGGCGGATATGTGGTGTCCGGCGCGCTGACCGATGCAATCCGGGCGTTTGAAATCACCGTCCCTGACGCCCCCGGCCCGTTTGTCTTGGCGGATCTGATGGACCAAGGTCCGCTTTCGGATGCGGCGCTTTCGACGGTGCAGGGGCTGGTGATCGAGGCGCGGGCTTGGGCGCAGAACTCAGAGGGTGTTGAGCCAAACCCAGGCACCTATCCGGGAGAGTTTTCTGCGCGTCACTGGTCCGAGAAATCGCGCGAGTGGGCGGAGACGCCGGAAGGCATCGAGGTCGATGCCGGTCAATTTTCGGCTAAGCACCACGCATTGCGGGCGGCATCGGACGCTGATCGGGCCGGGGTCGCCCGCGACGATGCTCAGGGCGTGCTTCCAGATCGACTGCGCCGCGACGTAGCGACACTCCTTGCCGACACCGCACTGACCTACACCGCTGCGCAGCCGGGAACGGTTGCGGCGGGCGACATCATTCGCACGCGTGCTGAGGGCTTTGCCTATTCGGTTGCAGCATCCGGCGCGACGGATCAGCACGTCACGACTGCGGGCGGGGTGAGGCTGTATGTGTTGCAGGGTGATGTTGGATACAACGTGCGCGCTTTCGGCGCAAAGGGCGACGGTGTTGCAGATGATCTGCCTGCCATTCAGACAGCTATTTCTGCCCTCAAATCAGTGGGCGGCGGAACCGTTCATTTCCCGAACGGGACTTACCGCGTAACCGGGGAAATCCTAATAGATAGCCCGAGCGTCCGCTTGACTGGAACGGGGCGACGCAAGGTTTATCCCGGACTGTTTGTTCCGTCTGCTGACGGTCTGCCGACCATCATGCCTGTTCATTCCGGCGATGCGGCAGTAAGATTTTTCAGCGTCACGATCAACACGGCGAGCACGTTCTCGGCGCAAGATCTGAATTTTGCGACACTGGAAACGGGATCTAGGCCGACCCGGTGCTTTGGGTTTGACGGGTCTGGAAACTTCCACCGCGATTATACGTTTGATCGTGTTGGAGTTCAAGGCTTTACGTCTGCCTTTGACACCTACAACACGGGCGGCGATTTGACATTTGGCCTTATCAAGATCGTCAACTGCGCAATCAATCGCAACGGCTATATTGCGCGGACCCTAACAGGGCAATGGAACGGTTTTGTTTTTGAAAAAAATGAGGCGGGGCAGAACCTTATCGGTGGCCTTGACATCAGGGCGCAATCCGCTTCTATTCGGCAAAATGCTATGGAGGGTCAGCCGAATACTATCAGGTTTTCCGGCAACTATCGTGGTATTACTATCGCAGAAAATTACTTTGAATTAAACTCTGGGGCATACTGCGTCCAGATTTCTCAAACACTCGGCGCTATTGTTGAAAACAACTTCTGGCAAAACATCACTTCGGCTGAGCCGCTTAGTCTGGTATATGATATTGGCACAATTGTCAGGGACAGGATTATTCCATCAACATTGGGGTCGTTTGGCCTTCAATGCGAACAGTCGGCAATTAATCCCGTTCCCACAGGAAAGGCATCAGCGGCGTTTTTTGCCAGTGATTTGCACGTGAAGTCCATGCTTAATGGATTTACCGAGTTGGGCAACTATCAGATCACGCCTGCTGGTCCGCACTACGCATTTCCTGAAAGCGCAGGAAATATCATCACATCGGCTGGGACTGGTCTGACCTCAATTACCAAGACGAGCCTTTCAATTGCATCGGGAAACTATATCGCTGTTTCCTTCCTTGTGAGCTATCAAGATGATCCTGTTTTGCCACCTGTCTTCGAACTGGTTGTAAATAACACAAATGCGGATGGGTTTATCAACCCGCAGTTTTACAACTTCAATATATCAAGTATTAGGCCGAAAAACAAAACAATCCTATACTTTGGGATTGTCAAATCAAATGCGCCTTGCACGTCGCTTGGGGTTCGCATCTATCCTTTCGGGCTAAATCCAGTGGCTGGGCTTGTATGCTATTACAGCCTGCCAGCGATTTACGATTTGGGCGCCACTATCCCCGCCACGCAAAATGTGGGCGCGGGGGTGCCCGCGTTTATTCCTGAAAGTCATGTCCAGCGGGTTGTTGCCGCCCCCGTCGCGGGAGCATGGCCTCGGGGTTATAAACTCCACGCCCGAGCACCGGCTGCGGAAGGTTTTGAGGGATGGATTTGCACAACTGCGGGCACGCCCGGAACGTGGAAAACATTTGGCGCAATCAGCGCCTGACGCCGACAGCAACGCAAGCACAAACTGACGATCCGGACGAGTGGTATATTTCCGTCGGTCTGAATTGATAGGATAAATTATGCGAATTGGAATTGGGATCGGAATTGCCGCGATGGCGCGCAGCAGCTTCTCGATCGCCTCATTGCTCCCCGGCAGCACCGCCCTCGTGGCCGCGATGCCGTCACCCGAGACGTGTTTCACCGACACAGCACGCACGACGCCTGCGA
>Ga0100403_1002084_pt1 | contig 16585 bp, 14 predicted proteins | sample CryGeymet201501t_FD_83663 | JGI IMG/M metagenome (GOLD analysis project Ga0100403, IMG submission 83663) | Groundwater microbial communities from Crystal Geyser aquifers in Utah, USA - Crystal Geyser metaG 2015-01t | ecosystem: Environmental > Aquatic > Deep subsurface > Groundwater | place...
AAAAGTTATTAACGAGATTTACAGCCCTTGTGTGGAGCGCTTGAAGAAATCGCTTAAACCAGGTGAGATTTTGGACCCTACGAAGTGTGAAGATGAAATCCTGACTTCCACTACCGCAATTGTCCTCGAGCATCAGCTTGGTTCTCAATTCAGGGAGATGGCAAAGTCACTTCCAAGGGAAGCTCACGCAAACGTTCAAAAAATTATTAGGGACCATGACCTTTGTGTGAAGGCGCATTATAAGGCGGTTGGAAATGACTTTGAAACTCGGCTCGATGACGCAGATTTAGTCGAATGCACAAAACTATCTATTACTGAATTTGTTAAGTTAAAGGCGTGCTATGAGCTACCTAGTCAGATACGTGAGAAGGTTCACAATCAGTATGACTTCATCAAGGAATCTCCAGAGGAATTGTTTCCAGACATGAAGGAACAAATTGATAGAATCGCAGATCAATGTGTTGAGAAAACTTTCAAAGATGTTAAGTCCACTAAGGACATTCAAACCCATATACCCCAACTAGAACCAAATTGTATGGAAGCTCTCACAAATCACACCTTGCTTGAAATTACTCCAAAGGTGGCGGAGCGAGTCTTGTATCATGAGCTCGCCAAAAGTCTGCCTCCGGGGATGAAGGCAGCCGATGTTGCGGGTCCATTTCGAAAAGATTTTCTCAAGTGCGTTTTTGGAGAAAATGGAAATGGTGGAATTTCTTCCAATCAAAGCACTGAGCTACTCGAAAAGAGTTTGAATGCTTGCGTTGATGTTTATGTGAGCAATTCGGTTGGAAATGTTGCTGCCTTGATGGCGCGAGATAATGCCGAAAAATTTCTTAAATCAGTAGATCCTAAAGAGCACGAAACTGATGTGTCCGAAGTGGAAGCACTTGCACGAAGAACCTACGAAGAGTGTGTGTCTCAGAGTAAGGGTAGCATCGTATCTGGAACGGAGGAAGAGCGGGCACTTTATATGGCTCATCTCAAGAATTGTGCTTATACAGCCGCTCCTGTGGCGGGAGCTGAAGTTATTAAGAGGTGGACTCATTCAGCGGACTTTAGAACCGTTCTTCCAGAGATCAAAGACCCGACAGAGCTAGATAGCTTCGTGATCCAGGGAACGGCAGCTTGTAAAAGATATCTTCGAGAAAAGGAAAACTGTGTTGCTGACTTGGAAGCTGTACAAAATTCCTTGAATGAAAACGCTCGTAACGGATTTCCCCTTAGTCCGTCAGGGGTTGTGCTGCAATCTAAGCTTGGCGAGCGTATCATTAAGTCTGAGCTAGCTAACGCTGTTTCTGGGCAACTCGATGCTCTCATCCCTCAGTCTGCAGATGACAAATTTGGATCTTTCAAGAAAAACTCTATTAGAGAGATTGTGTCTCCTCAGTATCTAGATAAGTTGCTGGCAACGAAAGACGGCGTCGCCATAGTTAGTAAGTTAAAAGCTAATATGCTGGCTGATCCAGAGTATGATGCGAAGACAGACAAGGAGCTCTCAAGCGAGCTTACAAAATTGCTAATGTCCGATACGAGCCATGAAGGATTTGTTGATCGAATCCTGTATGCCGTCGCGGCACCTTCTTATGAGAAGCAGGTGGGAGAGATTGTTCAAGGTCAAACTGTGCCAGATAACCCTTGGTACAAAGGTGGAAAGAAGGCTGGGTTTTGGCTAGGAATCGTGGGGAGTAAAATCTCGCCAGAAATGGTTTCGTATTATCCCTGGGTTGCTCAAACTCCCTCGGCTCAAAAGGCTCGCGATTATTTGAAAGACGAGGTGCTTGGCCCTATGCTTGACGATGGCGCCGCACTAACTCCAAAGCAGATGGAAGAGCATGAAGAGGCCATCGGAGAGTTGCTCGGAGATGCTGCGGCCGAGGCTACGAAAACAAAAGAGAAAATTCAAAACCCTCCAAAACCTAAAAAAGGTCGTCGTAGGGGATGATGGGAGTCCGTTTCATGTTTCACAGATTTGCAGTGTTCGCGTTAGTTCTGAGCAGCCAAGGCGCTTTTTCTTCGGGGTCGGGAACGCCCCCGAAAACAACTTCCTCCTCCACCCCAAAGGACTTCTTTGATTTGTCGCAGTATCCCGAAGTGAAAGTGGATATGCGATACGCAACGAGTAACAACTTTCTTGATGAGAATATCTATCAGGATTTTCGAACGCCTTTTCTTCATGTCGATACCAAGGCACAATTTGACAAAGTCATTACCTACCTGAAACGCAGAAAGCCAGGGTGGAAGTTGTTGGTGTTTGATGCTTTACGTCCTCATTCCATGCAGAAGAAGCTTTGGGAGAAGGTCGTAGGGACACCTGAGGAATCCTACGTGATGAATCCGAAGTATGGTTCGATCCATAGTTATGGATTTGCATTAGATTTGTCGCTCGAAGATGAATCAGGAAATGAAGTTGATATGGGAACGGGTTTTGATTCTTTCTTAAAATTATCTCAACCACGTCATGAGGATCAGTTCTTGTCCGAGGGCAAATTGACTCGCAAGCAGGTTGAGAATCGACAATTGCTGAGAGAGATTATGGGGGCCGGTGATTTTAAAGTCATTCCTAATGAATGGTGGCACTTTGAGGCCAAGTCAGGGACTCTAGTAAGAAGGAGCTACTCTATCTATGATAGGTAGCTCCCGTTCTTATGGAATAAAGTATTGTAAGCAAAAATAATTAGCTAAGAAAATTACCAACCCCAAGGAGAAAAGCTGCGGTTTGGCTCGCTTCCAGGGGGAACGGCCAAGATTCCCGAGCGGTATTGTCCTCGGGGCGCTCCACCATTCTGGATCGGATTAAATTCAGCTGATTCCACAGTGTTCGGGTCTCGAATGTCTCGAGTGCTGTGAGCCTCGATGACAACACCTTCGTATCCTGGGAATACGTGGTAGCCTGCGTGCGCAACACCTAGCATGAGAGAAGCATTTCTTAAAAATCTAGGGGGATGTGTTCCGAAGTTAACGAGTGTTTCTGCGTCGTCGATTGGGTTTTTGTAATATTTTTTATGCTTCGTGGAAGTCATGTATCTCCAAGCGTGGTAGCCCCATGTTCCGTTGTTGGATGGATTTTTTCTTTTTTCGTCGCGATCCCACTCTGCATTTTGAGCCGTGTCTGGATTCCAGTACATGACGTACCAACCCAGTTGTCTGAGTCCGTCGATCATTGAAGAGCCATCATAGTTGTTGGCTGCAATGTAACGCTTGAGGCGGCTCCATGTAGCGCCTTGACCTGTTTGGTTGAAGGCTCTCTCGTAGCACTTTGTGGCAAGTCCAACACAGCTGGTGATCTGCATTTGGTCAACGAGGTTTGGGTTCTTGCCGATGCGGCTAAGGTAGTTTCGTTTGCCGCTATAGCTCAAACGTTTGAAGCTAGAGTTGCTTCCGTAAAATGGGGAAAATCCGTATTTTCGGTAGAAGCTGACGTGGTGTTGGTAGTCATAGTCTAGGCAGCTTTGAACGATGGAGCTGAAGTTCCGCATTTCGTTTCTGTGCTTGCTGATTTCGGCTGAAGAAGCTGAAAAGCTACCTCGGAAGGATTCAGCTTTTGCATTTGTCGGTTGAAGAGCAACAAACAAGGCAAGGACGGCTAAACACATAAGTTTTGTAATGGGGTGGTGTTTCAAATTTGTAATATGCTGAGTCATGACGCGAGACATAGTCATTTATGGGGAAGAGCGTCAATCCAAAAGTGTCTAGAATTTAGACACTTTTGGGCTCTTCTCAACGAATATACGGAGTTGACGCTCAGCGCAATTCTGAGTTAGTTGGCCATTGTGCAGCTCATAAGCTTTTGAAGGTTCCTTCCGGTGCTGTTGTGGAAGGGGCCAAAATGGTTGTACGAGCGGCCCGTTCTAAAGTGCAGAGAAACACATCGGTCGCTCGGGGCTTTAAGGGTTCCGTTCGAGTTTTGGTTTCGCAAGTCAGTTCGGTAGCTGTTGTCCGTGTTGGCTTGGACGTAAAGTGTATCTAGGACTTTGCTTACTCCGCAGAATGCGTTGAAGCTTTGTCTGGCGCTACCAATGATTCGAATCATCTCGCTATTGCTGGCGCGTCTTGGAATCTCGCAGCTAGGATTGGCTTCGTTCCAACGTCGAATGCAGCTTTGAATATTGCCCGTGGCTCCCGGTGCAAACTGAAACAAACCAATATTGAGTTTCGATGCTTCAGATTGATTGGGGTCAATGTAGAAATTTACGCCTTGAGGTCTGTCGTAGCCGGAAGGAGCGTATTGTCTGGCAACAGACTCCGATCGAGAGGTGTCAGGATCTCCTAGTGATTCGATATAGGAGAGGCAACCCATGAATTTACCCCACAGAGCCTGAAGATCTTTGCGGGCATTTTTATCTCCTTGCAGTGAGCGCGTTCGTAGGGAGTTGTGGCGATTTACAAAAGTGTTGATGTCGTCGATGGTTCCCTGTGAAGGCATCAAAGCCGATCTCGATGATGTGGAAAGCGTGCGTTCCAAGCTGCTTCGATCAACAGGGCAAAGACTATGACTTTGAAGTGATACGTCTACATTTTTTCCTGGGTTGTAAATGTCGTAGGGATCCCAAGAGCTTGTCGATAAATAATCTAGGTGTTGGTGCTTCGCGGAAAAGCCTTCATTAACGGCCCAACCAATCTGTTCAGCAAAAGTTTCCTTACCGTTCGAAGCAGTACAGCTTCCGGTGATGTGAGAAGCAGGTTCGCGGCCTTTGGTGAGTTGAGAGCTGGAGCGGTAGCTATCCACATCTCGTCCGGTCTCAAAATAAGCATCCCAGTCATGTTCAGAACCATTGCCTGGATCTTCAGGAGTTGGAGTTGGTGTTGGAGTTGGGGACGGAGTCGGAGCGGGCGGAGCAGGAGCAGGTGCTGGGTTCTTGGGTTTTCGGGAACCAAATGCGTGGACTGGCAGGGAAGTCACAAAGCACAAGACAGCGAAAATGAGGCTGGTTTTCTTGATCAGCTTTTGTTTGTTCATAAATATTGCTTCGGCATCGAAGGGCGGAAAACTTAGTGATTTCAGGACCTTTTTGACGATGTTAGGGTTTTTAAGATCCCGGGTTGACACGGCGCGCATAACGGCGCTAGGAGTAGTGCTGCGCTGAGTCAGAAAGTGTAACAAAAATGGATACGGTTTTTAAAAAGAAGAAAGATTTTGAGTGTTTCCAGGGACGACTAAGTTCTGTGGGGCTGGTGTTTGCAGTTGCCAGCCTTCTTTTTACTGCGGGTTGTGCCAACAAGGATGATCATGGAGCCGAGGGCAACGGCCAACATGTGGGGTCCTCTGCATCTTCTGGAGGAGAGGCGAGATCCTTTGTTCAAAATTGGCAAAATATTAACGGGCTGGATGCTCCAGAAATTAGCTTTGATGCTTTAAATACGCAGATTGTTGCTTTGGACCCAGAGTCTCCAGCTTCGATTTTTCAAAGGATTCAGTTGTCGGGAATCGCTATGCTGAAGTCACTCCGGGCTCCTGGGGTTCGATCCGAGCGATTCCAGAAATATTACTTCATGGCAGAGGATTTTTGTCCGCTGCTTCAGGCGGTGTTTCGAAGCAAAACGCAAACTCCTTTTCAGGGAGATGATCGCCTTATCGCCGAGAGATTATTTTTGGGCGACAACGGTTGTGGATCGGGTCTACTTCGGGGTGTGAAGGTTGAAGGGCAGTTCGATCGCTACACTGTAGATTTTGAAATCAAAGAAGACTTCGAATTGCGAGGATTTCGTGGCCGATATTCTGCTGAAATCGGAAAGTTAAAATTTCTATCTTATGAGGACAAGAAGCTCGATAGAGTTTTAGCGTTGTTCAAAAAAATTCATTCTAGTCGTTCGTATCGTGAAGCTTTAAAAAGTGCATTTGCGCAAAACGCTTTAGGTTTTGATATCTCAGCGGCTGTAGAGGCTCTCATGGATGCCGATCGCAATGAGAAAGATCGCAATCAGGCTATTCGTGTTCTCGAAAATTATAAAGTCTATTATTCGGAGCCATTTTCAGAGCAACATGGGCTGAGCTTTAAGCCTTCAAGCAATACTTTCAGGTGGGGCGCGTTTGGTGGCGAGTTTCTGATTCACGCAAAGGCTATTGCTAGACGAAGTGAAGATCACGGATTCAGAAAATCCGTTCTTGCTGTAAGACCATACTACGAGACGCGAGCGGAAGGCCTAGAGCTGGAGATCGGCGAAGCTAGAATTCTTCCCGTGATTGAGGTGGATGGCGTTTGGCAAAAAGTTGTAGATTCGACTTTGTCATCGATCAGCAGCAGCATAGAAGATCATTTTGATGCCATTACCAAAACAGGTGTTGGTGTGATGTACGGTCCAAAGTCTCACTATGCAGGACTTCCACCTGAAGAAAAACAGACTTTTCTGGATAGACATAAAAAATATGGCGCTGAAGTCAAAGAACCTGTCGAGACGAGTTGTATTGGTTACGTGCAGCGGCAGTTAAGACACGGGTATCATCAGGCGGGTCTCGGTGAGAGATTCTCCGAGATTGATAAAGTTATTTATGAAAATAGCGGCCAAGGAACCTACTTGGTCAATGAGTTAAAAAAAGATGGTTGGAAAACAATCTACTGGAATCCTGACAAGAGACACCCCACAGAGCGAGTGATTTCTCCCTCTATAAGTAATGACCACCACATTTGGACTTGGGCTATGATTCGCGATGGTCATCGCTACATGGAAAGTGTCTTGAGTTATGGAAAGGTTTTTACGGGAATTGCGGTGGATTTTATGGCATTGGATTTCCGTCCAACCGATCCTGAGAAAACAGAGTTTAATGAAATTGCTCTTCGAAAGTTACAGGAGCTTCCTTTCTTTGTCGGTGTCGCTAATGGTGGATACCACGTTTATATGGGATCGAAGGGGATGATCATTGAGTCCCATAGCACGCGGAATCCTACGGATGCGACGAATATTGAACTGCGTCCGTTGAATCAATTTGGAATGAATAAAAATGAAGGCTACCTGTCGGGCGTGATCGCTGTGCCACCGGGGCCGTGGATGAATGACTTAAAAGGTTTGGTTGTGGAGTAAAAATGATGAAAAACTTATTTAAAATTTTAACGGTAACTGTGGCTATCACTTCTTTGAGTGACGCATCGGCGGCGGGATGGGTCGAGGAAATGGCGCAACGAGCTCCTTGGGGTCAGTCCTATTTGGTTGACCAGGCATGGAAGCGAGATCAGCTAACGCAATTCAGATCCCAAGTTAGGTTGGACACTTGCTTGCAACCTAACCGAAGAGAGAGTTCATTCGGAAGAAGTATCGAAGCCGCGGTAAGGGTTGCTCTCGAGCCTCGAACGATCAAGACCAATTCGGCGATTCAGCGTGGATATGGTCTTCCTGATGAAAATCGTTCTGCTCAGGTTAGTTTGATTAGTCATCCATTGTGTGAACAAGATCGAAATCAGATCGTTCATATGCTTGGTGAGGATTATGTTCCAGATCAAGAGGCTCTTGCTTATTTGCAGAAATTTATATCATCTTCGAACCGCGACCGAAGCCGTGCGATCCGAGGAGACGCTCAGGCTATGGAGCGTTTTCTGCAGCGTTGGACTGTCTTTATGGGATGTCTGGCGTATGCGGAGTCTTTGGACATCATCAACCCTGAAGTCGAGTTTGGGGCGGATGAAAACTTTAACCACGCTCTTGCTCAGCAACCTCGTGTAAGCAGCTTCTTCACTGACGCTCAAACTCAGCAGGTGAAGCGTCCATCCGGGGTATGGTTTGGTGAAGATCGCGATGGAAGCTTCTACATCAAACTTCGTGCTCATGCGGCGGCTGGAACTTTGAGTCCGTCGATACGCGCTGACTTGGAGGCTCAATATCCAACATGGCCGGTGGTAGGGTTGTTTCAATTCAAGCCGACTCCCGGAGGCAATACCGATCCCTGTGTAAGACAGTGGAACGAATTGTTTCAAGATAAGAAGTATTGCCAGGTCAATAATTCAAACAAGGATCACTTACTTATGGGTTTCGCTTCCCACGGACAATCGTTGAATGCTTATTGCGGAGTTCAGAAAATCGTTCAATCTTTCAACTCTCAAATCAACACGATTCATCCGACAGGAACAGACCTTTCAAACGTCACTTCGAGACAGCGACTCAAGAGTCCTGGCGATCGATGTGTGAGTGTGGTTTCACGTGCGGGGGCAAAGAGGGTCTATTCCCACTTTGGTCCACTAAGAAACTCTGTGAAGGATAACTTTAAAAAAGTCATTAAGTGCACTCAACAAGCACTGCGCCACGAATAGGTACCTGGCGGATACCAATTAGGAGGATATATGAGTAAACAAATAGAATCATTTAAATCATTGTTGGGCGGAGCTAGTCTGTTGTCAGTTGTCGTTTTGTCTTCGGGGTCGGTGAAGGCTGCGCCTGTTATGAAAAAAGCAACGAACGCTGATGGGGCGATCCTGAGATTTAAAGGGGAAACGAATCTCAATGGCTTTTCTGAGTGGATGGTTAAATGGGATGAGTGCCAAAGCGGCAAAGGTCTCGTTAACGGACAGGTGACTTGGGATTACAATGCGATGAAGGCTGATGTTAGTTGGCCTACTACTCCGTCCATGATGGTTGCTTGTGCGCCACGTGCGGTTTCAGAAGTGTTTGTTAATTTCTTAAACAAGCATTTGTCATATTGTGTGGCTTTGGCAACGGTGCCGAAGGCTCGACAAGAAGTTTCGGCAACATTGCTACGAGTTGATGATAAGTCAGATGCTTCTGGTGTTGATAATGCGATTGTTGCTGCGGTTCAAAGAGCTGAGCGATCTCAAAAGTCTGAGATTGCGACTGCGGTGAGTGAGCTGGCTAGCATTCAGATTTTGCATCAAGGGATTATTGGCGACGAACACCACACCAATCATAGCTACCATGCGGCGGAAGTTTTGCGGGCTATCGATATCTCTCACATTCGTGCAACGACGACTGCTGGTGTTGTTAAAACTTACCAACACAATGTTGGAACTTATGCGGAGAATCTAGAAATTGCAGGTAAGGCTGACAAGAAGTCTACGTCGCAATTAGTGCAACAGCGGTTCTGGCAAGCTTTTGGTGCTTGCATGACTGCGAAAGGCGCGGGAGTGATTTCGAAACAACTGCACCATACGGGCTCAGGAAAGCGACATGCGGGGCACATGCATATTTCATTGCCTTTCCATAATCGCGGCAAGTACAACACAAAAGATGTTGACCCCGGGCACCGTCACGGCGCTCCTACGCATTGATTACTAGCTTTTTTAAACGGTGAATCAGAAGGGTTCGAGGCTAAGCTTCGAACCCTTTTTTATTCAGGACGAGATCTTTCAGATTCGAACGGAATTCCAATGGCAATGACAAATTTGTTATTATTGGATCTGATGTCTGATTTTGCAGGGGCATTGTCGCCCAACTGTATTCCTGCAACTGCAAATTCGTAGCCAAGCTCGACATAGGCGCCGATGCGGCCGGTAAAATCTACTAGGTATCGAAGGTATGGATTCACTGTTGCGGCTCCAAAGCTGTCATCAGCTGTTTCGCTCGAATCCATGGCCCACGTGTAACCAACTCCAAGTCCATAAATGATACCGGTAGAAGATTCAGAGTCTGTGGTCTTAAAATGATTAGAGATTCGAAATAATCCCGTAAGGTCGTTGTAGTTTCCACCAAAGCCGTAGTGGGCGGATAGGGAGGGACCAGATGAGACGCGATAGAAATCTACACCCAACCGAGTTCGCGTGCCGCCGCCCATGGCCATGGATAATTGCGGGGCGATAATAGCCTCTAGGGCACCCTCAGCTTTCGCTGAGGCACTAAAAAGAGCGCTAAAAGGAACACTAAAAAGAGCAATAGTGGCCAATAAGGACAGGCGAGAAGTAAATTTGTTCATTCGCATAGTTATGCAGATTAAACTGCGAGAGAGGGCCTCGCAAGGGGCACAGCATTTGATTTTTGCCTTCTATTGCGAGGCACTTAAATGAGATTTAGATTGTTGCTCCTATGGGCCATCGTGAAATTGCAATTGTAACTGGAGCTAGTAGTGGAATCGGGCGAGAAATCGCCAGGCTTTTGAATAAGGAAGAAAACCTTGAGCTATGGCTTGTGGCCAGAAGGCAGGAAAGGCTGGATGAGCTTTCTGAAGAATTAAAAAGTGAAGGGCATGACGTTCGGGTCTTCGCTTATGATCTGTTGGATCGAAATACTTGGAAGTCTCTTCAAGATGAGCTCACAGCTTCTGGTCAGAATTTAAGGTGGCTCGTGAATAATGCTGGCTTCGGATTTAACGGATCATTGCTCCAGGAGGAAGTGGAGCATTTAGAAAATATGATCACGCTCAATGTGATGGCTCTTTCGTCTTTGACAAGGCGACTTCTTCCGTTCATGAAGCGAGGGTCAAAAGTGGTTAATATCGCGAGCTCCTTTGCTTTTGTCCCTGGTCCTTTTTATACGGTTTATGCCGCAACTAAGGCTTACGTCTTGAGTTTCTCTATTGCGCTAAATACTGAGCTTGAGGAAATGGGAATCACAGTGAGTGCTGTTTGCCCTGGGCCTGTAGCAACGGAATTTTTTGATTCGAGTGCGGCGAAGCCACCGCTTAGCTTTGGCATTGAAGACGCGAAGCACACCGCCTTCTTGAGTGTGGAGCAGGCTGCGCAAGGGAATGCCATAATCATCACAGGTTTCATGGCTTGGATGCTCAGGATTGTGTCGGCGATTCTTCCTCGTGTGCTATTGGCGAAATTGGTAGGAAAGCAAGTCAAGGTATAAACTAAGTCCAGTCTCTGTAGTATTTTCGGTAGTTTTCTTGGTGATTTCCTCGAAGTGCTTCCCTAGTTGTAGATCAAATTTTACTGAAGAAATGTCTCTATTTCGTCAACACAAGTCTCCGAGGCTGGATGATAGTGACGAACTTCAGTTTCGTGAACTTCTTTGTATGAAATATCTAGGGTGATCGTTCCCGTTTCATTTTCTTCATTTAGAAAACTTTCATGTTCCAAAGAATAATTGAGCTCATTGATTCCTTGCGCGACTTGAAGACCAACAAAGGTGTTAGAGTAATGCACCAATAGCGAGATGTATCTCTTGCTTGAGAAGGAGATCATCGGGGCTCCTTGGTCTGGAAGGCGACTGTTGGAGACTTCCGCACTTACAATACTGGGGTAGTCCTTCTCTGAGTATATTCGAACCCATTTGCTCGGGGCACTGACTTCTCTAATTTCTTCGGAGATCAAATCTCCATCGCAGTCATAAGTTCGTACAGGTGCAAAGACCCTCTCTAAATCAATTTTGTTGATGCCGTCAGGCCTGAGCATGAGGCCGCATCCGTTCAAAAGGCAGATGAAAAAAAGGTACAAGTATCCATTTCCCCCTGGGGTAAAAAATTTCTGATTCATGGTGATTCTCCTAAGAATTTATGTGTTGATGTTTAGCTCTTACTGAGTCGGTTGTAGGAAGGATTCATTCCTCCATAACTTTATGATGTTTTGCTTTAAGGTGAACTGAACAAAACTTCCACTGACGACGGTGCAGGATAGGTCTTCATATCGGCCGAAATTCACAATGAGGTTTTCGGCTTTGATTTCTCTCATGGCGGTTTCTAATGCTGGTCCTTGAGTGCTTAGGCAGCCATCAAATGTAATGTCTCCTGCGCATTTGTCCACCCACTCGCAATGCTGCTCAGTTGCTTTTTCTTCATTGGTCTTGGCGTCTGGGTTCCCGTTGTGTGATCCACCGAAAGGGGTGATTCCACCGCCAAAGCAGGCTGACAAACTGAGAAGAATGAGAAGGTTGATGATTTGATTGATTTTCATAATTGGTTTTCCTTTGTTGTTTCGCTTAGCGGGAATAGTTGCAAGTTGAGCTGGTAGATTCTGTTGGGCGTAGGGACGTTTGTGTCGCTGGCTATCTGGAGAATGTCTTTTATAAAACGCTTCACGAGTTCACGGCTTTTGGAGTAGGCGTCTTCATCTAAGCTTAAAGTTAGGCCGGTAAATTCTCTCTCGTTGGATCCAAAGAATTCAAGCGCCTTTGTGGATTCAATGATCATTTGCTTGAGTTGTGAAGTTGCCAAAGCGCTATGAGTTTTATGGCCCGTGCTTATGATGACATCTTTGGCTCGCAGTCTGCCCTTCTCGTCTCTAGCGGCGATTCCACTTTTCTCAAGAGCCTCTAATCCGTCAGCCGCTTCACTGGGGCTGATCGAGCTATAAAACAATTCTGAAATCCAATGAGGATCTTCACGGAAGAAGTTCAGATTTAAAGCTTCTCTCAACATGGGGTAGTACCACTTGTCGTAGAGAGACATGGGCGTTCTGGGGATGTTTTGTGTTTCGACTTCGGCTTTGAGTTTGATGACATATCGAGCGTGGAATGTCTTTTCGTCGATGCTTGAGGATTGGTTCATTCGAACCAAGTGGTGGAAATAGTGCGAGCGGACTGAATCTAGCTGAAGAGTTTGAGCAAAGCGCGTTATCATAGGGAGGGATAAGTTGCGTTTGCCTTCCATGATCAGTTTCCAGTAGTTGGTAGATTTCAGTCCGCTACGCAAAGACAGGTAACGAAAGCTCATTTTCGAATTTTGCTCTTTCCGAGCTTTGTACCAGTCTTTCAAAAAACTTCGAAAGTCCTCGTATTCGAGAATCTCTGGAAGTGGGGTCGTGTTCTTCGTGTCCATGCATATACGTATACGGCTAATTCTTTGTTATCTAAAGATATTGCCAAGAACTTTGTCCTAAATGTGTATACCCCTTGTATACGGCGAGAGCTTCAATGTGTTAGATTAAGGCGGATGGAAAAGCCCAAACTATGGTTATCTTTGGAAGATCGGGAGCTATTAGACCGTGCTCTTACGCAAGTAAAGTTGGAGGACTTTGTGACGCCACGTGACGTTGAGGGGGCGGCAAAGGCTCCTCCGGACGATGAGGGTTTTTGGCTTTCTTGCCATGAGGGTGCTTGGCAATTGTCTGCCTTGGAGGAGCCAAGTTGGAATCCGCTCGTGGTTGATTTTCTTTCGGAAGATTGGAAGTTCCGTGCGAAACGAACTTGGAATTCAAAAGAATTGCTTCGAGATGCGTTGGGCGTCAAGCGAGGTGAAAAACTCAAGATCATGGATGGGACTGCTGGACTTGGAGCCGATGCTTTCATGATGTCTCTGTGGGGACATGAAGTCATCGCTTATGAGAGGCATCCTGTCCTGGCTTTCATGTTGATGAATGCTATTGAACGATCTCGAGAACATTATTCTGAGCTTGAGGGTGTGGGGACTGTGGGGGCCGTAGGGACTGAGGCTAATGTGGGCGAGATCGCCTTGGTGGAGCCCGATGTTCTATATCTGGATCCTATTTATCCCGAGAAGAAAAAATCCGCACTCAATCGAAAAGAATTACGAATCGTCAAAAAACTCGTAGGAATCGCCGAGCTCAGTGACGAAGCCCTGAGTGAATACATTCTGGATAGTTTGCCGCATGTGAAGAAGAGAATTGTCGTCAAACGACCGACATGGAGTCCAAGATTGCCGTGGAAGCGGGGATCACCTCGAATGGCCGAAGGAAAGACGACAAGGTTTGAGATTTTTGATCGCATTTTGCTCTGAAGAATCTGGTCTTATGATTTAGAAGCGCTGAGCTAATTGTCGCTCATTGTTTTGCCTTGCCCTTCTCAAACAGAGACCTAAGGCGCTATTCTCTCTTGTATGGAAGAAAAGCTTTGGCACAAACAATATCCTGAATCAGTTCCCACTAGCGTAGATCTCGAAGAGTTCGACTCCATCATCGACGTGTTTGAAAAAAGCGTCGCAAGGTTTCGTCCTTTGGGTGCTCTCACTAGTTTTGGGAAAACCATGACCTATGGCGACCTTGATCGTAGTAGTCGAGACTTTGCGGCGTATCTGCAAAATGTCCTAGGTCTAAAAAAGGGTGACCGCATTGCTTTGGTTATGCCTAATGTGAATCAGTATCCGATTGCCTTGTTTGGGGCTCTGCGTGCTGGCTTGATTGTGGTGAACACCAATCCTTTGTATACGCCTCGTGAGATGGAGCATCAGCTCAAAGATTCAGGAGCAAAAGCCATTGTGATACTTGCGAACATGGCACACACTTTTGCGAAAGTTCGGGATAACGTTTCTGTCGAACATGTAATCATCACGGAGTTGGGTGACATGTTGGGTTTCCCGAAGAAACTCATCGTGAACGCTGTTGTGAAGCATGTGAAGAAGATGGTTCCTGCTTATGATATTCCTAACGCCGTTAGTTTTCAAAAGGCTCTGATGATGGGGGCGATTCAAAGCTTCCATAGGGTAGAAGTTGATGCGGAAGATCTTGCCTTCCTTCAATACACTGGAGGAACAACGGGCGTTGCCAAAGGCGCCATGCTCACTCATAGAAATATCGTGGCTAATATGCAGCAGGTTTCCGCTTGGATTGCTCCAAAATTGAAAGAGGGTGAAGAGGTCGTGGTCGCACCTCTGCCGCTTTATCATATTTTTTCTCTTACCGTGAATGCCTTGTGCTTCATGAAAATTGGTGGACGAAATATTCTCATTGCCAATCCCAGGGATTTGTCTGGTTTTGTGAAGGAAATCAAAAAAGAAAAATTCACCGTGTTTGTGGGGTTGAATACTTTATTCAATGGTCTTCTTCATAACGAAGAATTTAGGGCTTTAGATTTTTCGCATTTAAAAGCTGCAGTGGGCGGCGGGATGGCGGTTCAGAAAGCGGTCAATGAGAAATGGCAAGCTCTTACGGGGCAACCCATACTTGAAGGTTATGGATTGACCGAAACATCTCCACTGCTTTGTTGCAATCCTCTTGGAGGCGGTGGCAATAAGGTGGGGACTATTGGTTTGCCTGCGCCTGATACGGATGTGAAAATTATGCTCGATGACACGAAGGAAGCTGTTCAGGGTGAAGCCGGTGAGCTTTGGGGGCGCGGTCCTCAAGTCATGCGTGGATATTGGGAGCGTCCTGAGGCAACAGCGGAAGTCATTACTGAAGATGGATGGTTCAAAACCGGTGACATTGCCGTGATGGAAAAAGATGGTTACTTCAAAATTGTTGATCGCAAGAAAGACATGATTCTGGTCTCGGGCTTTAACGTTTATCCTAATGAAATTGAAGATGTGGTTGCGACTCATGACATGGTCCTCGAGTCTGCGGCGATTGGGGTGCCGGATGACAAATCTGGAGAGACCGTGAAGTTGTTTGTGGTTAAAAAGGATTCGTCTTTGACGGAGGCTGATGTGCTTGCTCACTGCAGGACTCACCTCACGGGATACAAGATTCCACGAATCATTGAATTTAGAGACGAACTTCCAAAGTCAAATGTTGGTAAAATCCTAAGAAAAGAATTAAGAGGATAGTCCTTAGAGGATTTGGGGGTTCTGTCATGGGTAGAGGTTGGATCAATGCCATCCGCGAGGTTAACGCGGCAAAAAAGGGAAAGATTTTTACGAAACTCTCGAGAGAGATTACGGTTTCTGTAAAAATTGGAGGCCCTGACCCAGACGCAAACTCACGACTAAGAATGGCATTGAAAGACGCCAGGACTCAATCCATGCCTAGGGACACCATTGAGCGTGCCATCAAAAAAGGCACGGGCGAGGGCGGCGACGATAACTATGAAGAGCTTACTTACGAGGGTTACGGTCCTCATGGCGTGGCTCTTTTGGTGGAGACTCTTACCGATAACAAAAATCGAACCGTTCAAGATCTAAGAGCGATGTTCGTTCGTGGGGGCGGGAACCTCGGTGAATCAGGTTCTGTCCTTTGGATGTTCGATAAGATTGGATCTATCATCGCAAAAGCTGAAAAGGATGGGCTAGATGCGGAGGAAGCGGCCATCAACGCTGGCGCTGATGAGGTGGATGAGCTTGATGATGGACAATTTCAATTTATTTGTGATCCGCAGGAAGTCGATGCGGTCCAAAGTGCGCTATCTGAAGGCGAAGGATGGAACGTTTTGAAATACGAACTTTCATACCGTCCGAAGACGCCTCAAGATCTTTCAGAAGAGCAAGAAAATGATCTTCGCACCTTAATGGATAAGCTCGAAGATCACGACGATGTGAAAAAGATCCATCTATCAGTTTAGGTGCCGGCAGTTTAAATGCCGGCAGTTTAGGTGCCGGCAGTTTAAATGCCGGTTTAACTTGTCGATTTTTTGATCCGAATTATTTCGAAACGTATTCCACGTCAGAACAGTTAATTTTACCTGGAGCGAGCGACTGGTCAATGAGTGGACCATGTATCGTAAGTTCAGCACTCCCATACGGTGCTTTTAATATGTGCAAAACTTCGGGTTGAACGCCGCCCAAGCGACTTTGGCTGGCGGGGCCGATCTCATATCCACCCACAACAACGGCGTGGTGGTTTCCATATGACATCAGCCATCTTTCACCTGGGGGTGGTCGGTCCGCTTGTTGAAACATCATATTAAATATGAACATCTCTTCTTGGGCGGATGGTTTTAAGTTTCCAACTGAGCCTTGTCCTGAGCGGCCACCTTCTGGAGGTGTCCAAAGTTTGGCCCACTTGTTTGGGTATAGTTTTTCAACGGAAACACCTAGCATTCGAGCGGAACGTTCTAGGTGGCTCTCGATGTCATCGGTGTTGGATTGAGGAAAATACCG
>Ga0100403_1002085_pt1 | contig 16579 bp, 7 predicted proteins | sample CryGeymet201501t_FD_83663 | JGI IMG/M metagenome (GOLD analysis project Ga0100403, IMG submission 83663) | Groundwater microbial communities from Crystal Geyser aquifers in Utah, USA - Crystal Geyser metaG 2015-01t | ecosystem: Environmental > Aquatic > Deep subsurface > Groundwater | place: USA...
ATCGCTTGCGCCACTGGCGATGTACCGGACGCGCGACGGTCGATCCTACGAACAATAATTCACCAGTTACGGCGCACCGATGCGAGTATATCGTCCGCGCGCAACGCCTCAACGTCTATCCCGACAATATCGAGCTCGTGTGGTTCGATAGCATAGACGACACAGCGACGACTGCGCTTCCGCTGTGGATTGCGTCACACGAAAAGGCGCCCGCCAGCCTCAGCCGGCTCTGTAGCGCACAGCGCCCATACCCTCGCTTCAGTCGCGCATTCGGCAGCTCGAACCTGGGCTACCAGGAAATTGATCCCGTTTGCGCAGGTGGCTGCGGTCTGGCCTGTGATGTTTTCTTGTTCGGGCAACTCATCTCTGGTGCCTGGAGCGGGATCAAAAGCGCGTTCAGTATTATTAGCTTTCATGTAGGACTGTGACTAATCATGCGTGCGCCCATATTCGTTGTTTGTTCGTTGGTGGTTTGTTGCGGAGGCCGCGTTGGTGTCGACAATGGCACCACGGCAGATGCGGGCCAGGGTGACGATGGCGGAATCGATTCGACTACTGACGGCGCCGGCTGGACGCAATGTTCGGCACCGAACGGTGTTCGTGTTTGCCGAGGCCCGTCGACGTGTCCAGTAGATCCCAACGACGCACAGTGCCCATATGGACTGGACGATGGGGTATCTCCGAATCCGAACCCTGGCGCCCTATGTGTGTGCGGTAATGGTCAAACGTTGGGGTATGGCGACGCGTGCGACACTCCATGCCGCGACGGTGCCATCTGCGCACGAACCTACGCTACCAAGGACGTCTTCTTTTGCGCGCCGTATGAACTGGGGGTCCTTTTTGCAAAGAATGGCGCCGCGGATCGGGTGCGCTACGCGGACATGGGCGCGTGGACAGGAGCGTCGATCCCCGCGCCGGATACCTGTCCCCCGATCACGGGAATCACACCGTGCGGTGGAAACTGTGGCCCTTGCCCGGTAGGCACCACTTGTATGGGGCGTTCGCCGCTTCATCCGTACGGTTTTTGCGCGCCACCGCCGACGGGAGCTTGTACTAGGACAAAGCCCCAGTCGTGCCACTCTGGCGACGGTTGCTTTGTGTTCTCTGTCGAAGCCGCGGCGCAGCCCGTTGCGGACCAATACGGCCATTGCGTCCCCATGGCGCTCTGTACCGCTCTTTCACAGAGCCTTCCAGGGGGTGGGTCTTGCATCGCGCACTAGCCGCGCTGAGCGCGCTTTGGATGGCGTCGTGTGGCGGTCACGTCAACACGGGCACCAGCGACGCCGCGGTCATGAACGACGGACAGACGGATCTAGACTCCGGCTCGACGAGCGCGTGTAACACGTCGGGCGGTGTTCGGCTTTGCGGGGGCCCGCAATGTCCGGCGCTGCCTGCACCGCAGTGTCCGGGCGAGGGGTGCACGACGACCATGACGTCTGCGGATGCTTCTTCCGGGATAGGGGTCTGCTGGGCGGATCTTGCTGACCACGGGCAGAGTCTCTGCTTCGCGTGCGCTGACGGCGACGCTTGCGTCTACCGCCACGCGGACGAACTCATTTGCGTTCCGGTCGCCGTCTGCGAGCGCCTGTTCGCACTTGGAGCGACGAACGTCTGTCGATACGCCGACAAGACACGATACGATAATCGGCCTCTCCCTGCCTCGCCGGCCGGATGTCCTGGCGGACTCGAAGGGCAACACATTCTCTGCGGTGGCGGCTGCGGAGATGACTGTTTCGGCGAGCCATGCGTCGGTCGTTCGCCGACCCACCCATACGGGATATGCGCCAGTGCCGACCCGGTCAACCTCGGCTCGGTGTCGACGTGCTCCGTGACGTCGCAAGGGCTGGTTCGACCGTGTCCTGCCAACACGGATGACGCTTGCGCGATATTTGACACCGAGACGGCCGACCAGAGCGAAGCGCGGCGGTACGGTCTCTGCCTGGGGCGGGCGGTTTGCCAACGAGCGGCCGCGGTGCTGCCGGGGGGCTCACATGTATGTAGCCGGGCGGGGTGAAGCGTCGCGTCGTTTCTCTCAGTCGCCAGCAGCGTCCGGGGCGCCATCCACGGAAGCGCTGTCGGCCGCATCTGATTCTGATGTTGCGTCGGCGTCAGCAATTGCCGACGCATCGCTGCTGGCCTCGGCGGAGGCTTCTGATGCTGGGGCATCTCGACGCGGGCCGCCGTCAAAATCGATGGGGCCAACCCATGCGCCGCTGTCGTTGTGGACGTCGAAACCTCCGTCGCCAAAGAAGCCACCGGGGAAAAGGTTCGTGTCGCAAGCAACGCCAAGGGCTGCTGTCGATGAGAGTCCGCAGACTACCGCGAGCGTTCTGTACCTCGGTGCCATGTCAGTGCCTCCTCGAATCATGGCATCTCGAGGGGCGCATGGCGAATTGGAGGCGCGCGTCCATCGGGGTGTATCGAGGATCAGGCGCGTTCCGTTCAGGTTGGAGCGGCGATCCGAGGTGAGCTTTGCCACGATTTCGACGCCGTCTCCTCAAAGCAGCTCAGACGGCCTGCCTCCGCTAGCCCACTCGAATCTGCGAAGTTGCCCCGCCGTAGTCGGGCACGCCGAGGTTGATCAACCTCGTCAGCCTTCACCATCGGCGTCCCGACGGCGTGCCGCGCTCCCCCTTTGACGGCGGCGCGCATTAAGACGGAGGAATGAGATGGGGAGCATTCGTCGCGGGTTCGTTCGTGTCGTCCTCGGCATTTCGGCGGTGTTCACGGCGGCGACAGGGTGCGGAAGCGAGACGCCGAGCGATAACAAGCTCGAAGAGCTCGACGCGCATGTCGCAGAGCGGGTCGATGCGACGTCTGCGGCGATCGCGGACGCGGGAGAACCCCCGGACGCGGAGCAGCACGAGGAGATGGTGTTCAAGACGGAGAGCGCGCCGGTGGCGACGCTGTCGTCGTTCGTCGTCCTCGCTAGTCGCAGCGTCCTCATTCGGCCCAACTCGAGCGCCCTCGGTGGCAACGTCGGCGCGGGCGCGACGTCGACGGCCGGAACACTCGTGGCGGGCGAGACGCTCGCGGTCCAACCGAACGCGACGCTCGGCAGCACGTGGGGAGCGTACGGAAGGTGGCTCGAGCTCGACGCGAACGTTCACGCGGGGAGCCTCTTCACGGACCATCTCACCACAGGCAGCAACACCGCCTACGGCACGCAGAATCCGTTCGTCGCTCCGCCGAGCCTCCCGAGTCTCGGCACCGCTTCGCCCGGAACGGGCACGACGAACGTCGGCGCGAACCAAACCGTGACGCTCGCTGCCGGCGCGTACGGCGCGGTGAACGTCGGCGCGAACGCCGTCCTCAAGTTGAGCGGCACCTACCAATTCGCGTCGCTCACGACGAGCCCTAACGTCCGGATCAATGCCCAAGGCGCCACGGTCATCATCGTCACGGGCGCCGTGCACGCGGGAGCGAACAACACGTGGGGACCGACGACGGCGAGCGGGCTCACTGCGAGCGGCTTCAAGATCGAAGTGGCCGCTGCAGACTCGGGCGGCGCCGCTGCGCTCCGCATCGACCCGAACCACACCTTCCACGGCCTCGCGCTCGCGCCCGCCGGAACGATCAAGCTCGGCGACAACTCGCACGTGACCGGCGCGCTCGGCGCAGAGGACGTCGACGTCGGCGCGAACGCCGTCCTCAACTGGGAGGACGGCCTCGGCACCGGCGGCTGCGGCTCGTGCGACGACGGCAACGCGTGCACGACCGATGCTTGCACCAACGGCGGCTGTACGCACACCGCGATCACGTGCACCGCGCTCGACCAGTGCCACGACATCGGGACGTGCAACACGCAGACGGGCGTCTGCTCGAACCCGCCGAAGGCGAACGGAACGACGTGCAGCGACGGCAACGCGTGCACGCAAACGGACGCGTGCCAGGCCGGCGTCTGCTCGGGCAGCAACCCCGTCACGTGCAGCGCGAGCGATCAATGCCACGACGTCGGCACGTGTAACGCCCAGACGGGCGTCTGCTCGAACCCGCCGAAGGCGAACGGCAGCGCGTGCTCCGACGGGAACGCATGCACTCAGACCGACACGTGCCAAGCCGGTGCTTGCACCGGCGCCAATCCGGTCACGTGCACCGCGAGCGATCAGTGCCACGGCGCGGGGACGTGCGACCCCCAGAGCGGCACATGCTCGAACCCCGCGAAGCCGGACGGCACCGCGTGCACCGACGGGAACGCGTGCACGCAGATCGACACGTGCGTCGCCGGTGCGTGCGTCGGCGCGAGCCCCGTCACGTGCGTCGCGCTCGATCAGTGCCATGCGCCGGGCACGTGCATCCCCGCGACGGGCACCTGCACGACCCCCGCGCTTCCCGACGGCACGCTCTGCAGCGACGGAAACGCTTGCACGCAGATCGACGCGTGCGGCAGTGGCCTCTGCGTCGGCACGAGCCCCGTCACGTGCGCCGCGAGCGATCAGTGCCACGTCCCGGGCACGTGCAACCCCGGCACCGGCGTTTGCAGCAACCCCGCGGCGCCCGACGGTACGAGCTGCAACGATGCGAACGCGTGCACGCGCACCGACGTCTGCACGCTCGGCGCGTGCACCGGCGGGAATCCGGTGACGTGCACGGCGAGCGACGCGTGCCACGTCGCGGGGACGTGCGACACGTCGACGGGAACGTGCTCGAATCCGGCAGCGGCGGCGGGCACCGCATGCCCCGACGGCAATTTCTGCAACGGCGCCGAGACGTGTGACGGAAGCGGCGCGTGCGTCTCCGGCACGCCGCCGACGCCGAATCCGCCGAACAGGTGCTTCACGTCGGCGTGCGATCCGACCGCGGGCTTCGTGTACACGCCGATCGCGGGGTGCGATCCGAATCCCACGACTTCGAACGACGTCTTCGAGCGACAAGCCTCCATCATGGGGAAGGTGCAGACGCAGACCGGCGGAGCGGTCGCCGGCTTCTCCGTCACCGTCTACGACGCCCCCGCGACCGGTGCGCCGCGCTCCGACGTTGCGCTGACAACGGCGGGCGACGGATCGTTCCGCGCGCGCCTCACGTCGTTCCCGACGAGCGAGCCCGCGCGCACGCCGCCCCATCGGATGATCGTCCGCATCGACGCCGCGAACGCGCTGCCGTTGTGGCGCGAGGTCTACCTGCATGTCGGCGATGCCGTCGACCTCGGCGTCCTCGTCGTCGCGATCCGCGATCCCAACGTGACGGTCATCGGACCCTCGGGCGGAACGGCGACCGATTCACAGCACCTCGTGAGCGTCGATATCCCCCTGGCGCGGTCTCGGCGCCGACCCCGATTCGGATCACCGTCCATACGACGCGCGAATCGATCCCGTTCCCGCTACCGAACTCCACCGCGACGACGTACGCGATGACGTTCGAGCCGGACGCGCAGACGTTCTCTTCGCCCGTCACGATTCGGATCGCGAACTACCGCGGAGTGCCGACGACGCTTTCGATTCCGACAGCGTTCGTCGACACGGCGAACGCACGTTGGATGGACGCGGGCCAGGCGACGTGGGACGGCACGTCGTTCACGATTCAGGCCACGCACTTCTCGTCGTGGGACGCGAATCTTCCCGACACGGATCCGCACCGGCCGAACATCAAACCGGGCTTCCCGCCGCCGCCGCCGCCCTGTCCGCCGAATACGTGTTGCCCCGATGGTGGCGGCTCGGGGCCCGGACCTGGACCTGGCCCTGGACCCGGACCTGGCCCGGGACCTGGCCCTGGGCCCGGACCGGATCCGTTTCCCTTCCCGCAGCCGCTTCCTGTCGGAAGTCGAACGAGCCTCGCGAGCGGCACGCTTCGGCAAGACTTCTTCCTCCCGACCTACAAACGCCAAGGCCAGACATACGGCGTCTCGCTCGGCTACGACAGTCTGCTCGCGATCGGGGGGGACGCGACGACGACACCGGGCGGCGGCTACCAGGCGGTTCCGCACGCGACGATCCTCGCGCAGCCGCGAGGTCTACGGCTCGCACAGAACAGCAGCGTTCAGCTCAACACGTTCTTCCCGGACCAGGGCTGCGGCCTGCTGGCCGGCGGTTTCCTGCCGACGAGTCTCGTCGTTGCTGTCAGCGATACCGGACAGACGCGCACGTTCAACGTGACGCTTCCGAGTAATGCGCTCGACGTCGAGATCAAGCCGCCGACCCTCGTTCCGCTCACGCAGACGAACGAGCTGGCCGCGCCGCGCTTCGAGCGACAGACGATCGTGGTGACCGCCTCGGGCAATCAGACGTGCACGGGCGGCGGCGGCGGCTTCGGCGTGACGGTGCCCAACACGCCGCCGCAGCTCGTGAGCCTCCAAACGGGGCCGTTCATGGTTCTCGATCGCTCCGTCTTCATCAATCACCGCCACGCGTCGCCGTACGGCGTCGGGTGGGGAATCGAAGAGGTGAGCAAGCTCCATCAGTCGCCGTGGGCAGACTTCGCGATGCTCGTGCAAGGCGAGGGGACCGAGGAGCTCTTCGTTCCGCGCGCCACGACGAAAGTGGTGCTCCCTTACAACGGGTTCACGAACGCCGTGCTCGCGCGCGATGGCGCGGGTCAGGTCTACCAGGCGTACCACGCGCAATTTGATCCGGCTGCGCTCCTTCGGATCGAGCTCATCGATCTCATTCACAACACGGCGTCTCCTGTCATGCAGGTGACGCTGCCCACGAGCGGCGCGCCGAACGCCTACGACCCGCTCGCGATGACGATCACGAACGTCGGATCCACGCAGCACTTCGTCGTTGCCGTCGCTGGTGAGCTCGTCGACATCGTGCAGGGCGCGAGCCCGGTGAAGCTCATCGACAACAAGTCGACGCATTTGCCGCTCGCCGGCCTCACGTCCTTCAACGGCATCGTCTATTACGTTGACGGAAGCCAGAGCGGCCAAGGCGACTCAAGCGGAACGCTCTACAAGTTCCGCTTGAGCGATCCGGTGCCGACGCCGCAAGCGCTCTCGCTCGCGAACGGCGGAGAAATGTCGTTCGTGCCGGGCACGCCGCTCTCGGGCCACCGCTTTGGTGATCCGCATGGCGTGGCGTACGCGCCGGGCCAAGGGCTCTACGTCTCCGACCGGCAGCTCGACGCTGTGTATCTCGCGGCGGAGATAAGTGGCGAAGTGTCGCCGACGAGCGCGCTCTCGCGCGCTGTCGGAATGTACGACCGGTACATCGCGCCGATCGGCGAGCGCGCGCCCGGTCAGCGCTTCACAGTCAACCAGCCGAACATGCTCGCGTACGACGCGGTGAACGCGACGCTCTGGATCGGGACGAAGTTCGGGCTCGCTGCCTACGACGCGCAAGCGCAAGAAGCGCGTTGGCTCTTCTTCGACTCGACGCTCGAAGGGTCCGAGACGCCATTCGCATTCTTCCCGAGCACAGCGGGCTTCCACTTGTCGTTCCTGCCGATCGGGCCGACGTCGCTCCTACTCCAGAACGGCGGCATCAGCCTCGTTCGCAGCGACATCACGCTCATGAGCGAGCTCGACCCAACGCGCTCGCTGGTGATCGACACCGCGGGCGCGACGCTCACCGACACGATGCGCGACCTCACCGATCGCTTCGATACGAGCGGTCGGCTCATCTCGCGTGATCGTCGCACTGGCGAGCAGATGTTCACGGTGAGCTACGTCGGAACGACCGACAAGATCGCGAGCATCGGCGATCACGCCGGCGGCGCGACGACCTTCGTCTACGACGGAGCGGGGAAGATCCTCGCCATCACGAACGGCGCCGGCCGCGTCTCGAAGTTCACCGTCGACAGTGCCGGAGACCTCGTCGCGATCGCGGAGCCCGACCAAGAGATCAGCAACTTCTCCTACCTGTCGCACCGGATGCACACCAAGACGTCGCCGACCGGTGATGTCACGACGTACTTCTACGCGAACGACGGCACGCTCTCGGGATCGCAGAAGCCCGCGAGCGGTGACGCGTACACGATCACGCCTGCGTACCCGCAGGCCGATCAGCGCGATGGCAACGGGCGGCTATATCGCGCCGGCTCATACGTCGATCCGCGCGGCGTGCTTCACACGTTCACGGTCGATCCGCGCGGCCAGGTCGACAGCGAGACGTACACGGCGGACGCGCAGCAGTACATCGTCAAGCAGATCAAACCGTCGGTTCTCGATCAGGGCGGCGTGGATCAAACGTACGAGACGCGGTTGAACACGATCCTTCAGCGCGTCGGGTACGTGCAGGTCAACGGCCTGAACGTCGGAACCCAGACGCTCTACGATCCCATCGGGCGCGTGAGCGGCGTGCGGACGAGCACGAACGTGCTCCTCGAAGCGTACAAGTACGACGACAACGGGCGGACGATCGCGACGTATGCGGGGCCCGGCGCAGACGGATTCAACATCCAGCGCGATCCGAACACCGGCCGCGTGCTTCGGATCCGCGAGTCTGCATTCACGTTCGCGACCAACCCGAACTACACGGGCCGCGACACGGTCTTCACGTACAACGGGCCGAACTTCCAAGTCGACACGAAGATCGTGCACGGCGTGACGACGACGTTCTCGTTCGATAGCTTCGGGAACGTCGCCGGCTCGGTCACACCGATCGGGTTGCTGAATCGCACCACCACGACGGGACGAGACTTCGCGGGGAACGTGTCGAGCTTCTTCGATGGCGCCGCGACGACGACGTACACGTACGACTTCAACAATCGCCTTACGTCGTCGACCGACGCGCTCGGGAACACGACGACGTTCGGGTATGTCGTCCCCGGGTGTGGCTGCTCGAAGGACAACCTCATCACGAGCATCCACACGCCCGATCTACCGGACGGGGTCAATTGGACGATGACGTATGACGGCGAGGGTCGCCTCGCGACGTCGACGGATCCAGACGGGAACACCGAGCACTATTTCTACGAGAGCACCGGCGAGCTTCAGCAAGTCGTCGACCGGCTTTCCAAGACGACGACATACACGCACGACCAGCTGGGGCGCGTGAAGACGCTCGTCGACGCGCTCGGCCGAGCACACCACTCCGCGTACCCAATCCCGCTCAGCAGTGGATTCACGAACGCCACCGTGATGGCGGGGAGCGCAACGGGAGCCGACCCCACGGCGATCGTCACCGCCGCGCTGAACGATGGCGACTACCAAATCGGCGCACTCAATTTCGACTATGACAGCCTCGCGCACGCGTCGCGCGGCTGGCCGCAGGTGAGCTTCTACCGCGATGCGACGCTGCAGGTGAGCTACGGGATCGACTTCGACCAGGCGCATCGGATCGGGCAGCGCAAGGATCGCGTCGGGCTCGCGCTCACCGATCCCACCGTGTTCGGTGCGGGGCAGCAGGTGTTCGAGCAAACGAGCTGGAACGTCTTCCTTCCCCTCAACCTGCCGTCTACGTTCTCGACGCAGTTCGTCGGCTCGAACACCAACGAAGCATCGGACTTCAGTTACAGCACGGACTACGACCTCACTCACCAACAGGGACTCGGGAACAGCGGCTTCCACTACCTCGAAGAGAACTACCCGAGCGTGGGCGGACGGGACGCCGCGGGCCGCGCGACGCAACTCGATCGCACGTACCGCTTCCAGATTCCGATCTTCACGCAGACCTCGACGTACGCGTACCACGCGACGAGCGATCGGCTCGCGCGCGTGGTCAACGCCGACGGCACGCACATGATGAGTTACGATGCACGCGGTCTGCTGCAGACGCTCACGGTCGTCGGTGAGGGCGACTACGTCTTCGACTACGACAAGCTTGGTCGCAATTTCAGCCTCTTGTTCCCCGACGGCCACAAGCGCGAGCAACAATACGACAACGAAGGGCGCATCACCTCGCGCTGCTAACGCTACACGACCCCCTCGCTCGATCGCTGCTACACCGCCACTTACGACGCGGTCGGAAATCCGCGGACGATGACGGATCCGGAAGGCACGGACCTCATCGACTACGACGACCTGTACCGCGTGATTCGCGTTACGCGCCAGGTGACGGGCCATTCCGACGTCATCGAGACGTACGGCTACAACGCCATGGGCGCGCTCGTGACGAACGCGTCGGAGACGACGGGAATCACACTCGACGATCAGCGTCCGCGAATCGGCGCCTCGGGTACCGCGCCTTCTGCCGTCATGGCGAAGCTCAACGGCGTCGCCGTCGGTCTCGATCCAGTCGGCCGCATCACGTCACTGAACGGCGCGACGATCGCGTGGGACAAGGCAGGACTGCTCGCGAGCATCACGAACGGAGCGAGCGTCGAGACCTACCGGTACGACGCACGGAAGCTTCGCGTCGGTCGTGAACCGTCAACGGGCGCGAGCGAGTATTTCGTCTACGAGGGCGACAATATCGTCGCACGGCTCGACCCAACGGGCGGCGTCAGTGACACGTACCTCTACGACGGAATCGATCACCCACTTCGCCTGACGCGCGGCGGGTTCACGTACTTCTACGAGCTCGACCTCGCAGGCAACGTTCGGCGCCTTCGCGGCCCCGGCGGCACCGACGGCGGCGGCTACCGCTACACCGCGTACGGGATGCTAGAGGCGTCAGACAGCGGCACCCCGTTGCCGAGCCTTGATCAGGCGCTACGCTGGAAGGGACGGTGGTTCGTGAACCAACTCGGGGGCGTGTACGACGTGAGGGCGAGGTGGTGGAGCCCGGCGCTCGGGAGTTTTCTCAGCATCGATGAATTTGAGTTCGAGGACCCCAACACGACGCTGTGGGGTTGGCCTGGCCAGGCGCCGTACCGACTGAGGGATTCGAGCGGGCACGGTCCGACGTGTGCTCTCAAGTGTTCGCCTGCGAGTTGCGAGAACCGGTGCGCTGGGATCGGTCAGCGCGTCGTCCAGAACTGCTTTGCAGAGTATGCAAAGGGGACGGTTCGCGACCCGCGGACAGGAAAGTTGAGTGACCCCGATGCCGTGCAGCACTTGATCGATTGCGTTTACGATACACTCTCCAGATACGATCTCTGCGTCGCCGCATGCAATGGTCAGGCGCCGCCTGTATTTGCCCCCAAGGCCTGTCAGTAGGTGTTCCATGCGAGCGGGACATATCGTGGCAAGATCATTGATTGCTTGGGTTGCCTTCGCTTCTGTGTCGTGTGCGACTCCGCCGTGTCCGGAACATGCCCCAAACCAGGCACCGCAACGACAGGCCACCGACGCGTTTCCCCCTGAAGCGTGCGGGCGGCTGATCGGACTTCTTGTCAAGTGCGCGAACGAGGAGTCTTTCGCGAGCGGGTATCTGCCGAGCGCCCTGCGTTCCGTCGCCAATATTTTGCGTGCGCCGGGTGATAAAGCGGCAATGTGCGATGAATTTCAAACGCGAATGAAAGCGACGTTTCCGGACTGTGAATTCTGATTGATCGACGCGGCAGATGGGCGCGGTTCTCCCGCCGCGATCGAACCGTCTCGTGCGTCGTGAAGCGGAGCACGCCGGTCACGGCGCCGAGCGCGGGGGGCGAGGCGACGTGCTGATGCTTCCGGGGGCATCGCGCAATGCTGCTTACGATTGTCGCGGCATATCGCCAGCGGAATGTGCGCGTCACCGTCACGACGGAAGCTTAGCATCGAGTTCGGGGGCGAGGATGCAACGAGGACGTTTCACCGTGTCCGTCAGACCGATGGCGCTCGTCGCGTTCGCTGCAGTCGCGGTGTCGAGCTGCGCGCCCGACTCGAGCCGCAATGCTGCGCGGGCAGTGGACGACTCGATGTTCGGGAGCCACCTTGCGGAGCCCGCTGGTCTTGGGCGCGGAAGCGTCGAGCTTCCGACGACCGCAAATGGAGCGGTCCGAATCACGGAGACTGGCGCTAGAACTCGCGTGAGCTTCGCTCTTCGCGGGGCGAGCCCCGCGCCGCTCGCGACAGCTAAGGGGGGGCTCGCCGCGTACGCCGGCGCTCTCAACGGCAACGATATCTTTCACCGTCTGCGGGCTGAGGGCACCGAAGACTACGTCGTCTTCGAGTCCCGCCCCGCAAGGGAAGAGATCTTCTACGACGTCGACGTCACCTCCGTCGCGGGCCTCCGCCTCGTCTCGCGCACCCTCGAGTTCCTCGATGCGACCGGAACGCCGCGCCTGCGCGTCGCGCCGCCGTACGTCGTTGACGTGCAGAAGCACAGGCACGACGCCTCGCTCTCCGTCGAGGGCTGCGCGTACGACGCCGATCCGCGCGCACCGTGGGGACGCGCGGTCACTCCCCCGGGCGCAACGACGTGCGCGGTGCGCGTCGCGTGGACGAGCGATGTCTATCCCGCGGTGCTCGATCCCGCGTGGACCACAACGGGCTCGATGGCGGTCTCGCGGGGGCTGCCTACGGCGACGAGGCTGCCTTCGGGCATCGTGCTCGTCGCAGGCGGAGGTGGCCCGCTCGCGAGCGCCGAGCTGTACGATCCGGGCAGCGGGACGTTTGCTGCGACCGGGCCGATGGCCGACGCGCGGAGCCTTCACACGGCCACGCTCCTCAATTCGGGGCTCGTCCTCCTTGCAGGAGGAAGCGTGGCGACCGCGGAGCTCTACAATCCGACCGCGGGTACGTTCTCTCCCACCGGAGCGATGTCGGCGGCGCGCTTCCGTCACACCTCAACGCTCCTCTCGTCTGGGAAGGTGCTCGTCGCCGGTGGTTTTGTCGGCCCATCAACTGCGGAGCTCTACGATCCCGGCACCGGGACGTTCGTCGGCACGGGCGCGATGACCGCGCCTCGCGACTATCACGCTGCCGCCCTGCTCGGGTCGGGCAAGGTCCTCATCGTAGGAAGCGACTTCGGAGCAAGCACGACCGCCGAGCTATTCGACCCGACGGGCGCAGGAAGCTTCTCATCAGTCGGTCCTGTTGTGAGCGGGCGCGAGGGCCCGACCGCAACGGTGCTTCCTTCGGGGAAAGTGCTCATTGCCGGTGGCTCCGTTTCGGTCGGCGCGGAGATCTACGATCCGGGCACCGGGACCTTCATCACGACCGGTGCAACGGCCGTCATGCGCGGGAATCACACGGCCACGCTCGTCTCGGGAAAGGTGCTCCTGGCCGGCGGCAGGGACGGGAACGGCGTGTACCTCTCGAGCACCGAGCTCTTCGATCCAACCGGAAGCGGAACGTTCGGCCTCGCGGGCCCGATGACCACCGTTCGCGCGTTTCACGCCGCGACGCTTCTCGCGACGGGCAAGGTTCTCGTCGTGGGTGGCGCGGACACGAACAACAATCTGTCGAGCGCGGAGCTCTACGGAGGCCCCGCCGCGCCAGGTACCGCCTGCACGATCGCACAGGAGTGCGCTTCCGGTTTCTGCAGCAACGGCGTCTGCTGCTCGGCGGCGTGTCCGGGGACGTGCATGACGTGCGCGGCCGGGAGCGGCGCGTGCGTCGCGCAGAAGAACGCGGACGACGACGACACGTGCACCGGGACGAAGACGTGCGACGCGAACGGCGTCTGCAAGAACAAAGTCGGGCAGGCGTGTCCCGGCGGAAACGGCGACTGCGCGAACGCGCAATGCGTCGACGGGTATTGCTGCGGGTCGGCGTCGTGCAGCGACGCTTGCGACCGGTGCAACGTCGCGGGTCATCTCGGCGTCTGCGCGGTCGCGCCCGCGGGCACCGCCTGCGACGGCGGGTACCGATGTGACGGCGTGAACACCTTCTGCGTCGGAGCGTGTCTCGACGATCGGAACTGCGCGCCGAGCTACTTCTGCAAGATCATGGTCGGGTGCGTGCCGCAGAAGGCGAAGGGCGCGGCGTGCGATCTCGTTGTCGACTGCGCCGGGACGCAGTGTTCTCCATGCGCCACCGGCAACTGCGTCGACGGCGTCTGCTGCGACACCGCGTGCGGCGCTGGCGACACGACCGATTGCGAAGCGTGCAGTGTGGCGAAGGGAGCTTCCGTCGACGGCACGTGTGCGTTCTTCGCTGCGGGCCGCGTGTGCCGCGCGGCGAGCGATGTCTGCGAAAACGCTTCCACGTGCGACGGCGCCACGGCCGTTTGCCCGGCAGCCGCGTTCAAGTCGGCGACCACCGAATGCGCGCCGGCAACGGAGTGCATCGAGCACGCGAGCTGCACCGGCTCGTCGGCAACATGCCCCGCGCGCGCGAACAAACCGGACGGGACCGCGTGCTCCGGAGGGCAGTGCGCGTCGGGTTCGTGTGTCGCCGTCGATGCAGGAGTTGCGGACGCCGGCCCGGACGGCGCGCACGACGCCGCCTTGGATGGTGGAGGCGGGGAGTCCGGTACCCGGGATGTTCCTGACGCGGGGGCCTCAGGTGCCACGGGAGATAGCTCGGGCTGCGGATGCCGAACAGCGCGTTCGTCTGATTTTGGCGCGTCGCTCTTTGCTCTGGCACTGCCCCTACTCGTTGCTCGCCGTCGCCGAACGGCGGGCTGAGCGTCGCACGTGCGCGCTCATCAGGCTGCACCGCTTCGACGGGTCGCTACCAGCATCGGCGCCGAGCGACCACGCTTCGGCGCGTCCGAGTTCGGCGCGGGGCTCGCCTTGCGCACGCGAGCAAGAGAGCCTGTGCGTTCCCGAACGCGCGGGACGTCATCGCGGACGCGAGCTCGCCGAGGACTTCGCTGCAGTGTGAGAGTCGCGTCCTCGATGAAATGGCGTGGCGCACACGATCATCAATAGCCGTAGATCTCCTTGCGACGGCGGAACGCCTCCTCACCGCCCTCCAGGATGCGTTGGACTTCGTCCCGGGTCTCCTTACGGTCGATGGCTCCCCGCTCCTGAGCGAGACCTCGATCGTCGGAGCGGCGCATCGGAAAGAGCAGCTCTGCATCTCCGAGCACCGCGATGTTGGCGTTGTGCGTGACGACGATGACCTGACGGCACTCCTTAACGTGTCGGAGTGTCTCTACGACGCTGCTGAAGATAAACGCGTTGTCGAGGTCATCCTCGGGTTGGTCGATGATCAGCGGAGCGTTGGAGTCCGCGAGCATGGCGATGGTCAGGAAGATGGTGTGCCGCTGTCCATCGGATAGCTGGTTGACGGGGATTGGCTTCGGCTTCGACGAGGCCTTCGGGAGTACGAGAATCTCCGGACGCGGCGTCTTCCAGATGCCTTCGAGACGATGGAGCTTCTCTAACGCGCCGAGTTGAGCGCAGACCTTCCCGGTCCAGTCGGTGTTGAGCCCACTCTTGGAGGCGAGGCCGGCATGATCGCCGGCTCGAACATGGGCCGCGAGCTCTTCAGGGCTGATCCGCTGGCACAGACCCCGCGCCTGTTCCTCCTGAAAGTAAGTCCCGTGCATCTCGTCCGTTACGAAGTCAACGAACTCGTCCACGATTCCTTCGGTCTCGAGGCGGATCGCGACCGTGTAGTCCTCGATCGCCGAGCTCAAATGCTTGTTGAGCTCTCGCACGAGAGCCTTGCGGCGTTCCGTGATCTCGGCCCGCGTCTCCCGGAGGTCCTTAAGTAACCCTTCGCGCGCCTTCCGGAGGTCGGCAAGCGTGCGGGCGGTCTGGTCGATCCGATTGATCTCGGTCGTTAGCTGGCCTTGGCGCGTGACGAGCCTCTGCAAGTCGGCGACGCTCGCCGACAAGCCCGCCTTTTGGAACTGCGCGACCTGTGCACCGAGCTCGCCGTCCTTCGTCGTCTGGAGCTTCTCCAGCGCAGCTAGTTCGGTACCAATTCGCCCGGCAAACTCACGCAGCTTGCTTGCGACGGCCTGCTGTTCCGCGCGCAGGTAGACGTTCGCCTCATCGACCACCGCCTTGATCGTTGCGAAGCGGGCTTCCACCGCGGGGGCGCCCGTCCGCACGCCCGACGTACTCTCAAGCCGGGCGGCGTCTCGCAGGAAATTCTCTAGAGAGATACCTCGCGCGTAGAAGTCGCGGATGTCAGCGTAGCCCTTGGCGAGAACCTTCTCCGCGCTCACCCGCGTCTGCGCCGCGACCAGATCCTTGAGCTTACCCTCCTCGGCAACGCGGAGTTTCTTCCCGACGTCGTCGAGTTCAGCCTTCTTCTTCGGCCGTGTCGCTGCTTGCGACTCCAGGGGGCGAAGCTGCGCGCCGTTCTCTTCCAGCCGTGAGAGTAGCTCACGCTCACGCATGAAGAGATCGGCGAGGATGGTGTTGCGGTCGAGAAACTCCTGGAAGAGCTTTGGATTCGCGAGGGGATCGCGGGCGACCTCCGCTAGTGCCCCCTGCCCGTAGAACTCGACGCGAAACGCGTCGACCGGCACGTCCGTGATGGTGTCGTCGTCCTTCGCCTTGACCTGCGGGGCGGACCCACGCATGCGCTCGTAGCGGTAGAGCACTCCGGCGGCATCGCGGCAGTACAGGACGACAGAGTCCGGGCAGTTGTCGAAGCGTTCGAGCTCGTCGTCGATGCCCATCGCGTGCGCGATGCAGCGGACGGCCGTTGACTTCCCCGTGCCGCGACCTCCGATGAAGCAGTTGAGGTTGTCGCTGAACCGATATTTTTCGTCGCGCAGGAAGCCTCCACTCACCTGCATCGCAAGAACGCGGGGCACCGCTGGAGGCAGCGCCGCCGTCGCCCGTACACGCGCCTCCGGATCAGCAAAGGCCGTCCGGAAGCCGTCGAACGTCAAGTCGTTCATCTTGACGCGTGTCAGGGTCCGCTTCGATGGGGACGCGAGAAAATCCGACAGCGTGTGCGCGTCGGAGTTCTGAACGTGGGCGAGCGGAG